>Ga0070704_100000673_pt1 | contig 16566 bp, 19 predicted proteins | sample KBSK5252metaG_FD_65467 | JGI IMG/M metagenome (GOLD analysis project Ga0070704, IMG submission 65467) | Corn, switchgrass and miscanthus rhizosphere microbial communities from Kellogg Biological Station, Michigan, USA - KBS K5-25-2 metaG | ecosystem: Host-associated > Plants > Roots >...
CGGGCCCTTGGCGCGACTTTTGCGGCACACGCGGTTGGCGGCGCAATATGGATTTGGGCTTTCCATCTGCCCAAAACAGTTTGGGTCGGCCTTATTCCCATAGTTGCCATGGAGCGCCTAATGTTCGCCGTGGGAATCATTGTTTCCTACCTGGCAGTTAACAACGCCCTTAACTGGCTGAATTCAAAAAACTTTATTAACTATAAATTTCCGGTAAGCGAGAAGTACTTATGGAGTTCATAAAAGTCCGGACCCGAAAATTTCTTGCACCGAAAGACGACTTTTACGAGCTCCTGGATGCCTACTTGCCGCCGCTCAAGAACGGCGATGTTTTGCTTATTACCTCAAAAATTTTAGGGATTCACCAGGGTCGATGCGTGCCCATAGATAAAAAGATAAAAAATCAAAAAGATATTTTAACTATGCAGGAAGCTGACCGTTATCTGCCAATTGCCAGAGAAAAAATTTACGGTTTCCGGCTAACGATAAAAGACCATACTATAATAGCCTCGGCAGGAATAGATAAAAGCAACAGCAACGGCTACTTTGTGCTATGGCCCAAAAATACCAACGCCTTACTTAAAGAAATCGTCACTTACTTAAAGAAGAAGCACAAACTGCGGGATCTTGCGGCAATTGCCACCGACAGCCATGTGACCCCGTTACGGACCGGAGTTAACGGCATATCTACAGGGTTTTTCGGCCTGGAACCTATTATTGACCGGCGGGGCAGCCCCGACATTTTTGGCCATAAACTGAAAGTAACCAGGGTTAATGTTATAGATGCACTGGCCGCCATAGGGGTGTACCTAATGGGAGAGGGAAATGAGCGCACACCCATGGTTATCGCGCGGAAATTCCCGAATATTAAATTTACCAACAAAAATACTTATCGAAAGCTAGTCATTAAACCGGAGATGGACATCTACTGGCCGCTGTTGCGCCTATTTAAAAAGATTAAAAAGAGATAGTATGCCTGCTAAAAATTCTTACAAACTTAGTAGGCCCCGCTACATTGCCCTGGCCGCAGTTACCATAGACGGCAAAATTGCCAAAAACACCAAACACTTTAGTAACTGGACCAGTCCGGAAGATAAAATCTTCTTGCGCCGCATGCTCGACAAAAGTGATGTTATTATAGTTGGCAATAACACTTACAAAACCGCCAAAAAACCGCTGTCCAAACGCAATTGCATAGTGCTGACCAGTAGCGTCACCACCCCTGCCCAAAAAAACAGCAATTTAGCATTTTTTAATCCAAAATTTGCCAACCTAAAAAACTTCATAAAAAACCAAGGCTACAAAACCGTGGCCATACTGGGCGGTGCGCAAACTTATGGCTATTGTTTGAGCCAGGGCATGCTGGACGACCTGTACTTAACCATAGAACCAATTACTTTCGGTGCCGGCATTAATTTATTTGACGGCGCCCGCGCCAAACAAAAAAGGTGGAAGCTGGTTTCAATAAAAAACCTGAATCGTACTGGGACTTTACTACTGCACTATAGAATATAAAAAAGGCTAGCAAAATAGATAAGAGGGTCTATTAAGCGTAAACCGCTAAAATAGTGGCGCCGGTAATCAGCAACAATAACGCGATAATTTTCGGCAGGGTTATCGCGTCACCCAAAGCGAACCCAATAACAACGGCAATGGCCAAGCTTCCCCCAATTATTAAAGGCCCGCCTATGGTAATTGGCAACCCTTTGGCATAAGCTTTAAGCGCGAAATAATCTATAAGGAAAGCGCACAACCCGGCCAACACCAAATAAATAATCCCTTTGGGACTGGTTAAGAGCTTGCCGGCTTTCATTTCGGGAACCAGAAAAAAACTCCCGAAAATTACCGCAGTAAAAGAAACGATGATAGCCCCAAGGATATGGTTTATGTATGGCGCAGCCAGTTTATGGAAAACTGTCCACAACCCGAAAGTGACAGCTGCTAATATGGCAAAAATTACCGGTTGCATATGCTTATATTATACACCACAACAACCAAATTTCCTTGTTTGCACTTACACTTCCAAACTAGCCACCAAAGGAAAATGGTCCGAGCCTTTTAACCGTAGTACCTCCGCGCTGTGTACTTGAATATTTTTTACGAATATATAATCCAATCGTTGCAAAAAATTTGAAGTAGGGGTTAGATAAGGATAGGCATTTACGAAGCCGGGGCCGAGGATGGCACGAATTTTCTTTTCCTGGTTTCGGGACAGTATTTCAATGCCGATAGTGTTAAAATCGCCGCAGATGATTTCACGATCAACTGGAGTCAAGGACTTAAGGTAGGCAGTAAGGGAGGTTAACTGTTTTGCCCTTTGGGAAAAATGGCCGTGGCAGTCTATATGAATATTGCTTATCCTGACCGGCTTGCCATTTATATTAAAAGTTCCTATCAAAGCGCCTCTTTGCACTGGCCCTTTAACCAACCTGGCAATAGCTCTTTCATATATATTTTCGTATAAATTAAATTTCTGAAGTTTTGGCAACCGCAGCCGTTCAAATTTTATTGCCTGCAAATCGGAAGGCTTCCACAGGAAGCACAAGCCTAAACTGGAGTTATCCGGTTCTAAAAAAATTTCACTTTGCCATTCACTTTGCCATTCATTGCCCAAATTGTTTATCAAAGCGCTTAATAACGAAGTTCGGCCCTTAAACTCAAAAAGTTCTTGCAAACAAAAAAACCGTAACTCCCGATGACGCCAGTTTTTGCAGATTGTTCGCTACTTCCTTTATTCGCAACCCATAATGAATATTATAAGTCGCTATCTTTAAATTCATATTTGCTATTTCTGCTTGTCGCTCACAATAAACTTAATTTGTTCGATAAGTTCATTGGAATTTGAATATTCTATTATATGAGCCCCTAACGATTTTGTCGAATCTGATACTTTCAAACCTGACTGATAAACAACTATGATGGGAATTTTATAAATGCTTGCATACCCTATTTCAATACCTAATCCTGTAGAGGGGTAGGATACTTCCGCTATCATAAAATCAACACTTTTTAAATCTTCCTTGCTGTTAAAAAGGCTCCCACCTTTTTCGTGCGGAAAGATAATTTCCGCCAACGAGTTTAGTTTGCTGTTGCGGAGGGGAAGATATAACTCTTTAACATAGTCAAACTCCCTGCTATGGCCAACATATATTTTCATGGTTAAATTATAGCATCATAAAACGAAAAGTCCGCCACCTTCGGGTGACGGATTTTTCATTGGAGCTCCTTAGTAATGGCTATCAGAACTGAGATAGTCAATTACCAGGGCAAAATCTACATTCCTAATTTAGCACAAGTAGCCTGCTAAATCTACCCTACCGACTTACTAACGGTTGTCTTTGAAAACTGTTATAATTTAGATAGGAGCAATGTTTATATCATTAAATTTTGAAAAGTATGGAAAACCAAGGGCAGCCAACTTTGGATAAAGAGACCAGAGTAGAACAAGTAAGGCCATATCCTTCACACGGAAAAAGCACAGTTATCCGCGCTTTCATATGGTTCGTGCCAGCTTGTATAATAATAGCCTTTTTTGCTGGTCTAGGGTTTATCGCGCAAGATTCTGCTTATTCTTCTTGTTCTGGCTTTTTTTGTTCTCCTACCCCCTCAGCTGTTGAGGGTCGTTTTATTTCATTGGGCAATGTAGCACTTTTACTGGGGGTAGTTTATATGCCTTTAATTAGTACTTTCATAATAGTTAATACAGGCACTATAAAAGCGAGAATATTAAAAATTATTAGTCTAACTTTACTAGGTTATGTGTTAATGATAGCTTTATCGGCACTATGGGCGCTTATGCCGCTATCCCAGAAATTCTTGAAAGGTTAAAAAAGTCGGCAGAACGAATATTACATATTGAGCAAGGTGTGAACGAGTGGGTAGAGGTAACAGAAAAAACTTTTTACTTTGCTACTTATGCTAAAAAAGAATTTGATACAGGAGATTACGAACGTAAAAGCGAAATGCTGCGAGCTCTCGGTCAGAACTTTATTTTAAGGGACGAAAAGCTAGAGATTACAATGCTTCCGCACTTGTTAGCGTTGAAAAATGGTTTAGAACAAGAACCACTCAAATCTGCTAGGTTAGAACCGCAACTTTCAGGCTCTATTACAAGAGAAAACAGCCCTTTAGGGGCTGCATATTCTCATTGGAGCGGCCAAGGGGAATCGAACCCCTATCCCTTCGTTGGCAACGAAGAGTTCTACCATTGAACCATGGCCGCGTACTATAAATGCTATTTGGTGCCGGACCCCAGAGTCGAACTGGGCACGCCTGCCTCTTCAGGGCAGCGCTCTAACCGATGAGCTAGTCCGGCCTATAATTTCTGGTGGGCGATAGAGGATTCGAACCTCTGGCATCTTCGGTGTAAACGAAGCGCTCTGACCAGCTGAGCTAATCGCCCTTATATATCATTTATGCGTCGCCGGGGAGGCGGTGGTGCCCAGGAGAGGACTCGAACCTCCACGGGATTGCTCCCACATCCACCTCAAGGATGCGTGTATACCAGTTCCACCACCTGGGCTAACGTTTTCAAGTTGATTTAGTAACAAATCCATCAAATTATACTAGATACGGGCGGAAAAATCCAGAGTTTAGTAGCTATTTTGGTTACCACGCCGCGCAAACGCAAAAACCTCCCAAACCCATCTTAAATTAAACTGCCATAAATAAGCCAATATTCACTCCAAATTTGCCCATAGACAAGGGTTAAAATATGTTTTTCCGCTTATATAAGGGCTAAATCGACAAAATATCATTGACGAAAAGCTAAAAAAGGAGTATAATAGTTGTGTAAGGTGCTGATTCGGCACTCTTTTTTATTGGTTAAAACTTGGTAAAAAAGGGTGAAATTGGAACTCCGCAAGCCACCAGCTTGTGGAGCGAGGCAGTAACCTACGGTCTTTTAATAACCAATCTAATTGGCAAAAGAAAGGGGTTTGATTTCTATATAAAATGAAAGCTTCTTACCCTCTGGAGTCTGCCATAGAAAAAAGCTTAGTAATACTAGCTTTATTCTCGACCCTGTTTCTGGCTTATCCGGAATCAACGGTCTTAGCCCAAGGCTTACAGACTCAGAATGGCAAAACGGCTCAAGTTTTTGACATCAACTCAAAACCAAATAAGAAATCTGTTTTTACATCTTCCCTAACCCTGCCTCAACCTTCGGTGCAAGCTTCTATAACAATGGCGGACATAGTTACCGCTAAAGACTTGCTGGCCCCAAAATTCCAGGCCTACTTGCAGGAAAAGGGTTCTCCATTAGCTTCAATTGACCCTAACTGGATATTGACCCAAAATAACTCCTTCCGCGTAATTGCCATTTCCTTCGTGGAAAGCAATATGTGCAAGCGCACCCCGAAACCGTGGATTAACGGACACCATGTAGAATCGCACAACTGTAGCGGTATTGCCGGCGGCAGGCGCGTTTACCCCAGCTACCAAGCTTGGTTTGAAGACATGAATAACCTGCTGAACAAACCTGCATACGTTAACCGCCCGATTGAAAAATTCTTAAGATTCTATGTGCAGCCCGGCAGCCTTAGCTGGCTGAATGGCGTTAAGAAAGTGGAAGGCGACTTACGGTTCCTGGAACGGGAAGCCCAGCAAGAACACTTGGCGTTAGTAAATAATAACGTTAGTATCGCAACGGCTGGAACTCCGGAACTGGCGCAAAAATAATCAAAAATAAGTTTCATAAAACCCGCCACTTGGCGGGTTTTTATTTCAGCTGGCCACCCAAATTTGGCGGTAGTACGGTAAACTGTTTTTTGTATTGAGATTGAACGTCCTGGGAAATTTCTTGCGTAAGTTGATGGAAGATAAACATGCCGACCGGAATTTTAGGCTTCAGTACGATATTAAAATTGCCTTCATTTTTCAGTTCCAGAGTAATAGCGTTGGGAGTTTCAAAGTTGCCATCGGCGGTGAGGGAAGTGCAGTGTATGGACAGCCCCACGCGCGCCGCGGTACTCCTACCGTCCAGAGTCACGACTATATTTCTCGGGACTTGAATCCTCTCATAGGTATGCCCTAAAACAAATCCTCCGGGCTTTAAAATATAGCCCTCTTCTGAGAGTATTATAGTGTTGTAATTTAAATCGTCGGATTGAGTTAAGTCAACAGTTTGCCCAGCCATGGGAATCAATAAGTCCGCGCCTAAATGGAACCTTATGCCGGTTGGCCTGATATTCTTTTTATCGAATTCGGGCTCAATGACTAACTTGTGGCTTTCAACCAATTCAAAAATAGTACGGTCAGATAAAATCATAAATAAAATAAATTCATTTGGTGCCCAGGGAGGGACTCGAACCCTCACGCCTTTCGGCACAACATCTTAAGTGTCGCGCGGCTACCAGTTACGCCACCCGGGCAGGGTATTTTGGAGGCGCGAGCGGGATTTGCACCCGCGAATAACGGTTTTGCAGACCGTCGTGTTAGCTACTTCACCATCGCGCCTTAATTATTAATAATTTTCAATACTTCTTTATCCGCCCACTTATTATATTCGATAAAGAACTTTTTGAATACAGCAAATTTTCTCTTTAGAAATGCTCCTTCCGCATCTTTATAGATATACTTAAATATTTTAACGCTGTCATTGGTAGAATAAGACAACCGATAAGCCCTCCAACCATTATACACCTTGATTATTTTGAGCCCCAAGCTTTGGTTCATTTTATCAGCCAAGCTGGTTAAAAAATCTAGACTTCCACTTACAAAAATTACTCTGAGCCTTTTCAAGGCTTTCCTTTCCTTCTCTATACCAACGTATCCATCGCCATCAAAATAACCTCTAATAAAATGAGGTAAAAATTCCGCGGCGATTTTGGGGAACTCCATAGTTAATGATTTGTTGGGAAATACACCAAGGTCCGTCAGGTTATCATAAATTTTATGACTACCTATACGCAAAAGATAGTGAACTTTCCTCCGAGGGTCATTAAACCTAGTAACTACTATCTTATGTTCTGAATCCATTATCCATTTCACAAAATCAATCAACTCCTTATCTGTGCTGCTAATCCTAAGATATTTGCCCCGCAGGTAATACGCATCCTCCAAACTACCATCAGCGTATATATACCCTAAAACATAAGCCATTTCCGGTGTCCATTTTTCAAAAAACTTTTCATTAGAATAATATTTAATTCCCATCTTAGGTGGTAATGATGTATACTGCAATATTATCAAAAATATATTTGGATGTAAACAAAACTCCCCAATAGAGGGGAGTTATTGTCTATTCACTTATTCTGCTTTGTCCGCGGATTCGGTTTCCGTTGGGGCTTCCGCCGATTCTTCCGCTTCAACTCGGTCGGTGGAATCTTCTTTTGGTTCGGCCGGGATTTCGGCAGCAGGGGCTTCTTTGATAGACGCTTCTTCAACGGCTGGGGCTTCTGTAACAGCTTCGGCAACTTCTGCTTTCTTCGGCGCTTCAGTAAGCTGCTTTATGGACAACCCTAAACGGTGCTCGGCCGGTTCAATGGAAATGATTTTAAACTCAAGTTCCTGTCCGGGCTTAACCACTTCTTCCGCAGACTTGACCGGTTCGTGGGACAATTCCATTAAGTGGGCCAACCCTTGGATGTCTTTATCTAATTCCACAAATACGCCGAACGGCATGATCTTGGAGATGGTTCCTTTAACCACTTGGCCTATTTGGTATTTCTTGACCGATTCCTGCCAAGGGTCGGACTGGAGTTGCTTAATAGACAAGGAAACGCGGCCTTTGTCTATGGCAATGATTTTTGCTTGGACGCTGTCGCCAACGCGGAACAGGTCTTTGGGGTTATCTATGCGCTGCCATGCCAATTCGGAAATATGAACCAGCCCTTCCAGGTCGCCGAATTTCACGAACACTCCAAAGTCTACCACGCCGGTAATGGTGCCAGTAACAATGTCGCCGATTTTCAATTGGGACAGCTTGCTCTCGGTTTCTTTTTCAAATACTGCTTTTTCGGAAACGATCAATTTTTCTTCGGCAGGGTCGGCGGTAATAATTTGCACGTTAAAGTGGGTGCCAACATAAGTGTTCAAGACGGAAAGGATGCGCGACTTATCGCCTTCTTCCACACGGGGGTAGTGCTCCAGCGAAAGCTGGGACACGGGGAGGAAACCAACCACGTTGTTCATCTCTACCATAAGCCCGCCTTTGTTAGCAGCCAAAATTTTTGTACTGACCACTTCCTTGCTTTCCATCTTTTCGCGCAGGGTCTGCCAGACACGCTCATGGCCGGCTTGGCGCATGGACAGTTCCACGTTGCCATCCTTGTTTTCCACTTCTACTACGGAAGCGAAAATTGGGTCGCCGGTCTTTAGGGAGGCGAGAGTGGCCTGGTCATCGTAAAGTTCGCGGCCGCGAACTACGCCAATACCGTAACCTTTAAGTTCAATATAGACTTCGTTTTTGCCGACGGAGATTAAGGTGCCTTCCACCATGTCTCCAGGTTTAAGGACGCGGATTTCCGCGCCGCTGCCTATGAGGTCAGCCATGTTGTCTGCTTTGGGGTCGCCGGTTGTGGAAACAGCGTTTGCCGGCACCGGAGTGTTGGCGGAGGATTCTCCTTGGGTGGTCGCTTGGGCCACTGCTTGCTCTGCTTGTTCTTCTAGTTCTGCCATAATTAATTTTTCCTAAATATATGACTAACAGGGTCTACTAGATTTGCGAAATAAAAAACAACGACTACTTCGTTGCTGAAATTGTAGATCGAATATTCATATATTAATTATTAAACGCGCCTGTTACTCTAAGAGTTCTTAGGCCTACCGGGGGTTAATGTTTACTATTATTTTAAGGGCGCGTGCGCCGGTAAGTAGAGGGATTATACCAATAATAAGATGGCAAGTCAATGCCACAGCAAAATTGGATTCTTATTGTATTATGAAGCCATAAGCTTGAATAATTAAATATATAGAGCTAATATTGACAAAGGCCTAATATAGGGCTATACTATGTATATACATTGAATTGAACTATTTATAATATATGGTAACTAAAATACAAAAATGGGGTAATAGCCAGGGATTGCGGGTTGCCAAAGACATGCTCAAAGCCGCAGGATTAAGGACCGGCCATATTGTTAATGTCTCGGTTAAAAATAATACTATTATTATTCGTAAAGCGGCCAAGTCCAACCCAACCCTGGCTGAGTTATTGGCTAGAATTCCCAAAGGCTATCATCACCAAGATAAAGACATGTTTGGCAAGCCTATGGGCAAGGAGGTTTGGTAATGTCTGCGGCTGTCCCTGCAAAAGGGGATTTTGTTTCATTTTTCTCCGGCGGCCAAGCCGGGCATGAACAAAAGGGCCGTAGGCCAGCTTTGGTTATTAGCAATGGCTCTTTTAATAAACTAACTGGTATTGCTTTTGTTTGTCCGATTACCAACGCAGACCGCGGCTATCCTTTCCATATCGCTATTCCCCCGGGCCACAAAGTTTCCGGAGTCGTGATGGCTGACCAGCTTAAAGCCGTTGATTATAAAGAACGGAAGTTCGCATTTTTAGCTCAGGCCCCTACGGGCCTGTTGGACGAAGTTCTCGGGGTTATCGGCAGGATCATTAATTAAAAAATGCCGAAAAATCGTCCTAAAATTATTTGCCCTGACCATTAAAAAATGCTATAATTATTGGGCTTTTGAATATTTATTGAGATTTACCAGCTCTTTCTATTACTTCATGCAAATCCATTATTTCGGCCTTTCCAGCTTCAAAATTATAACCCGCGAAGCCACTATAATTACCGACCCGTTTGACAAATCGTCCGGCCTGACCCCGCCGCGGGGGAATGCCGATATTTTAATTTTGTCCGACAAAACAAACCCTTTGTATACCGCGACCAGTGGCATTTCCGGCGAGCCGTTTTTAATCAACGATCCCGGCGAATACGACACTAAAGGCGTTACGGTCACCGGCTTGCCAGTCCAGCAGGACGACGGTTACGTGACAATTTTTTTAATTGAAAGCGAAGACATTAAGATCCTGAACCTGGCCCATATTAAAGATTTTTCCCTGAAAGAAGATGAGCTGGAAGCGCTAGGGCAAATTGACGTCCTGGTTATCCCGGTGGGCGGCGGAAAAGTGATGGATGCCAGCGATGCCAGCAAGATCGTCAATGATATCCAGCCCAGCATTGTAATACCGTCCCACTACCAAAAAGCAGATGCGTTCGCTAAAGAGATGGGGGGCAAGGGCGAGGACATGGAAAAGCTAATTTTAAAAAAGAAAGACCTGGCGGAAGAAGGAACTAAACTTGTGGTCCTGACACCTTTAAGATAAGCCTATGCAATGGTTGGAAAACATCCGCAATAAGCCGCACGAAGCTAAAGTCCGCCTAATTTGGATAGCGGCTGGCATTGCCATTGTATTGCTGGTTATAGTTTGGCTACTGGTCGGGCAAATGAAGCTAGACCCTAACCAATCTTTTATCCGCACTATGACTGAGCGCATTGGCCATCCCGGCAAAACATTCCCAAAACTTTTTAACCGCGAATAATATTTAGGATTATTTTATGCCGAAAGACGCATCCGCGCCAATAACCGGAGACCTCATAGGGAAAGTAAACTCCCGGACCATTGAGTCCGAAATGCAGGAGTCGTACTTAGATTACGCCATGAGCGTAATTGTTTCCCGCGCTTTGCCGGACGTGCGGGACGGCTTGAAGCCTGTGCACCGCCGTATTTTGTACGCCATGCACACTATGGGCTTGCGGCACAGTGCTAAAACTACCAAGTCGGCTAAAGTAGTCGGAGAAGTTTTGGGTAAATACCATCCGCACGGTGACACTGCCGTTTATGATTCCATGGTCCACATGGCTCAGGACTTTGCTATGCGCTACCCACTCATTACTGGGCAGGGAAACTTTGGTTCCATGGATGGCGACCGCGCCGCGGCCATGCGTTACACCGAAGCCAAAATGAGTAGTTTAGCCGAAGAGTTGCTGGTAGATATTGACAAAGACACTGTAGACTGGCGCGACAACTACGATGCCACCGAAAAAGAACCCAGCGTACTGCCCGGCAAACTCCCCCAGCTGCTCCTCAACGGCACCTTGGGAATCGCAGTCGGCATGGCCACGGACATCCCGCCGCACAACCTCAACGATATTGTTGACGCCATTGTTGCCCTTATTGAAAACCCGGAATCTACTGTAGAAGACCTGGCGGAAATCGTCAAAGGCCCGGACTTCCCGACTGGCGGCATAATTTACGATGCAGCTGGAATAAAAGCTGCATACGCTACCGGGAAAGGCCGTATTGTCATGCGCGGTAAAACCGAAATTGAAGAAACCAAAGCAGGTAGCCTGCGTATTTTGATTACCGAAATTCCATACCGCGTCAACAAAGCCACGATGCTGGAACGCATTGCCGAGTTAGTGCGGGACAAAAAAATTGAAGGGATCCGGGATGTGCGCGATGAAAGCGACAAAGACGGGGTGCGCGTGGTGGTGGATTTGAAAAAAGAGGCACTGGCTAATAAAATTTTAAACCAGCTGTTCTCGTATACCCAGTTGCAAGAAACCTTCCACATGAACACCCTGGCACTAGTAGACGGCTTGGAGCCGCACGTCTTGAACTTAAAAACAATTTTAGAAAAATACCTGGAGCACCGGCAAATTGTAATCCGCCGGCGGACGGAGTTTGAACTTCGCAAAGCCAAGGAACGGGAACACATCTTAGAAGGACTGAAAAAAGCTTTGGACCATATTGATGAAGTGATCCAAACCATCAAGAAAAGCCCGACTAAAGAAGAAGCTTTTGTAAACTTAATCAAAAAATTTAAGCTGTCTGAACTCCAGGCCCAGGCCATTTTGGAAATGCGCCTGCAAACTTTAGCTGGTTTGGAGCGCAAAAAAATTGAAGACGAGCTGGAGGAAAAACGGAAGCTTATTGCCGAACTGCAAAGCATTTTAGGTTCAGTAAAAAAGATTTTGGGAATTATTAAAACTGAAATTCTAGAACTGAAAGAAAAGTACGGCGACGAACGCCGGACCCAAATTGTAAAAAATCCCTTGGGGACCTTTAATGCCGAGGATCTTATACCCGAAAATTCCATTATCATCTCTATTACAAAATCCGGATACATAAAGCGGCTGACTCCGGACACTTACAAGCAGCAAAGCCGGGGCGGCAAAGGCGTAATTGGCCAAAGCCTGAAGGAAGAAGACGTAGTAGACAAACTAATTACCGCCAATACCCATGACGATATGCTATTTTTTACCAATAAAGGCAGGGTATTTGTGACCAAAGCTTATGAACTTCCAGAAGGCGCCCGCACCGGCAAAGGCCAAGCTTTGGTTAACTTCCTGCAGCTGGGCGCAAGCGAATACGCCACGGCGGTCCTGGCTATGCCAAAAAATTCCACAGCCAAATACTTGGTTATGGCCACCCGCAACGGGCTGGTAAAAAAAGTTGAAAGCGGCGACTTTACCAAGGTCCGGCGCAGCGGCATAATTGCCATTGGCCTGCGTGGGGACGATGAACTGAAGTGGGCGGATTTCTCCCATGGCAACGATGAAATAATGTTGTCTACGGAAGATGGCCAGGCTATCCGTTTTTCGGAAAAAGACATCCGCGCCATGGGCCGGGCAGCAGCCGGGGTCGGCGGGATCCGCCTGCGCAAAGGAGACAAGGTAATTTCCATGGACTTGGTCAACAAAGAAATGGAAGCTAAAGACTTGGAAGTTTTGGTAGTTACGGAAAAAGGATTGGGCAAGAAAACTTTGCTTTCCAATTACAAAGTGCAAAAACGGGCCGGCTCGGGAGTCAAAACAGTAAAGATTACCCCAAAAACCGGAAAAATTATTGCCATGGCGATTTTGGACGGCCAGCAGGAACAGGACTTGGTTGTGATCTCCAAAAAAGGACAGGCAATACGCACTCCGCTAAAGTCCATTGCCACTTTGTCCCGCGCCACGCAGGGCGTAAAAGTAATGCGCCTTGACGAAGGGGACTCGGTAGCTAACGCGACCATAATAGCGGCATGATAAAAGTAATCGGCTTTGACCTGGGCGATGTCTTGAAAAAGGATCCGCTTAAAGCTCTGGAAAGGAAATATTGGACCGGCAAAGTACCTTTAGCCGCCAAGCAAAAATTCCTCCGCGCCATCCATAAAGTAGATACGGGCAAAGCAGACGAGGAATTTTTAGTTAAAACTTTGCATGAAACTTTAACCCCCCACCTGAGCTTGGAGCAAATCCGAAAACACTTGCTTACCACAAAGTTATTGCCGCCTTGGCGGGTGCTGCAAAAAGTACAGCGGCATTATCCTATTGCCATTTTGACGAACAACTTTCGGAACGGGCCAAGCACTTACGCCAAAATCCTCAAAATAGACCTCTCTCCGTATACGGTTATAAACTCTTCCCTTATAGGGGTGCGCAAACCGCATAAAGATTTTTATCGGCTGGCACTGCGGCGGCTGGGCATTAGGCCGGAGGAACTTTTATTTATAGATGACGTCCCATCTAATATTGCTGGGGCCAAAAAACTGGGAATCCCGTCGTTCCGTTATAACCAAAATATGCCTCAATTAAGGGAGTTTATGAAACGCCATGGCGTACGAGGGCTTTAACTAGGTCGGATATTTCTATATAATTAGCCAAGTTGCGCGCGTGTAGCTCAGTTGGTCAGAGCAGACGTCTTATACACGTCCGGTCCCTGGTTCGAGTCCAGGCACGCGCACCATTTAAAATACCATGAAGCAAAAACTGTTTAACCGAAACGAAATTCTGCAGGGTCCGGCTCCAGCTTGCCTGCGCGCGATCAAAAACTTTAAAATCGAACACGCCGCCCAATATATAGATGGTTACCGAAATTCAGTGTTAATTCCGGAACTAGCGAAGCACTACAGTTTGGACCCGGAACATTTTATAGTCAGTTATGGAAGCGAGGACTTGTTGCGGTGGCTATTCAATGCCTGCCGCCCGGGTATTGATTCCATACTGTGCAATGAATTTCATTTTACCTATTATGATTCCTACTCGAAACATAAAAAAGTAAAACTGCATAACTTCCGCCTGCCAGAAACCGGCACAGGTTTTGTTTTTGATATCCAAGACTGCCTGGCCCAATACAAAAAGCACCATCCTAAAATAATTATCATTACTTCTCCAAATAGCCCAACGGGTAACTCAATATCGCCTAAAGACTTAAATGCAATTTTAAAAGAAGTTAGTAAAAAGACTCTGGTGGTGGTAGATGAATCTTATTACGGATTTAACAAAAATTACTCTGACAGCAGCGCAAAACGCCTGATAAAAACTTTTCCAAATTTAATTTTTTCGCGAACATTTTCCAAAACCCACGCATTGGCGGGGATACGGATTGCCTACGCCCTTTGCGGCGCCAACGTCAAACAACTGCTTGGTTACGACCATCCTTATTTAGGGGTCAGCAGGATTTTGGAGCAGGTTGCTATCGCAGCCCTGCGGTCAAAAAAATATTATAAAAGCTTGGTTGATGAAATAATTTCGCTGCGCAGCTTTTTCATTAAAGAAACCAACCGCATTCCGGGATTCCGGGCTTTTGAGTCCGATGCCAGCTTTGTTCTGGTTGAAGTCGATAAAAGTTTAGTCCTAAATTTTAAGAAAACATTAGCACGGCAGTCGGTAATAATTGCCAAACATATGAAGGGTAACTACTTCCGGGTTTCGTTGAGCCTAAAACCCCACGCGAAGGACTTGCTACGATTGATGCATAAACTAGACCGCAGCCGGCCGTAAGCTTGGATATGCCAACTTCCATATGTCGCGCGCTGGATGGCGGGGAGTCCCGTTCAAAGGATAGTCATGCAAGTCAATAAATGGCAAGCTATTGCATTCAATAACCCCACATCTTTCCTGCTCCTTCCAAGATTTTTTCATGTCCCCAATAATAAAATCAATCCCAATAATGGGATCGTTGAGCAGGCGGCCGATTTTTTCAAACAAGGCAATGTTATCCGGATGCGCTGTGTCGGTATAATCAGTTATTGAGCCGCCGATAGTCCTACTGGTTTTATCGCTGAATACAATAACTTTGCCAGGTTCTGGGACACTGTCCCACCGCCAGCCTTGAGCATTTAAATATTTAGAAGCTGCCTCATCAGTAGGAATAAAGTGGAATATTGGCCCCTGCCGCTGCGGCCGGGCGTTTTCTTGGTCCACCAAATGTTTTACCGTATCGCTGCCGGTGCCTACCACATGCGGAGGCTCTTTGTTTACTATGCCGACAAGTTTACCGCCAATAATGGTCGGACGGTAAATTCCCAAGCCTTCCAATTCTTCCTGCACCATGACCCACGCGGAAATTTGCTTGGCTTTTCTAAATCCGTTTAAAAATTCTTCCATTGTGTTTAGATGGAGTGAAGTATGGCGGCTTAAAGAACCGAGTATAGGCTTGATTATAAGCGGCTTGCGCAGCTCGCCAAACAGCTTTAGGGCCTGCTTTTCCGTCCAGGCTTTTGCCCCCTTTGGCGCCGGCATGCCCGCGGCAATTAATTTTTCACCCAAAATATACTTATTATCCATCCAGTCAAAGCTTTGCGATATCCAGCCACGCGGACGGGGCAGTCCCATGAACACCATATTGATGCCTTGGTAGGTAGCCCAAAATATTTGCGTCGGGTTACCAAACAACTCAAACTTACGCAATTGTATGCCATATTCCCGAGCGGCTTCCCACAAAACTTTGGTGCGTTTAATATCATAATCTTTCGGCCCAGTGTTTATTTTACCCAAGCCTAATGCAACCGACATTTTGAGTAAAGGAAGCGCAAATTTTTCCGCATACGGCTCCATGAAGCCCAGGCGGCTGACTAAACGGCTCAAAAAAGCCAAATATTGCTCATTAGTATGGTCGATGAAGGTTTTAACTTTTTCAAATTTATGGTTAACCGGAGTGCTGCCACAATCTGGACAAGGGGGTTTTTGCATAAATTAATTTTAACCTCTTTCCGTATTCTTGCCTATACCGCCGCTATCTCTTATCATATAGATTATGTTGTATGTTATTGCCACCCCGATAGGGAATCTGGGAGATATTACTCACCGCGCTGTTTCACAGCTCCGGGAGACTAACCTTATTATTGCGGAAAACCCTTCGCATAGCCAAAAGCTGCTGCGCCATTATGGCATTAGCGGCAAAAAACTTGTCCAATTTGCGGAACATAACGAAATGCGGGTCCTTGGCAGCTTAATAGAAAAGTTAAAAGGGGAAGACGCCTGCTTAATTACCGACGCCGGAACCCCAGCCATCTCTGACCCTGGATTTCGCTTAGTGAAAGCTTGCTGGGATAGCAAAATACCAGTCACAGCTATCCCCGGAGCAAACGCTGCTATAACGCTGCTGTCTGCCGGAGGCCTGCCAACCGACCGGTTTTTATTCGTCGGTTTCTTGCCAAAAACCGAACCAAAATTAAAACTAATTACTGAACAGGCTAAACTGGCCGGTGCAACTCTGGCCGCTTACGAATCGCCCCAGCGGATTACCAAAACAGTCAACTTTCTGGCCAAGCTGGCGCCTGGCGCTAAAATCGTTATTGGCCGCGAGCTGACTAAAATTCACGAAGAATTAATTCGCGGCACTTG
>Ga0070704_100000674_pt1 | contig 16561 bp, 16 predicted proteins | sample KBSK5252metaG_FD_65467 | JGI IMG/M metagenome (GOLD analysis project Ga0070704, IMG submission 65467) | Corn, switchgrass and miscanthus rhizosphere microbial communities from Kellogg Biological Station, Michigan, USA - KBS K5-25-2 metaG | ecosystem: Host-associated > Plants > Roots >...
CGCGGTCGTGAACTCGATCCGCGAGCTGATGGAGCGGATGGACTGGCTGCACGCCAACTTCGACTCGCCGGTCCTCATCGAGGAGTACATCGAGGGGCGCGAGATGTACGTCGGCATCATCGGCAACGACAAGGCCGAAGCGCTCCCGGTCGTCGAGCTCGATCTGTCGAAGCTGCCGGACGGGACGCCGCGCATCGCGGCCGCCGAAGTGAAGTGGGGAAAGGGAACGAAGGCGTATCGCGACACCAAGTCCGCGATCGCGACCGACCTGCCGGAGGAGACCGTGGCGCTCCTGCAGCAGACGGCCGTCGCCTCCTACCAGGCGTTGGAACTGCGCGACTACGGGCGCGTGGACATGCGGCTGCAGCCCGATGGCCGCGTGCAGGTGATAGAGGTCAATCCGAACCCATGGCTGAGCTCGAGGGCGGAATTTGCGATGGCTGCCCGGAAATCGGGCCGGACCTACCCCCAGTTGATCGAGGAAATCATCGAGCTGAGCACATCCCGGGCCTGACCCCGGTATCCCCCCTTAAAGGCTTGTCCTACAGCGCTTAAGAGCGCGCCGTCTCGCAATCGACATCCGCGCAGCCAACCGTCGATTTGGGCGGCTGAAATGTCAAAAACGCCCATTTTTCTGGCGTTTTCCGTTGATGACGCTCGGTCACGTGGGCTATACTTGGAAGTGCAGTCCCCGGCCGAAAGGCCGGTCCTTCCACCCTTCTTCCTGCTACGGGGGAAACGTGACATTCCAGGTCGGCGACAAGGTCATCTACCCGAACCATGGGCTCGGAATCGTTGAACGCATCGAAGAGAAAACCATTCTTGGCACTACCTGTGGATTCTTTCACCTGCGCATCGTGTCGAACGACACGACCGTGCTGGTGCCCGTCGCCAACGTCGACGGCGTCGGCCTTCGCAAGGCGATCACCGACGAGGAGGTCGAGCGTCTCTTTACCCTCTTGAGCGACGGCAAAATCGACAACCACCAGAACTGGAAGGGCCGCTTCAAGGACAATTCGGACAAGATGCGCACCGGCTCGATCTACGACATGGCCGACGTGCTCAAGAGCCTCACGTTCCTGAGCAAGTCGAAGAGCCTGTCGTTCCGCGAGAAACGGATGCTCGATCGCGCCAGGGCGCTGATCGTGTCCGAAATCTCCGAGGTTATCCGTGAGAAGGCCTTAGCCGTTGAAGAGCGGGTCGACCAGGCGCTGGAGAAGTGCTTCATCGTCAAGGCGCGCAACATGGCGCGCACCGCGTCGCGTACGAAGATCACCAAGACCATCAAGGCCGTGCCGGTGGTGGCCGCCCAGAGGCGTCCGGCCGCCCGCGCGTCGTAGCCTTTCGTCGCCCAGTTGCTTCCACCTTCTTCGCCACCCGGGCGGGACCTTCCGCCCGGGTTTTTTTGTACGTGGGGCGGTTCCCGCGGAGCTGAATGGCCGCGCGAACGCGGACCCGCCGGTAGACTCATCTCGAGATGATCGTCGCCGCGATCCGTTCCTTCATCACCTACGTCGCCGCCCTCGCCTACATCGCCGTTGCCGGGCCACTCGGTGTGCTCTTCGCGGTGGTCTTCAAGTGGAAGCGCGGACTCTACGCGCTTGGTCACACGGGGACCGGGCTGGCGCTGGGGCTGGCGGGCATCCGGTATCGCGTGACCGGGCGCGAGCACGTGCCGCCGGGCGCCGTCGTGTTCTGCTCGAATCACGAGAGCAACGTGGACCCGCCCGTGCTCTTCCGGTCGCTGCACCCGCAGCTGCACATCCTCTATAAAGCCGAGCTTCACAAGTTCCCGATCATGGGGACGGCGTTCGATGCCGGCGGCTTCGTCGCGGTGGAGCGCGACAACCGCGAGCGCGCGATGGAATCGATCGGACGCGGCGCCGAATCGCTGCGCGCGGGCAACTCGTTCCTCATCTTCCCGGAGGGAACCCGCAGCCGCACCGGCGCGCTGCTGCCGTTCAAGAAGGGCGGCTTCATCATGGCCATCCAGGCGCAGGTTCCCATCGTCCCCGTGGCCGTCCAGGGCGGCCGCGCCGCCATGCGGAAGGGGAGCGCCATCGTCCGCCCGGTCCACGTGAGCGTCAGAATCGGCGAGCCGATCCCCACCAGGGGACTGACGGTCGACGACCGCGACCTGCTCATCGAGCGCGTCCGGACCTCGATTCGCGCCTTGCTGGACGAAGGACCGGTCTGGACGTAGACTGGCTGAGCCAAGCCCTGCCGTGCCGGACCCATGCGTCGTTGCCTTGCGCTGATCGCGCTCGTTTCGCTCGCGGCGACGCCGGGCGCGCAGACGCCGTCGCCTGACTCGAGACCGCCGGCCTCACTGATCCGTTTCGACATTCACCCGACGGCCGACGGCCGCGCCGTGCAGGACCTCACCGCGGCGGACCTCGAGGTGCTCGAGGACGGCACACCGCAGAAGGTCGAGGCGCTCACGCACGCCGCCAGCCCCGCACGCTCGTTCGTCGTGTTCCTCGACACCCCGCACATGCGCTTCGAAGGCGCCCGCGACGTCCGCGTCGCGCTGGTTCGCTTCCTCGATCGCCTGCTCGACGACGACGACGTGGTGGGCGTGATGACGCCGGAAATTTCGCCGGGCGACATCAAGTTCGGGCCGAAGGACACGATCATTCCCGCCATCATGCAGGACGAGTCGTTCTGGGAGCGGGCGCGCGTCGGGTCGCGCGATCCGAAGGAGGACCGCTACGCGCAGTGCTACCCGGCCAACGAGTACCGCGAGGTCGCCAGCGAGATGCAGGAGCGGCACCGCGAGCAGGCGACGCTCGACGCGTTCTCCCGCCTCGTCGATGTCCTCTCGGCGCGCGACACGCGGACCGCGGTCATCACGCTGACCGACGGCTGGCGGCTGTTCGGGCCGAGCGGCCGTTTGAGCAGCAACATCAGCAGCAGCCGGCCCGGCGGCTTCGGCGGGCTTGGCGGCGGCGGTGGCGGCGGGCGCGGTGGCCGCGGCGGGTTCCCCGGCGGCGGCGGATTCCCGCGCGGACGCGGCGGTCAGGGAGGCTCGAGCCCGCCCCAGGGCGGCGGTGACGGCGGTGGCCGGGACGTGAGCGGCGTCTCGCGGACCGAGTGCGAGGCCGACCGGCTCGCGCTGGGCGCGCTGGACGACTCGCTGCGGCTCGATCGCATCGCCGATGCCGCCAACCGCGCGATGACCTCGTTCTACACGATCTATGCGCGAGCCGCGGCCGCGGATCAGACGCCGACCGGCAAGCCGCCGGCCGTCGTCGCGAACCAGGAGCAGGACCCGGCGTCGAGGATGGACGCCATGAGGCAGCTCGCGGTGAACACCGACGGCATGGCGGTCATGACGACTGCCGCGCTCGACGGCGCCCTCACTCGCATCGCCGCCGACATGGCCGGCTACGACGTGCTCACGTATCGCTCCACCAACAATCGCCTCGACGGCAAGTTCAGGACGGTCGCTGTCAGGGCGCTACGGCCGGGTGTCTCTATCCGCACGCGTCGCGGCTACCGCGGCGCGAGCGTGGACGATGTGCTGAGCGGCGGCACGTCGACGGCCGTCGATTCCGCGTTCGGATCCGTTGCCGCCGTCAGCCCGCGCGCGAGCTTCAGGGTGCGGACGGCCCTGGCGCGCGCCGGAGAGGCATCGGACGCGACTTTGTGGGTGATCGGCGAGCTCGACTACCGGGCCCGGCGCGAGGTGACGTGGACCGCTGGCGCGGTCGCCGACATCACGCTGGTCGGCGCCGACGGACAGGAGGTGCTCGCAAAGAGCCTGGACGTCGCTGCCAACGCGCTGTCGTTCACTATGCGTGCGCCTGAGACGGGCGGTCTCGCGCCCGGCGAGTACGCGGTTCGCGTGCGGCTCCGGCCGAACAACCAGGACGGTCTGCCCGTGGCCGACACGGCGCGGATCGTCATACCGAGAACGCTGCCCGCGCTTGGCGACAGCCTGTTGTGGCGGCGCGGCACGTCAACGGGACCGCAATACGTCATCACCGCGGACCCGCGGTTCCAGCACAGCGATCGCATTCGCGTGGAGATTCCGACCCGAGCCGCGGGGACGCCGAGCGCTCGGATGCTCGATCGATTCGGCAAGCCGAACCAGGTTCCGGTCGCGGTGACGGAGCGGCAGGATACGTCGAGCGAATTTCACTGGGTCGTGGCCGAGGCCGTGCTGGCGCCGCTGGCGCCGGGCGATTACGCGATCGAAATCACGCTCGGCGACGCGAAACAGGTCACCGCGTTTCAGCTGGTTCCGTAGGCGGACCTGAAGGTCCGCCTCTACGCCCGATGACGGAGTTCGATGTGAACGTAGAGGCGGGTCTTCAGACCCGCCTGCGTCAATTCCCGCCCACCGAGAAGGTCATGTTCCACGGCTTGATCGGCGCGCCGTCGAACGTCTTCACCCCATCGAGCAGCTCGATCTTGATCGTGCGGAACGCCTCGAGCGGCTTCGACAGCCGCAGCACGACCGCGTGGGAGCCCACGTCGTAGGTCGCCTGCACCTCCATCGTTCCTTCGGGCGGCGCCCCGCCGACGTAGCTGAGACGGAAATGTCCGTTGAGCGTGGGCGGGTCGATGCCGCGTGAGAACTGCACGCGAATCGGCGCCGTCGGCGACACGGCGGTCTCGCCGTCGGTCGGCGAGCTGAACACGATTTCCCCCGGCTCCTTCGGCGGCGGAGGCGCTTCCTCGACCGCGACGCGCGTCGCCGGCGCCTGGGAGGGGACGATCGTCTTCGCCTCGAGCAGGACGAGGCCCCGTTCGCGCTTGACCACGCCGCTGATCTGCAGCCAGTGGCTCGTGTCCACCCGCGCGTCGACGTTCAGGTCGAACCCCTTGCCCTTCGGCCGCATCCCGGTGACCCACACCGCGCCCTCGGTGTTGCGGAGCACGAAGTCGTACTTGTCCTTGGCCGGCGCGGCCGGCACGTCGCCGAACAGATTGCGGCCGCCGAACTGGCCGATGACCGACACCGACTGACCGTCGAACTTCCACGGCTCCAGCGCAATCGCGCGGACCGTCGTCGTCGACTCCGGGCCTGCCTTCACGACGTTCGTGATGTTGAGCACCAGCTCCTCGCCCGGCTGCGGCCAGTGATCGGGATCGGGTTTGTTCTCGTAGCGCCCGAGCCGGGGGTCCGATGCCGTCAGCCGTCCGATGTCGTACAGCTGCGCGCGCACTTCGACCGGGCCGTCCACGGTGTTGACGTCGTTCAGCATCACCTGCATCTCGCTGTCGCCGCCGCGCAGCGAGACGCGTCGCCCGTTCTCGACGAACTCGCCGCGGAGCACGACGTTCTGCAGGTGGAAGTAGCCGGGGAAGCGCCGGAGGGCGTCGATGGTCGTGAGGTGGCGCCCGGAGCTCTGGGACCACGAAGGCCTTGCGGCACACACGAAGACCACGAAGATCGCGAAGATCGCGAAAGCCCAAAGGCCTCTTCGCGTCCTTCGTCCCTTCGTGGTTATCCCCACATCATCATTCTACTTTGCGCATCGCGGTCCGGGCGGTGACGACGGCCAGCGCGAGAAAGAGGAGCGCGGTCGCCACCTGGCCCAATACTCCATCCGAGTGAAGGCCGGGCACCATGTTGCCAACCGCCTGGAATATGCCGATTCTCCCGGTGCCGACGAGGATGGCGAACAGGATGCCGGCGAGCGATCCGCCGGCGATCAGGCCCGAGCTGAACAGGGTGCCTGCGCTCAACTCGGATTCTTCCGCCTTGCCGGTCCTGCTCTCCACCCACGCGCGGACGAGCCCGCCGGCGAAAATCGGCGCCGTGGTCGCAATGGGCAGGTAGGAGCCGACCGCAAACGAAAGCGACCGGATGCCGCACAGTTCGAGGGCAAGGGACAGGAACACACCGATGAGGACCAACCCCCACGGCAGGTTCTGGTTCAGCAACCCCTTGATGATGGTCGCCATTAGCGTGGCCTGCGGTGCGGCCAGGTTCTCGGAGCCGATGCCGCCGAGGTTGTTGTGCAGGTAGAGCAGCGTAATCCCGATCACCGATGCCGACGCGATGACGCCGATGACCAGTCCAATCTGCTGATAGAGCGGGGTCGCGCCGACGATGAAACCGGTCTTCAGGTCCTGCGAGGTGTTGCCGGCGTTCGCGGCGGCAATGCAGACGATGGCGCCGACGCCTATGGCGATCGGGGAGTACATGTCGCCTGTCCATCCGAGCGCCACGAAAAGCAGGCACGTCAGGATCAGCGTGGCGATGGTCATGCCGGAAATCGGGTTCGACGAGGTGCCGATCAGGCCGGTGATGCGCGATGAGACGGTCGCGAAGAAGAAGCCGAAGACCAGAATCAGGATCGCTGCGAGCGGGTTGCCATACGTCGGCAGGCCCGGGATGACCGCCAGGAAAATCCCCAGCAGCAGCGATCCGCCGATGACGACGGTCATCGGGATGTCACGTTCGGTGCGCACCCGGGCGGCACCGCCGGCGCCGGCGGCGAAGTCGCGCATCCCTTCACGCGCCGACGAAATGATGGTGGGAATGGTCCGGCCGAGCGTAATCAACCCCGATGCGAGCACGGCGCCCGCCCCGATGTAGCGGATATAGGCGCTCCACAGCTGCGACGGGCTCATTTGCGAGATCAGGAACGGCTGGCCCGTGGCCGGGTTGTTCGCGTAGTTCGGGTGGATCGGAGGAAATGGTACGGTGATGAACGAGCCGAGAATCGAGAGCAGCGGCAGCAGCACCAGCCACGACAGCACACCGCCCGCGAACATCGTCCCCGCGATGCGAGGCCCGATCACGTAGCCGACACCGAGATATTCCGGAGACACGTCGATATCCAGCGTCGCGTTGGGAAACTGGCTGGTGCGCGGCATCGAATACCCGATGTCCTGCCGGAACACATTGAGGGTCCACGAGAGCGATTTCCAGAGCGCGCCCACGCCAACACCGCCGAAGACGAGCGCCGCCAGCTTGCCTCCTCGCTCCCCGGCAACCAGCACCTCCGCGCACGCGGTACCTTCGGGATACGGCAGCACGCCATGCTCCTTGACGATGAGCGCGCGCCGGAGCGGCACCATCATCAGCACGCCGAGGATGCCGCCGGCGAAGGTCAACATCGTGATCTGCACGTAGTTGAAATAGCGCGGCCCGTCCGGCGCGAGGAAGATCAGCGCCGGCACCGTGAACACGACGCCGCCCGCGATCGATTCGCCCGCCGAGCCGATCGTCTGGACGATGTTGTTCTCGAGGATCGTCGAGCCGCCAAGCTTCTTCAGCACCGAGATCGCGAGGACAGCGATCGGGATCGATGCGGCGACCGTGAGGCCCGCGCGCAGACCGAGATAGACGGTCGATGCGCCGAACAGGAGGCCGAAGAGCGATCCGAGGATCACGGCGCGCGCGGTGAACTCTGCAGGCGACTGCGATGCGCTGACGTACGGTTGGAATGTCGCGCGTGTGGGGGCGGCAACAGGCGGCTTCACGTGCGGATGTGCCATGGCGCGTGATGGTAGCATTGAACCCTTGTGAATCGGCCGAACAAGCGGAGGCAAGCGCCCGATCAAGTCTCCGAGCTCACGACGAACCGGTTGTCGATCTACCTTCGCTGTCTCAACGAACTCGACGCCTCCGGAGTACAGACGATCTCCTCGCAGGGGCTCGCTGAACAGTTCCATCTCAACGCGGCGCAGATTCGAAAGGACCTCGCCTACTTCGGCGAATTCGGCGTGCGCGGCGTCGGCTACTACGTCAAGGAACTGCGGCGCCACCTGCGGCAGATCCTCGGACTCGACCGCCGGCTGCGCGTCGCCATCGTCGGCGCAGGCAACCTCGGGCTCGCGCTGGCCGACTATCCCGGCTTCCGCCAGGAGGGCTTCGAGATTGCGGCGCTGTTCGACGCCGCGGCCGACAAGATCGGCCACGAATCGCGCGGCGGCGTTCCCATCTACGACATCAAGGAACTGAAGCGCATCGCACGGCGCGAGCGGCTCGACATTGCCGTCATCGCGGTGCCGGCGCCCCACGCGCAGGCGGTCGTCGATCAGGTGGTCACGGCGGGCATCAAGGGGATTCTCAACTTCTCGCCGGGCGCGCTCCACGTGCCCGATGACGTGAAGCTGAAGAGCGTGGATTTCACGGTGTCGCTCGAGAGCCTGTCGTTCTACCTCGCCCAGGGAGAGAACGTTGGCTAGCAAAAGTGGAAAAGTGGAAAAGGAGAGACGTGGAAAAGTAAAGCTCTCGCACGTCGACGAGCGCGGCCGCGTGAAGATGGTCGACGTCGGCGCCAAGCCCGTCACCGCCCGCGAGGCCGTCGCGCGCGGCTCGATCACGATGAGCGCCGGGGCGTTGAAGCTGATCAGGGACGGCGAGGTCGCCAAGGGCGACCCGCTGCAAGCCGCTCGGCTCGCCGGCATCCTGGCCGCCAAGCAGACCTCTTCGCTGATTCCACTGTGCCATCCGCTGCCGCTGTCACACGTCGGCATCGATCTGACGCCCCTGAAGAACGGCTACGCCATCGAGGCTCGGGTGCGCACGACCGCGCAGACAGGCGTCGAGATGGAGGCGCTGACGGCCGTGTCGGTCGCGGCGCTGACGATTTACGACATGGTCAAGGCCGTCGACAAGGACATGGTGATTGGCGACATTCGCCTGGTCGAAAAGACTGGCGGCAAGTCGGGGCACTACGTCCGGCGTGGCGGCTGAGCCGCGATGCGCGTCCTGATCGCGATCCACCACCGCGTCGATGCGTGGACGATACCGCTCACGTACGTCGACGAGCTCCGCACGCGCTTTCCACACATCACCTTTCTCCATTCGACGACCCGCGATGCCGACATCGAGCTCGCGCCCGAGGCCGACGCGGCATTCGCGATCGCGCTGGGCAGGGACGCGATTGCGCGGGCGACGCGGCTCCGCTGGGTACACTGTTCGGGCCATGCCGTCGGCCACTTTCCGCTCGCGGATCTAGCGGCGCGCGGCGTGATCGTCACCAACTCGCGCGGCATCCAGTCGGTGCCGATCGCCGAGCACGTGATGGCGTGCCTCCTGGCGCTCGCCCGCAGGCTGCCGCAGACGCTGCGCGATCAGCAGGAGCGCGCCTGGCGGCCCAACACGCTGACCGGCGAGGCCTCGCCGTGGCTGCTGGCAGGGCGGACCATCGGCATCATCGGCGTGGGCACTCTCGGCAGGGCGATTGCCGAGCGCGCGAAGGCGTTCGGCATGCGGGTGATCGGGATGCGGCGGAACCCGGACCGCGGTGCGCCGGCGGGCGTCGACGAAGTCGTCGGGCCGTCGGATCGCCATCAACTGCTCGCGGAATCCGACGTGGTCGTCATCGCGGCGCCGTTGACGCCGGAGACGAACAAGCTGCTCGACGCCGACGCGATCGCCGGCATGAAAGCCGGCGCCATCGTCATCAACGTCGCGCGTGGCCAGTTGATCGATGAGGAGGCGCTCGCCGACGCGCTCGGGTCGGGAAGGCTGGGCGGCGCGGCGCTCGACGTGTTCACCGCCGAGCCGCTGCCGCCCGACAGCCCCTTCTGGTCGATGCCGAACGTGGTCGTGACGCCGCACAACTCCGGCTTCCGCGCCGGCCATTTCGACGCGGTCGTCGATCTGTTCTCCGAGAACCTGACGCGCTTCGAGCGCGGCGTCGATCTGCTGAACGTCGTCGACCTGACGGTCGGCTACTGAAGACCGTTCGCGCTCACCAGCACGGTGCGGAGGCGTTCGCGCCGGGTTCGATGCGCCCGATACCGTCCCCACGCCATCTTCGCGCCCACGAGCGTCAGCACCCCGCCAATCGCGTAATCGAGCGCGCGCTCGGGCATGTAGCGGCTCACCACGGAGCGCGGTGTCAGGTCCTGCGCCTTGCGCTGGAGCTGGCTGATCTTGTAGTCCAGCTCGGCGCGCGTCTGGCTCATTTCCGAACGGATGACAGCCGCTTCGCTATCCATTCCGAGTTCTCCTTCAGCGTCGTCACGGTTTCTTCGGGGACCGCATGAATGTTGGCCAGCTGCTTCCGGCCTGTCGCGAGGGTGACGTATCCCCCCACGCACAGCAGGACGGCCACGATGAGAAAGCCGGTCCAGGCAGGCCAACCGATGAGATTCGCGATGCCGAGCGCGATGGCCACGAGCAGGAAGATGCTGCCGAACAGGAGAGCGCCCGCAGCGATGCCGAAGCTCATCGCCGCGGCCTTCGCACGCCCCGCCTGCTCGCGCATCTCGACGCGCGCCAGCGCGATCTCCTCGCGGATGAGCGTCCGCAGGTCGTTGAGGACCCCGCGGATCAGGCTGCCGATCGATTCTTGTACAAAATCCGCATTCGCCATACGGAGATGCGGAGCAATTCGAATGCCCGGAGGGCGCGGAGGGCCGGCTGAAGCCGGCCCCTACGTACGACGTACGACGTTCGGATGCTATTGACGGGCGTAGGGGCCGCCTTCAGGCGGCCCATGCGGAGGCTCGATATGGATGACCACATCCACGATTTCTGGAAAGCGCGCCATGAGCTTGTCCTTGACGACATGCGACAGCGCATGGGCTTCGCCGAGCGGCGTCCTGCCATCGATCCAGAGGTGGAGATCGACGAAGACGCTGTCCGACGGGCCGCGCGTCCGGATTTTTTCGCATCCGACGACGCCGGGCACCGACTCGACCACCGGCCGGATGTCCTCATCGGCCAGGACGACTTCGTCCGCGAGGACGCCTGACGCCTCGCGCGCAATCTGCCAGCACGCGTAGCCGATGAACCCCGACACGACCAGCCCCGCGATCGGGTCGAGCACCGGGAAGCCCAGCCAGACGCCGACCAGCGCGACCAGCACCGCCAGCGTCGTCCAGACGTCGCTCTTCGTGTGCTTCGCGTCGGCGCCGAGCACCTCGCTGCGCAGGCGCCGGCCCGCCCGCGATTCGTAGCGCACGACGAACACGTTGACGACGAGCGTGGCCACCATCGTCGCGAGGCCGAGCGGCAGGACCGCCGGCGTGCCGGGCGCGCGCAGGCGCACAATCGCGTTGCGTGCGACCTCGCTGAGCACGAGCAGCATGAACATGAGGATGCCGACCGACGCCATCGTTTCGTACTTGCGATGGCCGTACGGATGGTCCGCGTCGGCGGGACGCCGCGCCGCGGAGACACCGACGAGCGCGACGACGTTCGAGGAGGCGTCGGCGAGCGAATGGAAGCCGTCGGACAGGATCGAGACGGCGCCCGAGAAATACCCGAGCGCAATCTTCGCGATCGCGACGATCAGATTGAGAGCGAGAACGCGGCGGAGAACGCGGACGACGGACTGGTAGCGATCGGAATTATCGCTGCGCTTCAGAACACGTGCGCGGTCGGAATGGGCCACCAGCGCAACTGCACTTTACCGATGATGTACTTCTTCGGCACGAAGCCCCAGTGACGGCTGTCGGAACTGTTGTTCCGATGGTCGCCCATGACGAAGTAATAGCCTTCGGGCACGACGGTGGGGCCGAAGTCGTCGTGGCTCCGGAACTCGGGTGCGACGAACCGGTCGTCCATCGGGACGTCGTTGACGTAGACCCGCCCGTCGACGATGCGGACGGTGTCGCCTTCTTCGGCAATCACACGCTTGACGAACGACTTGTCCGGGTTGAGCGGGTAATAGAGCATCACGATGTCGCCGCGGCGCGGCGCGCTCACCCGGTAGACGAACTTGTTGACGATGAGGCGATCCTGGTCCTCCAGGGTCGGCGCCATGCTCAGCCCCTCGACGCGCGCGACCTGGAAGCCGAAGGTGACAATCAGCGTGGCGTAGATCGCGGCCGAGAACAGCGTCTTGAACCACGCGATCAGCTCGTCGCGCCAGACGTTGATCTGCTGCATCATCCGCGTGCTGCGGTCGTCGAGCTCGAGGCGCATGTCGGCGGCGCGGGCCGCCTCGATCGTCTGGGCGGCGATGATGGCGTCGACGTTCGACGACAACACCTCGTTCTCCGGCGATGGATCCTGGCTGGCTAGAGCTTCAGGTATTCCCGCAGCCGCTTGGTCTGCGAACGGCTGACCGGGATCTCCGTACTCTTCGCGTCTTTCATCCTGAGGATGTAATTCCTGCTGAACCAGGGGACTATCTCCTTGATCTTGTTGATGTTGACCAGATGCGACCGGTGGACGCGCCAGAACACCTCGGGGTCGAGCCGTGCCTGCAGGTCGTCCAGTGTCCGGTAGTTCGAGCTGCCGGCCACATGGCCCGTTACTATGTTAATCGACTCGTCAGCCAGCGAGGCATAGATGATGTCGTCGGCCTGGACCAGGAGGAATCTTTCACCAACTTTCACAGCCACCTGGTCCCGCCGGACCTGCCGCCCTGACATCATCTTTACGATGCGTTCGAGCTGATCGTTCAGCGGGGCGTTGCCGGCCGGGCGTTCCGAGCTGAGCCGCCTGCGGGCCCGCTGAAGCGCCTGTTCCAGGCGGCCCGCGTCCACCGGCTTGAGCAGGTAATCGACGGCGTTCACCTCGAACGCTTCGATGGCGTACTGGTCGAAAGCGGTCACAAATATGAGTGCCGGAGACTCATCATCGCGCTCGAGCAGCCGCCGCGCGACCTCGAAGCCCGTGAGGCCGGGCATCTGGACGTCGAGGAACACGAGATCCGGCTCGTGCCGCTCGACCGCCGCAATCGCCTCGAGGCCGTTGCCGGCCTGGGCGACGACTTCCAACGCCCCGAGTTGTCCCAGCTGATAACAGAGCTCCTCGCGCGCGAGCTGCTCGTCGTCGACGACTACGACCTTCATGCCGTGATCGGCTCCGCGACCGTCAGCTCCGGGATCTCAATCCGCGCACGGGTGCCTTTTCCCGGTTCGCTGGCCAGCGTCAGCTGGTAGGCGGTGCCGTAGATCACCTGCAGCCGCTCGCGGACGTTCGCGAGGCCGATGCCGCTGATCATTGGCTGCTCCAGCCGTTCGAGCAGAAACCCCATCCCGTCGTCTTCGACCTCGACCATCACGCGGGCGTGGTCGCGCCAGCTCCTGATGGTTATCGTCCCCGCGCCGACTTTTCGTGAGAGGCCGTGCTTGATCGAGTTTTCGACCAGGGGCTGCAGGATCATGCTCGGCACGACCACGTCAAACGTTTCCGGCGAAATGTCCTTGCGCACGCGCAGCTTCGATCCGAACCGAACCACCTCGATGTCGAGATACTCGTCGATCGACTCGAGCTCCTCGCGCAGCGTGACGAAGTGCTGGTGGCTCCGCAGCAGGCGCCGGAGGAGGCCGGAGAGCTTGTTGATCAGCGTGCGCGCCGTCTCGGGCTGCGACCGGATGAGCGAGGAGATCGACGTCAGCGTGTTGAAGAGGAAGTGCGGGTTGATCTGGCTCTTGAGCGCCTCGATTTTCGCCGCGAGCAGCAGCTTCTCCTGCTCCTGCAGCCGGTGCTCGATTCGCGCGCTGTTCCAGATCTTGATGGGCGTGGCGACGGCCAGCACGGTCGCGAGCACGACGAGCAGCGTCATCAGCGGGGACGAGGTGCCGAGATCCGCGCCGGGATAGAACAGCCGCGCGACGCCGAAGCGCGCGCCGAGCGCCTGCCGGAGCAGCTCGAGCGCGACGGGCGCCAGCAGCAGCCACAGCTGCCAGCTGACGCCAAGCTTCCGCAGCATCACCCACACGTGCTTGTGCAGGTCGATGAAGACGAACGGCGAGAACTGCCAGATGACTTCCTTCGGGCACGCCTCGCGAAGGCCGCCGCCGGCGAAGCCGCATCCGACGGCGAACGGCAGCGCGATCACTTCTCCCGCGATCGCCGCCGGAATGCCGACGAGCACGCCGACCAGCGCGCCCGCGTAGGGACCGGCAATGAGGCCCGCGAGGAACGCGCCCTCGAGCGAGAGATCCGCCGCCTTGTAGTTGAGCAGCAGGCGCGCCGTGACGCCCGCCATCAGCGGGATGCCGAGCGCCAGCGTGAAGACGAAGCGATCGAGCCAGCCGCGCCGCTCGAAGATCAGGATGTGCCGGAACCGCCGGTACCGCACGAGCATCGTCGCGAGCACCGCCATGACGGCGAGCTTGACGATGAGGGTGGTCAGCAGGAACTGGTCCGCCGACAGGAAGCGGGCACCGTCGAGCATTCGCCGCCATTCTACGCCGTCGCGGCGAACTCCCAAGATCCAACTCCCAATTCCCAAGGCGCCTCGACCGCAAGGCTCCTTGGGAGTTGGAAGTTGGGAATTGGAAGTTGACCAGCTATGATCGAACGGATGATTGGACCGCTGATTACCGGGCTGATGACGACGTTCCGGCACATGTTCAAGCCGAAGGTGGCGGTGAACTATCCGTACCAGAAGGTGCCGATGTTCCCGAAGTACCGCGGCAAGCAGGTGCTGATGCGCGACGAGAACGGCCTCGAGAAGTGCGTCGCGTGCGGCCTCTGCTCGGTGGCGTGCCCGGCTGATGCGATCTACCTGGAGGCGGCCGAGAACGACGGGACGGTCATGGCGGGCCCGCGCTACGCCTCGGTCTACCAGATTCACAAGACGCGCTGCATCTTCTGCGGCTACTGCGAGGAAGCCTGTCCGGTCTCGGCGATCTTCATGGGGAAGGACTACGAGCTCGCCGTCTACAGCAAGGACGATTTCATCTGGGACAAGGCCGACCTCCTCGTGCCTGCCAAATAAAATGGGGTCGGAGGTCATTTTTAGAGGACAGTGTCATCGGAAAATGACCTCCGACCCCAATTAATCGGCGCGCTCGCCGACATTCACGGCAATTTCGACGCGATGTCCCGCGCAATGGCGCGGCACCCCGAGGTGCAGCTCTGGCTGTGCGTCGGCGACATCGCCAGCCGCACCGGCGCCTACCCCGAGCCCGCGAAGCCGCTGTACTGGATCAAAGGCAACAACGAGGATTTCGATCGCATCGCTGCGTGGGAGTCGGGGCGCGACCTCGTCGCCAACCTGCATTTCATCCAGAACGGGACGTCGACGGCGGTCGGGCCGCTCGACGTGGCGGGCCTGGGGGGCACGTACGCGCCGACGTGGTTCGACGCGCCGGCGGCGCAGCTGCCGCACAAACCGAGCGATGATAAGCGGCGCCATTTTGTCCGCGGGGAAGTCGAGGCGTGCAAGCGGATGCGGGGGATCGACATCCTGATGACGCACGAAGCCGCGCGGCCGTTCGTGATCGTGGACGAACCGAAGCCGGGGAGAAAGCAAATGCGCCGCGATGCCGGCAAGCCGGCCATCAACGACGTGCTCGCGTCGATGCAGCCGCGGCTGCACCTGTGCGGCCACCATCACCGGTTCGTCGAGACCGTGCGCGAAGGCGTGCGGTCCGTGTGCATCGATCGCGTCAACCGCTCGTACCTGCTCATCGACGCGGCGACGCTGGAGTACCGCAAGATTGACCAGTAGGGCGGGTTCCGCGGAGCGCAGGTGCCGTGCGAACGCGGACCCGCCGGAGAAGAGATGAAACCGTTCCTGCAGGCCCTCGATGAACGTGTGCTCGTGTGCGATGGCGCGATGGGCACGATGCTGTACGCCAAGGGCGTGTTCATCAATCGCTGCTTCGACTCGCTCAACGTGATGTCGGCCGACACGGTCGCCGAGATTCACCAAGACTACGTGCGCGCCGGCGCCGACGTCCTCGAGACGAACACGTTCGGCGCCAATCGCATCAAGCTGCGCTCGTTCGGCCTTGGCGACAAGGTGCGCGAGATCAACATGGAGGGCGCGCGCATCGCGCGGAGGGCCGCGCGCGACCAGGCGTACGTCGCCGGCGCGATCGGGCCGCTCGGCGTGCGCATCGAGCCGTGGGGCAAGATGGGCACCGACGAGGCGGAGGCGTACTTCCGCGAGCAGGCCGAGGCGCTCGCCGAAGGCGGCGTCGACCTGTTCATCCTCGAGACGTTCCGCGATCTCAACGAGATGGGCGCGGCGATTGCCGCCGTTCGCGGCGTCTCCTCGCTGCCGATCGTCGCGCAGATGACCATCGAAGACGACGGCAACAGCCTCGACGGCACGCCGCCGGAACAGTTCGCGCCGGGGATGGAGCGGCGGGGCGCCGACGTCATCGGCGTCAACTGCAGCATCGGGCCCGCGCACATGCTCGAAACAGTCGAACGGATGGCCGCGGTGACGCATGCGCGGCTCTCCGCCCAGCCGAACGCCGGCCGGCCGCGCGACATCGAGGGGCGCAACATCTACCTGTCCTCGCCCGAGTACCTCGCCTCCTACGCGCGCCGCTTCGCGCTGCAGGGGGTGCGGCTCGTTGGCGGCTGCTGCGGGACGACGCCGGAGCACATCCGGCAGATGAAGGCGGCGATCAAGCAGGTGAATGTCGGGAAGTCTGCCGGGTCTGAAAAGACCCGGCCGCCACACCCCGATGTTCGGCCAATCGATAGTGGAGGGCGGGTCCTTTCGGAGGTGCCGAATCCGCCGGCTGTCCCACTCGCCGAAAAATCACAAATGGCGGCGGCGCTCTCGGCAGGCCACTTCGTGACCGTCGTCGACCTGCTGCCGCCGAAAGGGTTCGTCGGCGACGACATCATCGCGCTCGCGCGGACGCTGAAGATCCGCGGCGTCGACGTCGTCAACATCCCGGACGGGCCGCGCGGCCCGCGCATGAGCGCGCTCGCGCT
>Ga0070704_100000676_pt1 | contig 16554 bp, 14 predicted proteins | sample KBSK5252metaG_FD_65467 | JGI IMG/M metagenome (GOLD analysis project Ga0070704, IMG submission 65467) | Corn, switchgrass and miscanthus rhizosphere microbial communities from Kellogg Biological Station, Michigan, USA - KBS K5-25-2 metaG | ecosystem: Host-associated > Plants > Roots >...
GACCTACCAGCGCATGTTCAATCCGAGCTGGATGATGCGCCCCTGGATGACGGTCGCGGGCTGGAAGTACGACGAGGTGCCGTAGTTCAGCGATCGGACGAGCACGACGTCGCTCCGGTTCAGCACGTTGAACATATCGAGCCGCGGCTGGACCTGAATGTTGCCCACCTTGATCCACTTGCCCACGTTGAGATCGAGCTGATTGACGCGGTCCGACAGCTCGGTCGCCGGCGGCACGAGCGGCACGGACATCGACGACACCGTCATCCCCGGATTGACGATCGCGCCCGGCGTGCACGGGCCCGTGCAATTCGCCGCGTAGCGCGTCGTCGGCGTGATCAACCAGACGGTGCCTGCGCCGTTCGGCGCGTTGGCGTTCACGTTCGAGCTCGTCGCGCCGAAGAAGCCGTAGAGCGGGAGCGTGCCGGCGCCCGCGTTGATGTAGCCGGGCAGGCTCTGGAACGACGCGCCGACCTGGACGCCGTACCCAATCTGATAGGTCCCCGCCAGCTTGAACTGGCCGCGCCACGGAATGCCGCTGTCGCGCTGATCGCAGTACAAGAGGAAGTTCGGGTTGGACGGCTCGTCGCACAGCACTTCGATCACACGTTCCGTCGTGTAGCCGCCGAACACCGTGCCGCCGCGCGGCAGCCGCGCGTTGAAAGTCGCCTCGAACCCGTTGTACCAGGCCTTCCGATCGGGCGCGGTTCTGTCCACCGTGCTCAGCGCCGACACCTTGTCGCGGCTGACGTTGTAGACCGTGATCGCCTTGCCGTCGAGCGGGCTCACGATATTCTGCGCCGTGAAATCGGACGGACGGACCGCGGTGTTGTCGCGCACGCGCAGGTTGTAGTAGTCGCGGTGGAACCAGCCGGCGTTGAGCGACACACCCGGCATCAGCTCGTGCTGCACCTGAATATTGGTTTCGACGTTGTACATCCGCTTGATGTCCGGATCGACGAGGCTGAGATTCGCCGTGCCGAAATTACGAGGGAGCTGCGCGAGGTTGATCTCGCAGCCCGGCTGCAGGTAGGTGCAGCCCAGCTCGCCCTGCGCGATGTCATCGCCGTTGAGATCGGTCCACGCGACGTTGGCGGTCAGGAGCGCCAGCGGGTTGTACGAGTTGGCGAACGCCATCGTGCCGGCCTGCTGATACTTGCTCAGCCCGAACTTGAGCGCGGTCTTCCCGGTGCCGAACAGGTCGTAGACGACGCTGCTGCGCGGTGAAAACGTTTTCCAGGTCGGCATCTTGATCGGACCGAACTGGCGCTCGCCGACGAAGCGTCCGACGCCGGACGATTCCTGCGCCACCTGCGAGCTGAAGTACTCCCACCGCGCGCCGTAGTTCACCGTGAGCCGCTTGAAGCTCCAGGTGTCCTGCGCGTACAAGCCGATGTCGGCGTTGAGGTCGTCCTCGAACCGCACCGGCGTATTGAGGATCTGCACCTGGAACGGCACGCCGTTCTGGTAGAACTGGCGCAGGTCGCCGTTCGCGCCGCGGAATTGGTTGTAGGTGCCCCACGTATCCTGGAAGCCGAACTTGTAGCTGTGCGTGCCGGTGACGTACGAGATCGAGGCCTGCGTGTTGAAGCGATCCGGATACATCCCCTGATTGGTTCGTCCCGCGCCGTACTCCGTGCCGCGCGCCGAGTCCTGTTTGTTCACGACCGCGTACCACTCGGGCGAGCGGAACGGTTTTTCGAGGCCTGCCTGATAGAGCGTGTTGTAGCGCTCGTAGTTGGTGGAATATCCGGCCTCCAGCAGGAGCCGGTTGGTGAGCGTCGAGGTCAATTTCGCCGAGCCGGTCATGTAGAGCGGCGAGGTCCAGACGATCGACGCCTCGTTCGCATCGTAGCCGGCGGTCATCGCGTGGCCGCGGTTCTTGTTGATCTTGTCGGCATAGATCGCGAACTTGTTTCTCGGCGTGATCTGCCACGTCAGGCGTCCCTGCGCGCTGTTGATCGTCTGGTCGTCGACGCCCTGCTCGCACGTGACGTTGGTCTGCTGGCAGGCAAACACGTTCTGCCCGCCGGGAGGGATGAACGCGTCGGCGATCGGCACGTCGACGCGGAACGCGCGCGCCGACAGGAAGAACCACAGCTTGTCTTTCCGGATCGGACCGCCCTGCGCCCCTTCGACGTTGTACACCTTGTCGATCTTGCCGACCGCCCTGAGGCCGCGGCTCTTCAGATCGTCGGTCAGGTTGTTCCCCTGCCACTGCTTCGGCTGATACCCGGAGTTCACGCTGCCGTTGAAGCGATTGCCGCCGTCCTTCGGAATCATGTTCAGCTTGATGCCGCCGCCCGACACGTCGGCCATCGCGCCGCTGGTCTGGTAGACCATCTCCTGGCTCATCGAGCTGTTGAAGTAGTTCTGCACGGCGCCGTCGACGTCGACGCCGTTCACGAGCATGCCGTCGACCTGCACCGTCACCTGCGAGCTGATCATGCCGTGCGCCGACATGTAGGTCTGCTGCATCGCGCGCGTGCCGCCGACGTCGGGCGTGCTGAGCGTGATGCCGGTGACGAGCTGGCCGAGGCCCTGAATGGTGCGGCCCGTCGGCACCGAATCGAGCACTTCGCGATTGAGCACCTGCGCTTTCGCGGCGGTCTGTACGTCGACCACGGGCGAGGAGCCCGTCACGGTCAGCGTTTCCTCGAGCGAGCCGACCTTGAGGTCGCCGTTCACCGTCATCGTGAAGTTCGACGGCAGCTCGAGCCCTTCGCGTCTCACCGTCTGGAAGCCGGCCAGCGTGAACGTGAGCGTGTACGTGCCTGGGCGCAGATCGACGATCTTGTAGTTGCCCTGCGTGTCGCTGACGACCGCGCGGGTTTTTTCGATGAGTGCGGCGCTGCTTGCTTCGATGGTGACGCCAGGAAGAACTGCCCCGGTTGTGTCCTTGACGGTTCCGGCGATCGAGCTCTGTGCGCGCGCCGCCGCAGGCAGCAACACCAGCGAGGCAAGCGCGATGAAAAATGCTCGGGCCACGACGTTCGTCCGCATGCGGGCCTCCGTGGGAGACAGTTGATGGTCGACACATCCTAGGGAGCGGCCGCTAACGGGGCAATACGGTTTTTCCAAATCACGCCGGCGCCGACCCGAGGCAATCCAACGTTTTGGTTAGTCCTTTCCCATCGCTCCCAATATGCGTCGCCTTTACCGATTCCTTGTACGCCGTTTCCGCCGTGCTATCTTTCGTCGATCAACATGGGATGGTTGCGCCTGTGCGTGTTTGCGTGGCTTGTCGCGGCTGGTCTCGCCGTGGGTCACGCGCAAGTGCGCGTCGAGGCTCCCGAAGGTGGCGTGGTCGATCCGTTGGACGTACCCGCCGGTATCAAAGCGATCGTCTTTCTCTTCACGAGCACCGACTGTCCGATCTCGAACCGTTACGCGCCTGAAGTGCAGCGCCTTGCGACGAGGTTCGGCCCGAAGGGCGTGCTGTTCAAACTCGTTTATCCGAATCCAGCGGACGATCGGCGCGCCATCCTCGAGCACATGCGCGCGTTCGCGTACGCCGGCGCGACCCAGGCGCTCCGCGATCCGAAGCACGCGCTCGTGAAGTTCACCGGCGTTGCGGTGACGCCCGAAGCCGCCGTCTACGCCGGCGGCCGCATCGTCTATCACGGCCGCATCGACGATCGGTACGTCGAGCTCGGCCTCGAGCGTCCGGCGGCGCAGGTCCACGATCTCGCCGACGCGCTGGCCGCGGTGGTCGCGGGACAGCCGGTGAAGAATCCGGTGACGCAGGCCGTCGGCTGCTACATCGCGGATTTCAGATGATGTGGGTGGCCGTGCTCGCGCTCGTGGCGCAGGCCTTCACGCCTGCGATCGCGGGACCGACATACACCGCAGACATCGCGCCGTTGATAAACGATCGCTGTGGCATGTGCCATCACCCGTCGGGCTCCGCGCCGTTCAGCCTGCTCACCTATGCCGATGTGAAGCGCCGCGCCACGCAGATTGCCGACGTCACGAACAGGCGCTTCATGCCGCCGTGGAAAGCGGATCCCGAGAACGGTCCGTTCATCGGCCAGCAGCCGCTCAGCGACGATGAAATCGCGCGGATTCGGCAGTGGGTGGATGCGGGCGCGCCGGAAGGTCCGCCCCAAAATGCGAACGGAGCCACGCCGCTGCGACACTGGACCGAAGGCTGGCAGCTTGGCGCGCCGGATCTCGTCGTCTCGCTGCCGCAGCCGTACACGTTGCAGGCCGAGGGGACCGACGTGTTTCGCGTCTTCGTCATCCCGCTGCCGGTCGATCGCCTGCGCTTCGTCCGCGGCCTCGAGTTTCGGCCGGGCAATCCGAAGGTCGTGCACCACGCGAACATCCGCGTCGATCGCACCGGCGCGTCGCGCGCGCTCGACGAAGCAGACGAGGGTCCCGGCTACAGCGGGTTGATTCCGCACTCGGCCCAGTATCCCGACGGCCACTTCCTCGGCTGGACGCCCGGGCAGGTGGCGCCGCTGCTGCCGGCCGATCTCGCGTGGCGTCTCGATCGGCAGACCGATCTCGTCGTGCAGATTCACATGCAGCCGAGCGGCAAGCCGGAAGTCGTGCAGCCGTCGATCGGGCTGTACTTCGGCGATCGGCCGCCGGCGCGCACGCCGGCGATGTTGAGGATCGGCCGTCAGAGCATCGATATCCCTCCCGGCGAGAAGACGTACACCATCACCGACTCGTACACGCTCCCGGTCGACGTCGACGTGCAGGCGGTGCAGCCGCACGCGCACTATCGCGCGCGCGACGTCCGCGGCGACGCAAAGCTGCCCGACGGCACGGTCAAGCCGCTGATTCACATCAGGGACTGGGATTTCCGCTGGCAGCACGTCTACCGCTACGCGGCGCCGTTTCGTTTGCCGAAAGGCACGACCGTGTCGATGCGGTACGTCTACGACAACTCGCCGCAGAATCTCCGCAATCCCGAGCATCCGCCGACGCGCGCGCGCTGGGGGCAGCGGTCATCGGACGAGATGGGCGACCTCTGGATCCAGGTGCTGACGCGCGACGAACCCGATCTCGACAAGCTCTCCGCCGATTTCCGTCCGAAGGTCGCGACCGAGGATGCGATTGGCTACGAGATGGAAATCGCGGGCACGCCCGGCGACGCCGCGCTGCACGACGATGCGGCGATGCTGTACCTCGAGCTGCGGCGGTACGACGAGGCGATTCGGCACTTCAGGACGTCGCTGACGCTGAAGCCCGGGTCCGCGGTCGCGCACTACAACCTCGGCACCGCGCTCACGTTCGCGAGACGGTTCGACGAAGCGGCGCGCGAGTATCAGGCGGCGATCGGGATCGATCCGCGCTATCCGAAGGCGCACAACAATCTCGGCAATGTCTTTCTCGCGCAGAAGCGCTATGACGAGGCTGTCAGGGAGTTCGAGGAGGTCACGCGGCTGCAGCCTGACTCTGTGAGCGCGCTCGCGAATCTCGCCGGCGCGTACGCCGCTGCCGGTCGATTCGATCGCGCCGTCGCGACGGCCGATGCGGCGCTGAAACTGAATCCTCCGGCGCCGCTCGCGGACGACATCCGGCGGCAGAAATTCTTGTACGCCCAGCGCAAACGTCCCGAATTCCATTGATTCGCCGCGTTCCCTCCACGCTGTGGCTCGCGTTGCTCTGTGCCGCGACTTTCGCGCTCTACGCGTGGAATCTCGGCCGCGGTCCCATCTATTTGTACGACGCTGAAGTCCTCTTTGCGCTGCACGCGCACGCGATTGCCGCGACGGGCCACGATACGAACGGCCGTCTGCTGCCGCTGTATTTTCAGATGCCGGCGATCGGAGAGAACGTCTGGTTTCACCCCGCGATCGTCTATTTCACCGCGCCGTTTCTCCGCGTCCTGCCGTTTTCGGAGTGGGCGGTCCGCCTGCCGTCCGTCTGCATCGGCGTGATCGACGTCATCCTCATCTATGGCATCGCCCAACGCATCTTCGGCAGCGATCGCTGGGCGCTGCTGGCTTCGGCGTTCCTCGCGCTCACGCCGGCGCATTTCATCCATAGCCGCATGGCAATGGACTATCTGTATCCCGTCCCGTTCGTGATGGCGTGGCTGCTCTGCCTGCTGATCTTTCTCGAGCGCGGCCGTCCCGGCATGTTGTTTCTGGCAACCAGCTTTCTCGGTCTCGGTTTCTACAGCTACATCGCGTCGATCGTCATGATGCCCGTGTATCTGCTGGTGACGTGCATCGTTCTGTGGGCGACCTCGCCCAGGCGGCTGCGTTCCACAGCGGTGGCCGTCGCCGGGTTCGCCTGGCCGCTCGCGTTTCTCGCGTGGATCTTTTTTCATGCCGACGTGCTCGGCCAGACGCTCGGCCGGTACCAGATCGGCGAGCAGATCGCGGCGGCGGCGTCCGGCCGGCAGTCGCTCGCTGAAATTCTCGAGGCGCTCAGAAAACCGCTGCGTTTTTCGAGCATGACCGGACGGGTCTCGCTCTACTGGTACTTTTTCGATCCGGCGTACCTGTTCGTCACCGGCGGCTACGCGAATGTCGTGAACTCCACGCGTCACGTCGGCGTCTTCGCGCTGCCGTTTCTGCTGTTCGTCCCGGTCGGCCTGGCGCGGCTGGCGGTCCGCCGGAGGTTGATCGATGTGATCGTTCTTTTTGGCTTCCTGTCCGCGCCGCTCGCCGCGTGTCTGGTCGTGCCCGAACCGTATGCGATCGATCGCGAGCTTGCGCTGTTGCCCTTCGGCGTCTTGATCGCGGTGTGTGGCGTGCAGGTCCTGATGTCGGCGCGCCGGGCAGCCGTGCGGATGGCGGCCGTCCTCGCCCTCGCGCTCGTCCCGCTGCATTTCGCATTTTTCGTCTTCGACTATTTCGGCGATTACCGGCTGCGATCGGCCTTCTGGTTCGAATGGAATCACCGCGACGCGTTCGAGCTCGCGATCGCGCGAGCGGCGCAGGATCGATCGCCGGCCGTCTACATCAGCACCGATCAGACGCCGTACATCGACGCGTACTGGCGTTTTTACGTGACGAAGCAGCGGGCCGAGGCCCTGTTGAACCAGACGCGCTTTTTCAGCGCGGACGCCATCGACCTTCAGGCGATCCCGCCGAAAAGTCTGCTGATCGTCGGTCCGCGCGGCGCCGAGGCGCTGGCCGGGTCCGCGCATGTCCGGCGCATCGCGATCATTCCCGAGCCCGCCGATCCGCCGTTCTTTTCCATCTGGCAGCGCTGACCGCGGAGGCGGCGCGCGCGCGGAACTATAATGACCGCGCCTGGAAGATCCACGTCGAGCGGGCATGCGACGCGCATTTCCCCGGGGACAGCGGGTGCCATGACACTGCTCAGCGAAAGCAAAGACGTCCTTCCAGTCCACCGCAGGATTCTTGCGTTCTCCTTCATCGGCTGGATTTTCGATTTCTACGATCTCCTGCTCCTCAGCTTTCTCGTCGCGTCGACCTCGCTGACGAAGGATCTCGCGCTGTCGTCGTACGACGTGTCGGTGCTGCTCGGCACGGCGCTCGCGTTCACCGCGGTCGGCGGCCTCCTCGGCGGCGCGCTCGCGGACCGATACGGACGCAAGCCGCTGCTGATGATCACGATCCTCGTCTACAGCGTGGGCACGCTGTTGTCCGGAATGGCGACCGGCTTGTGGACGCTGCTCGCCGCGCGCGCGATCACCGGGATGGGCGTCGGCGGCGAGTGGGCGGTGGCGCACGCGCTGGTCGGCGAAACGGTGCCGCCGCACGTGCGCGGACGCTACGGCTCGTACCTGCAGAGCGGATCCGCGTTCGCGCGCTTCTTCGCGACGATGGTCGGGAATTTCCTCGCGCCGTGGGTCGGCTGGCGCGCCGCCTTCATGCTGTCGGCGCTTCCGGCGCTCGTCGTCGTCTTCATCCGGCGCCAGATGCCCGAGTCGGACATGTGGCTGAAGCACCAGCGCGAAATGGTACGACAGCGCGGCTACCTGAGCGTGATCTCCGAAATGCTCGGTCCGGCGCTGAGGAGAACGACGGCGCTCGCCATGACCGTCACGACGCTCAACATGGCGGCCTACTGGTTCAAGACGATCTGGCTGCCGACGTACTTCATCCAGATCCGCGGCCTGTCGCTCGGCGATTCCGCCTGGCTGCTGCTCATGGATCAACTCGGATCGCTCGCCGGCTATATCGCGTTCGGATTCTCGTCCGACACGTTCGGCCGCCGTCCGAGTTTCACGGCGTTCTCGGTGATGAAAGCCGTCGGCCTCGCGATGGTGACGCTGGGATGGGACGCCGCCGGCGGCTACGCGCCGATGACGTTCGTCTTCATGTTCCTCGTCGGCTTCGGCGAGGGCAACTGGGGCTGCATGGGCCCGCTGCTCAACGAAGTGTTTCCCACCCCGGTGCGCGCCGCCGCGCTCGGCATCATCTATAACGTCTCGCGCGGCGTTCAGTTCCTCGCGCCGGTCGTCATCACGTTCGTCGCGTCGCGATCGACGTTCGGCGCCGGCATCGCGCTCGCCGCGCCCTTCGCGCTGCTCGCCGGCGCCGCCGTGTGGGCGCTGCCGGAAACCAGGGGCGTGCGCCTCGCATCGGCGGCAGTGGAGGACGATCGCGAGAGCCGGCGAGCGGCGGTCGCGCGGTGATTGCGGCATCGAACGGACGATCAACGCAGAACCCGCCGCGCGAATGTGCTCTGCGTGTTCCGCGAGTTCTGCGTTTATCGTGGGTGCGATCGCAGTTTTACAACGGAAAGCCATTCGCAGAGAGCAACCATATGAAGACGACGATTCTCGGCGGCCTTTGCGGTCTTTGCGTTCTTCTCGCCGCAGACATCGCCGCCGCCCAATCCGCGCCGCCGAAAAACGATTACAGCGACGGAAAGACGTGGTTGTGCCGCCCCGGACGACAGGACGCGTGCGCCGTCAATCTGACGACGACGATCGTCGCGGCCGACGGCAAGCTGACGCGCGAAGACTGGAAGGCGAACCCTGCCGCGCCGATCGACTGCTTCTACGTCTACCCGACGGTCTCCCGCGATCCCGGCGGCAACAGCGACATGACCGCCGGTCCCGAAGAGAACGGCGTCGTCGCGCTGCAGCTCGCGCGATTCGCGTCGCAGTGCCGTGTCTACGCGCCGTTGTACCGGCAGGCGACGCTGACCGCGCTGCGCGCGGCGACGGCCGGCACCCCGATGACCGTCGATCGCGCCCTTGGTTACAACGACATCGTCGACGCGTGGACCTACTACCTGCAGCACGACAACAACGGACGCGGCGTCGTGCTGATCGGCCACTCGCAGGGATCCGGCGTCCTGACGCAGTTGATTCGCAACGAGATCGATGGGAAGCCGGTCCAGTCGAAGCTCGTCTCGGCGTTGCTGCTCGGGACGAATCTCGCAGTGCCCGGAGGAAAGGACGTGGGCGGCGCGTTCCAGCACATCCCGCTGTGTCACTCCGCAACCCAGACCGGCTGCGCCATCGCCTACGCCACGTTCCGATCGACGATTCCCCCGCCCGCGAACTCGCGCTTCGGCCGCGTGCAGGGCGAGGGCATGCAGGCCGCCTGCGCGAATCCCGCGGCGCTCGGCGGCGGCAGCGGCGAGCTGCACGCCTATCTGTCATCCGGCGGCGGCAGCATCACCGGATCGTCCGCGGAGCCGCGTCCGTGGCTGAATCCACCGAAGACCATCGACACTCCGTTCGTCAGCGTCCCCGGCCTGCTGACCGCTCAGTGCGTGACGAACGAGAAGGGCTCCTATCTCGAGGTCACCGTACACGGCAATCCGGCGGACCCGCGCACCGACGACATCGCCGGCGACGTGATGGCGAACGGCGAGGTCAACGCGAGCTGGGGCCTGCACCTGGTCGACGTCCAGATCGCGATGGGCGACCTCGTCGACATCGTCCGCCAGCAGGGTAAGGCATACCTCGCTCGGAAGGACACTGCAGGCCGTTAAACGCTTGGAGTGCCAGGCGCGCCTGGTCTTCGAGCGCATCTGGCCCGCGACCGGGTGCCGCCGGCGGCTCATTGAAATCGTCGTTCGACAAATCGGCCCGTCGTCGATTCTGAACGGACTGTCACCGAAGCGTCGCCCGCAAAACGCGAATCCGCATCATCTGATTTCCACCGCGCACGAATTCGTACGCGACGGTCTCGATGGTTGCGTCGCAACCGTCGTCTCGCATCGCCTCCATCACGACCGGGACATGCGGCGACGGCTGGGCGCCGAGCGCGAGCAGCGGGAAGATTCGGACCTCGCGCGCGACGCGAACGAGATCGCGGACGGCGGCGACGTGGAAGTCCGCGTTCAGTTGTCCCCCGTACAGAAACAGGAAATGCGAGCAGACGGCGAGGTCGAACGATGCGTCGGCGAACCTGGTCGCGGGCAGTTCCGCGGCGACGTACCGGCCTTGCAGTTTTCCCGTCTCGTAGTCGTCGAGGAATCTGTCCATCGCGGCTCGCCGCAGTCGCGCGAGATCCTCGACGGACGCGATCGAGTCCCAGACGAACTCGTCCGCGTTCTGTCGCGTCTGCTCGATCATTTCATCGAACGTCGCGTCGATCCGCTGACCGATCTCGTCAGCCTCATGGCGATACAGCGGATCGCACGAGACGACGCGCGCGCCAAGCCGCGTCGCCTCGGCGTTGAAGCTCGCAGGACCGTCGGCACAGCCGAGGATTGAAGACTGCAGGTCAGCGCCGCTCAACGCGAACATCCGGCGATACTCGTCGAACGAACGGCCCCAGGGAACGACCTGATCGAGAGTGAACACCTAGAGGCGCTCTGTTCCGTCGAGCTTCGCGAGGTTGCGATCGAACGTGCCGAGCGGGAGATGGCCAGCCTTGCGCGCGAGCTCGAGGACGAGGCAGTCGGAGAAGCCAACCGATGATTTGGACCGAAAAACGCGCAGGGCCTCTGCGACGAGGTCGGAATCCTGGAGCACAAAGTGTTCGTGATGCATGAGCATCTCGACGAAGTTCGCGATATCCGTCGAATCGCGATCATAGGCCGTTGACAGCACCCACATCGCTTCAGCAAGGACCAAGACCGATACCCAGGCGCCGCCCTTGATGAACGTTTCTGCGACATCCACCTGACGGACATCGTCGCGCGCCATCAGTCGGACGATCACATTAGTATCGACCGCGCGCATGACGCTCTCGGATGTACCGGCGGATCCCTTCTTTCAGCTCTTTGAGACTTCGGCGCTTCGGTGGCCCATCTGGGAACAGCACCCGATGGATGTCCTCCGAGGTGTATTTGCCCGACCGGCGTACGACGATTTGGCCGTCGTGCTCGTCCCACTCGAGCACAGAGCCAGGCCCGACCCCCAACTTGCGCCGGACTTCAGCGGGGACGGAGATTTGTCCTTGCGCGGTCAACTTCGAGCGAGCCAGAGCCACGCCAGGATATTACCACGGTAATGCAGCGGACACCGGCCCGTTGATTCCGATCGCTACGGCTGCCGTGTCGTCGCCTGCGTCACGACCATCTTCCATGCGCCGCCGCGCTTCACGAACACGCGCGTGAAGTGCAGCGCGCCGCCCTGCGGCCGGCCGTTGAGCGTGACGGTGGACTGACTCGATCCGGCGACGATCGCCGTGTCGCCGTAGAACCGGACCGACACGTCGTGCTCCGTCACCGCGCCCGAGAACTTCCGCGCGCCCGATTTCAGATCGCCGAGGTATTGCGCCTTCGTATCGGTCGTGCCGTTCGCGTGCGTGACCGTCCAGTCGTCGACCAGGATTCGATCGAGCGTCGCCACGTCGCCCCTGGCGCGCGCATCGTTCCACTGCTGCTCGACCGCGAGCACCTCCTGCTCCGGCGTGCGATGCTTCGTCTGCGCGGCGAGCGGCGGCGCAACGGCGATCAGCATTGCGAGGACGAGCGACACGCGCTTCATGATGAGGTCCCTCAATTCGTTACTTCAGCTCAAAGACGACGATGCGCGACGCGGCAGGCACTGGTTCTTTGTCCTGAACCGTTCCGCGCGGCACGTACACCGCGTGCGGCGTCTGACCCTCAATCGACACGACGACAGCGTCGCGGGAATGCTTGTGCGGGAATCCGGACGGCGCCGGCATCCGCATGAGCTCCCAGACTGTGACCCGAGCGTTGTCCAGCAGCTGCTTCGCGCTGCTGGGGAATGATGCCGTCTCGTTTTGACCGCGCGGACCACCTTCTTTGAGCTCGATCATCACGGCGCGCAGCGGCACGTCGCTCGTGCCTTCCTCGATATGCGTGACACCCCTGAGCTGCCACACGATGCCGCCGGCCGCCGTCGTCACCGGCCGCTTCGTGCCGTCGACCGCCGTGATCAGTCGATCGCCCGGCGCGTAATAGGTGCCGGTCATGTCGTACGGATGACGGTGCAGCGGCGTCGGCGTCCCTTTCGGCCACGAGACGTTCCACACCTGGACCCGCTCGTTGTCGATCATTCTGGTCGCTCCGGCTCGCGGAAACGGCGGCGGATACGAGACCGATTGCGCGGCGAGCAGCGAGAGGACCGCGCCCCATCGAAAAGCCATCATCACGGGCTCCTATCGACTGAGTGGGCGCAATCATAGGTAAAATTGCCGGCGTTGTGGAGGCATTCATGAACTGCTCGAACCTCGGTAGCGCCTGTCTCGGGATCGTCGTGATGCTGGCGGCCGGCACGATGGTCGGTCAGCAGCCGAACCTCGGCTACGACGACACGCCGATGCAGCCCAATGGGAAATGGCACGTTCACGACAGCAAGCGGCCGCAGCCGGCGGTTGTCTCGACCACCGCGCCGGCGCCATCCGACGCGACCGTGCTGCTCGGATCGCGCGACGATCTCAGCGCCTGGCAGATGATCGCCGACGGCTCGCCCGTGACGTGGCAGATGAAGGATGGCGTCGTGTCGACGGGCAAAGGGATGATTCGCACGAAAGCGGAATTCACCGACTTTCAGTTGCACGTGGAGTTCGCCACGCCGAGCGACGTGAAAGGCGACAGCCAGGGTCGCGGCAACAGCGGCGTCTATCTCCTCGGCAAGTTCGAAATCCAGGTGCTGGACAGCTATCGCAATCCGACGTATCCCGATGGCCAGGCCTCCGCGATGTACGGGCAGTATCCGCCGCTCGTGAATGCTTCGCGTCCGCCCGGCGAATGGCAGATCTACGACATCATCTTCACCGCGCCGCGCTTCAAGAGCGACAAGAGCCTCGAGAAGCCTGCAGTCGTCACCGTGCTGCACAACGGCGTCGTCGTGCACAACGCGACCGCGTTCTTTGGACCGACGCAGCACAGGAAGATCGACCCGTACGCGCCGGACAACGCCAGGGGACCGATCGCGCTCCAGGACCACGGCAACCCGGTGCGATACCGGAACATCTGGATCAGACCGCTGAAGGGCTACGACAGCTGATGCGAGCCGTCGCCGCGCTCCTCGTGGCCGGCGCGCTCGTCCTCGCGACGCGTGCGGCGGCCGACCGGGGGCAGGGGGCCGCCGGAGTGGTCGACCGGGGGAAAGGGTCCCCCGGAGTGGTCGATCACCCGCTGCCGCGTGCCGCGCCGGAGTCAGTCGGCCTCGCGCCGGCACGGTTGCGCGCGGCGACCGATCTGCTGAATCAGTTCGTCGCCGAGCGCAAGATCGCCGGCGCCGTGGCCGCGATCGCCAGACGAGGGAAGCTGGCGTACCTCGAAGCGGTGGGATTTCAGGATCTCGAGACGCGCACGCCGATGGAGGCGCGGTCGATCTTCCGGATCTACTCCATGACGAAGTCGGTCACCGCCGTCGCGGTGATGATGCTGCACGAGGAGGGCCGCTTCGCGCTGCAGGATCCGGTCTCGAAATATCTGCCGGAATTCCAGCGCGTGACCGTGCTGGCGGCGGACGGCACGACGCGTCCGCCAGCCCGCGCGATCATGGTCGAGGATCTCCTGCTGCACACGTCGGGCCTGAGCCACCGGACGTCCGACATCTACCGGAAGGCCGAAGTGCGATCGCGCGCCATCGGACTGCCGCGGTTCGTCGAGAACATCGTGCGCGTGCCGCTGATGGAAGATCCTCACACGGCGTTCCGGTACAGCGAGGCGACGACCGTGCTGGGCCGGCTCGTGGAGATCTGGTCCGGCAAAGCATTCGACGTGTTTCTCGACGAACGAGTGTTCCGGCCGTTGAGGATGATCGACACGAGCTTCTGGGTCGCGCCCGAGCGGCGGGCGCGGCTGACGCGCGTGTACTCACCGTCGCCGAACGGCCTCACGCCGTTCGAGATCGAAGTGGTCCCGTTCACGGAGCGGCCTGCGCTCGTCGAGGGCGCCGTCGGTCTGGTCTCGACCGTTCCCGACTATCTGCGTTTCAGCCAGATGCTGTTGAACAAGGGCGAGCTCGATGGCGCCCGGATTCTGAAAGCCGCGACCGTCGCGATCATGACCGTCAACGGATTGCCTGCCGCGATCCTCGAGGCGCGCAAGGGCACCGGCTGGGGACTGGCAAACGTCAACGTCGCCGCCAACGGCGAGTACGGATGGGACGGTACCGCCGGCACGATCTTCTGGATCGATCCCGGCAAAGAGATGATCACCATCCTGATGACGCAAAGCTCGCCGCCCAATCCCGACTCGCTGCGCCAGCGGTTCAAAGCGCTCGTCCAGCAATCGCTGGTCGATCCGTAGTCAACTGACCCGAACACCGCCTCGTTCTCGCATTCCTGAGTGGCGCGCCCCGCGCGCCACGAGGAGGCATGACGAGATGCAGGCTCGACAGGTGTTCGCCATCGCGGTCATTGGCCTCAGCGCGAACGGATGCGCGATTCTCGGTCCCGCGTGCCTCGCCCGTCAGAAGACCGGGACGGTGACGGCGCTGAGCGGGACGGTGGAAGCAGGACAAGTGATCGCGCATGTCGTGCCGTACGAATTGAAGGGCAGTCAGAACGACGTCCGCATCACGTGGGAAGGGCAGAGCCGCGGCGATGGGCCGCGGCTGACGATCTACGCGACCCCTGCCGCCTGCCAGCACTTCACGCCGCCGCCACCCGACAATCGCGGGATCGATCGGGGTGACTGCACGGTGATCGGCCACGCCGGCGGCTTCGCGAGCGGCAGCGAGATCGTGTGGAACACGATCCTGATCACCGGACCGGGCAACGGCGCGCCGGCGGCCTTCACGGAGTACACGCTTCACGTCGTCGGCGATGCGCGGCAGGCGGTCTCGTACTCGATCGGCGTCACGTGGTTCTTCGGTCCCGATTGCTGAAGCCCGTCGAGCCCGCGACGCCGTCGTTTTGCGCTAAACTGCGCCGCGTGTCCACTCCCAATCGCTGGCTCCCTGTGATCGGCGGCGTGATGATGAACATGGCGTTCGGCACCTTCTACGCCATCAGCGCGTTCATGCTGCCGCTCGAAAAGGAATTTGGATGGACGCGCGCGCAGACGTCGTGGGTGCCCACGATCGGGTTCGTGATGATCGCGACCTGGTACGTGATCGCCGGCCGCATTCACGATCTGCGCGGACCGCGGCTCGTCGCCGCAATCGGCGGCATCCTCTTCAGCGTCGGTCTGCTGCTCGCCAGCTTCACGCAGTCGCTGTCGATGTTCTACCTGACGGCCGGCGTCATCGCCGGCACGGGCAGCGGCTTCGGCTACGTCGTGCCGACGTCGGTCGGATCGAAGTGGTTTCCCGACAAACGAGGGTTCATCGTCGGGCTGATGGTCGGCGGCTTCGGCGCCGGCTCCGGCATCTTCGGGCCGATCGCCACCGCGCTGATTACGCGCGTCGGCTGGCGCGCGACGTTTCAAATCTACTCGCTGCTCTTCTTCGCGATGACGATGACGGCGACGTATCTCGTGCGGAATCCGCCGGCGGGCTACCGGCCGGCCGGATGGGATCCGTCGGCCGCTCGCGGGGCCGCGCGCGGCGGCGCCGACGTACCGGCGTCCGTCATGGTGCGCACGCAAACGTTCTGGGCGTTGTGGGCGGCGTACTGTCTGGGCACGACGGCGGGCACGATGGTCATCAGTCAGCTCGTGCCGTTCGCGCGCAACGCCGGGCACTCGGCGGCGGTCGCGGCGTTCGCGCTCACGGTCGGCGCCATCGGCAACGCGTCGGGCCGCGTGCTCTCGGGGTGGATGTCCGATCACGCCGGACGGCTGAACACGATTCGCGTCATGCTGCTCGTGCAGATGGCCGCGATGCCGGCGCTGTTCCTCCTGCGCGAGAACGTGACGCTGTTCTATGCGCTGCTCGCGATCGTTTATTACTGCTACGGCACGCAGTTGTCGGTGTACGCGTCGACGAGCGCCGACTTCTACGGAACGAAGAACGTCGGCTTCAACTACGGCCTGCTGCTGCTCGCATGGGGCGTGGCCAGCATCCTGGGCCCGTTCCTCGGCGGCCGCGTGTTCGTCGCGACCGGCGAATATCGGTGGGCGTTTTACACTGCAGCCGCGGTATCGGTGGTCGCGCTCACGGTCCTGTTCGCGGCGAAAAACCCGCACGCCGTGTCCGAGCGTGCGGTTCGCGTGTAGCGATCGTCCATTGCGGACTGCGGGTTTATTGGGTGATTTGCGGTTCCCGCGCGAGCGAAGCGAGCAAGTGAAAGTTACGCCCGAGCGCGACGGCGCGAGGGTGTCAGGCGCGCGGCCGCGCGCCGGTAA
>Ga0070704_100000678_pt1 | contig 16510 bp, 16 predicted proteins | sample KBSK5252metaG_FD_65467 | JGI IMG/M metagenome (GOLD analysis project Ga0070704, IMG submission 65467) | Corn, switchgrass and miscanthus rhizosphere microbial communities from Kellogg Biological Station, Michigan, USA - KBS K5-25-2 metaG | ecosystem: Host-associated > Plants > Roots >...
CGGCGCGAAGAGACCCACATCAACTGCTCCGGCTTCTGGAATGGAAGCTGCCGCAGCAGGATGCCGTTCACCAGGCTGAAGATCGCCGTATTGCCGCCGATGCCGAGCGCGAGCGCCAGGACGGCCACCGCCGAGAAGCCGCGCTGCTTGAGCATCGAGCGGAGTCCGTAGCGCACGTCCCGCCACAGATCCCGGCCGAGATGGCCCTTCGTTGCTCCCGGAACGACCGGCTCGCTTCGCGCCCGGCCCTCCACGCGTCGCAGCTCGCGCGCCAGCACGTCGCTCTCGCTCAACTCGGCGAGCAGGGCACGATGGGCTTCTGCTTCGGTCGCCCCCCCGGCGCACAGCTCGGCATGACGATCATCCAGGTGCTGCGCGAGCTCCTCGACGATCTCGGCTTCGCGCGCCGGCGCAAGCGGCACGCTCGCCAGCCGTCGCCGGATCTCTTCCTTCCATTGAGGCATGTCGGCCCCTGTTCAGGCGGGCTCGGTCCCGGTGATCCGGTTGATCGCCTGGACGAAGTCCCGCCACTTGCTCCGCTGCGTCGCCAGAACCTGCCTGCCGACGGGAGTCAATTGGTAATAGCGTCTCCGCCGCTGCCCGGCCTTCTCCACCCAGCGGCCGTCGATCCAGCCGCGCTTCTCCAGCCGGTAGAGGAGGGGATAGAGAGACGCGACGTTGAAGCGCAACGTGCCGCCGGAGCGCGACTCGATGAGCTTGTTGATCTCGTAGCCGTGCCGGACCCGTTTCTCGATCAGCGAAAGGATCAACAGCTCGGCGCTGCCTTTCTTCAATTCGCGGTCGAGGATGTGGGTGTCGATATGTGACATAGCCACATATTACTGAGAGACAGGTGTGCCGTCAAGAGGATATCGTGGCGAGGGCTGTCCGAAGGCGGCCAACCGGCCCGGCGCGAAGCGGTCGACGAGACGCCTCAGGCTGATGCCCGGGGCGTCCCAGGTCCTATTGCTTGGTCGCCGGGCCGAACGTGCCGATCAGATCTCCGTTGCCGCGCAACATCTGCACGAACAGATCGCGCCCGCTCTTGTGCTTCGGGATGATGTAGGCGTACGACGCGCCGCCTCCCGTGATGCATTCCGAGCAGGGGACCAGGGCCGGGTTCAGGCGCGTGTACGTTCCATCGTGATTGAGCTCGACGACGTTGAAGCCCGAGACGTAGTTCTCGAAGCTGGTGTTCCAGGTCAGGTAGCCCGAGCCTTTGCCGAGCGGGCTGTTGCGGCTGATCACGATGTCGGTCACGGCCTCCGTGCAGGCGTCGGGGTTCTGCGCCGGATTGGGGATCGTGGGGCAGATGTCGCAGGCGTCGCCGAAGCCGTCCTGATCCGTATCCATCTGATTCGCGTTCGGCACCCCCGGGCAGTTGTCGCAGGGGTCCGGAAGGCCGTCCCCATCCGTGTCCGGAGAAGTCGGCGTGTGCACGCAGCCCAGAGAGGCGTTGCAGGAGTCGGTCGTGCAGGCGATGCCGTCGTCGCAGTTCCTCGGGACGCCCCCCTGGCAGACACCGTCGCTGCAGGTCGCCTGCTCCGTGCAGAGCGAGTTGCAGGGGGCGGTGTTGTTCGAGTGCGTGCAGGCGCCGGTAGCGGGGTCCGCGCAGACGTCGTCGGTGCACGGGTTCTGGTCGTTGCACAGGTTGATCTGGATATTGCAGTGCCCGCCCCCACACATCCCGACTTGACAGAGGTTGCCTCCATGACAGAGCTGGTTTCCGCTCGGGCCGAAATTGCAGGCCCCATTCGAGGCGCAGACATACGAATAGCATTCGCCCGACGGCGGGCAGAGGGACGGATCCGGGCTGAGGACACAACCACGGTCGGGCCTGCAGGAGCCCCGCAGGCAGCCTGCATTGCCGCACACACGCGGGCCGCCCGGCAGGCAATTGCCGCCGCTGCAGGAATCGTCGATCGTGCAGGGATTGCCATCGCTGCACGGCCCCGTGGCGCTTGTCCGGGTGCAGGAGCCGGTCACCGGATCGCAGGCGTCGATCGTGCAGGCGTTGCCGTCCTCGCAGCTCACCGGTGGGTGGGAGCATTGACCCGTCGACGGGTCGCAGGAATCCTGGGTGCAGAGGTCGCCGTCGGCGCAGTTCCTGGGACTTCCCAGGCAGGAGATGACCCCGGCAGGCGAGGCCATGCAGGTGTCCCCCTCGGAGCAGGCGTTCCCGTCGTCGCACACAGTCCCGGGGGCGAGCGCCCGCCCGACGCACTGGCCGGTGGCGCCGCAGATGTCGTCGACCGTGCAGGCGTTCCGATCGTCGCACGATGCTCCTGCCGGCTGGCCCGTTCCGCGGCACTGACCGGCGGCGTCACAGGCATCGTTCAGGGTGCAACCGTTCCGGTCGTCGCAGGGTGTTCCGGCCGATACAGGAGCGTGAACGCAGAACCCTGAGAGGGGGTCCTGGATGAAGCACGAATCCGTGGTGCAGGGGTTGGCGTCGTCACAATTCTTCGGGTCGTGGCGGCAGGTCCCAGTGGCCGTATCGCAGGAATCGACGGTGCATGGGTTCAAGTCGTTGCAAGACGGACAGTCGGCGGCCGCCGCCGATCCGATGGTCATGAGGGCCGAGGCCAGAATCGTCGCAACAAGTGTCAACCAGGGACAGGACCTCAGAAGGGACTGTCGCGGAGCCGTCATGTGTCACCCTCCTCTCAGGACACCCGGGCGGAAAGACTGATTGTGACCCAAAGGTACCCCGGGCCGCCCCAACGGTCAACCCGAAAATCGTCGCAAGTGGGGACGATCCGGAGTCCGCTTCAGCCGGCCGGCAAGAGCATGGCGGGGGCGGGTCAGTCGATCGGTTTCACGTCGACGACGAAGTACTCGGTGTCCCCGAAGCAGGTGGTCGGCAGCCCCTTGTGCTGCTCGTAGACCAGCGCGACGCGCCGGCCGATGGCCTTCTGGACCGCCTCCGCGACCTCCGGCCGGCGCACCGTGAAGAGAAACTTCTCCGGCATCGTCCCCGGAATGGTCACCATGGCGAGCTCCCCCTCCCAGGTCTTGCAGAGCCAGCCCTTGTTCGAGAACTTCTGCACGTAGCCGGCCCGTTCCCCCTTGGCGTAGCTCCAGGTCAGCGCCGCCCAGATATAGAGGCCGCCAAGAAGCGCCGCGAGGATCAGGAGGCCGGTGAGCCAGCCGGCGATGCGTCCAGGCCAGGAAGCCATGTGGGGATCTCCTCCCGGGATTCTAGATCCGGTCGGGTCCATCTGCGCCAGTTCTCTCCCTGCTCCCGGCCGGTCCTGCTCTATGATAGCCAGCGATGCAAACTCTGTGCAGGCGCGGCGCCCGGCGCGTCGCCAGCCTGGGATATCCCGCCCTCGTGACGCTCGCCGCGGCCGTCTGCGCCGGCGGGCTCGACGCCGCTCCGCCCCCCGGCTCGACCACCGCCGCGCCTGTCCCGACGAACTCGTTCGACCCGCGGCGGCCGCCGGAGCGCGAGCTGGAGATCGGTGTCGGCGACGGGTTCACGCTCGCGGCGGTGGGGGATTGCATCATCAGCCGGCCGCACAGCCCGATGCTGGCCAGGGATTCGGCGTTCGCCGCGGTGGTGAAGATCCTGCGGGACGCCGACGCGGCGTTCGGAAACTTCGAGGACACCTCGATCGACCTGGGCGGCTTCAAGGGTTCTCCCCACTCCTGGCTGGGGGACTGGACCCTGATTGCCCCTCCCGAGATTGCCGCCGACCTCAAGACGCTCGGTTTCGATCTCTTCGCGCGCGCCAACAATCACGCGTTCGACTGGGGTCTCGAGGGGATGGTGGAGACGGATCGGCGCCTGGCCGAGGCCGGGCTCGTGCATGCGGGGACCGGCGGGGATCGCGGCGCGGCCCGCTCGGCGCGCTATCTCGAGACCGGCAGAGGGCGCGTCGGCCTCGTGTCGATGGCCTCGACGTTTCCGGAATTTGCCGAGGCGCTCGACCCCCGTGGCGGCGCCCCCGGACGCCCCGGCCTCAACGCGCTCAAGACGAAGCGCCTGACCATCGTCCCGGCGGGGACAATGCGCGATCTGGCCCGGCTGGCCGGGCTCCTGGGGCCGGCGAAGGATTGCCCGGCCCCCGACGCGGTCCCCTCGGAAACGCCCGATCCGAGGGCGGCGTCCGTTCCGCCCGATCAGGCCCCCGCCGAGCTCGATCTGTTCGGCGAGCGCTTCCGCCTCGGCCCGCGTGCCGCCTACCACTACGAGATCGATCCGATCGACCTTCGGGATAATCTACAAGCCATCCGGCTGGGGAAGCAGCACTCGGACCTGATGCTCGCCACCATCCATTCTCACGAAGAGGCGCTCGGCTGCGGCCTGCCGGCCGACTTCATGCGCGATCTGGCCCATGCGGCGATCGACGCCGGGGCGAGCGTCTTTCTCGGCCACGGGATTCATTACCTGGGGCCGATCGAGATCTACAAGGGGCGGCCGATCTTCTACGGTCTGGGGAATTTCTTCTGGGGCGACATCCAGCAGCCGATGCCCGGAAATCTCTTCGAGCAGTATCGCGATCTGCTCGCCGGTGCCCTGGGCGATCCCGACAAGGCGACCGAGGCGGATCTCGGCGCGCTCCTGAACGCCAGGGATTTCGTGCAGGACAGGTATTTCCAGACGATCGTCGCGGTGACGCGCTACGAGCGGGGCCGGGCCGCCGAGATCCGCCTGGTCCCGGTGGACCTCGGGTACGGCATGCGCCTGACGAAGAGCGGCGTCCCGCGCCTCGCCTCGCCCGCCACCGCCCGGGCCATTCTCGAGCGCCTGCAGCGGCTGTCCCAGCCTTACGGGACAACCATCCGCATCGAAGACAACGTCGGCATCATCCGCCCCGGGTGACCGGATTTCCGATCGATCCAGGTCGGGCTGGAATCAGTAGATGTTGCCGCCGGCCTGCGTCGAGGTCAAAGCGCCCGCGTCCACGTTGAGCGTGTAGGCGACGCCCCCCGTGCCGGTCCAGGACGACAGGTTGAACGTGCCCCCCTGCGGGACCTTGTAGACCGAGATGTTGTGATAGGTCAGCGGGGTCCTCGACGCGATGACCTCCGCCGGGCCCGGCGCCTGCAGGAAGTAGGCCGCGCCCGTCCCCACCATGGTGCTCGCGCCGTTCGGAGTCACGAGCACCGCCGTATGCTCGTCGATGCCGATGTCCCGCGGCGTCGACGACCAGCCGTTGTTGACGATGCGCGCCAGGAAGACGATCGTCCGCCCCATTCGATCCCGGGTCACGAAGTGCGAGTCGAACAGCTTGTCCGCCCCCAGCGCCGCGTCGAACAGGTCCCGGTCGAGCGTGACGTAGCGATGGAACGGGTTCGCCAGGGCCTGGCTCGACGTCACCGAGCCCAGGGCCCCCGTATAGATGAACTGGCTGAGCACCGCGAGGCCCGCGCTCGTGCCGCCCACGGGAGCTCCCTTGGTATTCAGCAGGTAGTTCACCTCCGTCTGCACGGACGTGCCGCGCCACAGGGCGGTGTAGGTCGACTGGTCCCCGCCCGCGATCCAGAGAAGCTCCGCGTTGTGGATGTGATCCCGGACGTAGGTCGAGTTCGCCCCGGTGGTCGTGGTGATGATGATGGTCTCGACCGAATCCATCTGCGGGCAGAGCTGCTGGAGGTACGGGTTGTACGCGTCCGTCCCGGTGGTGCGGATCACGACGAGGTCGCCGCCGCCGGCGCGCTGGCACATCCACTGGTACGCCTCGTCCACGTCCAGGCCGCCCCCCATCAGGACGAGCGCGGGACTCAGGCCCGCCGGCTCCGGAGCATCCGCGGGATTACCGATGATGAAGGCCGTGTAACCCGGCTTAGGGGTCGGCGCGGCGTGGAGCGACGGGACGAACAGGCACGCGATGACGAGGAAGCCCAAGAGGCGAAGCGGCGCGTGGCGCATGGATGATCCTCCTTTGATTGGTCTGCCAGTTTAATCAAGAAAGCCCGCCGCGCGTCAACCATTTCGCGGTGCGCGCGCCCCGTTTGAGGTGCGCCTGCTAGCCGTGCATGCCGAGCAGGTTCAGCAGGAAGGCGTACTCCTCGGCGGTGTCCTTCAGGCTCTCGAACCGCCCGGAGCGGCCGCCGTGCCCGGCCGCCATGTTGATCTTGAACAGCAGGGGGTTCGTGTCGGTCTTCGTGGCGCGCAGCCGCGCCACCCACTTCGCCGGCTCGAAGTACTGCACCTGCGAATCGTTCAGCCCGGTGGTCACGTAGAGCGCGGGGTACTTCCGGGCGCTCACGTTGTCGTACGGCGAGTACGACAGGATGTAGTCGTAGTACTGCTTGTCCTTCGGGTTTCCCCACTCGTCGAATTCATTCGAGGTGAGCGGGATCGTCTCGTCGAGCATGGTCGTGACCGCGTCGACGAACGGGACATGGGCGACGATGGCGCGGTACTTCTCGCCCCCCATGTTGGCGACGGAGCCCATCAGGAGCCCGCCGGCGCTGGCCCCCATGGCGAACACCTTGTCCGGAGCGGCGTACTTCTGCTGCACCAGGAAATCGGTGACATCGATGAAATCGGTGAAACTGTTCTTCTTGTTCAGAAGGTGCCCGGCATCGTACCAGGCCCGCCCCATCTCCTGGCCGCCGCGGATGTGGGCCAGGGCGAACACGAAGCCGCGGTCGAGCAGCGAGACGGTCGCGATGTCGAACTCGGGATCGGAGGAGGCGCCGTAGGCCCCGTAGGCCGTCTGGTACATCGGCGCCTTGCCGTCCCGCTTGAAGCCCTTGCGGTAGGCGAGGGAGACCGGGACCTTCGTCCCGTCGCGGGCCGTGGCCCACACCCTCTCGGTGGCGTAGCGATCCGCATCGAACCCCCCCAGGACCGGCTGGCGTTTCAGGAGGCGCCGCGCGCCGGTGCGCATGTCGAGCTCGAAGATGCTGTCCGGCGTGATGAGCGAGGAATGGGTGTACCGCAGCAGGTCCGTCTCCTGCTCCGGATTGATCGACAGCTCCTCGGCATACGCCGCCTCGTCGGAACGGATGAAGGTGGACTCCCCGAGCTTCGCCCAGGGGAGCACGCGCAGGCGCAGCAGCCCCTCGCTGCGCTCGTTGATCACCAGGTAGTCTCGGAACAGCGCGAACCCCTCGATGAACACGTCGCGGTCGTAGGGCAGGAGCTCCTTCCATCCTTCCTCGGTGCCGCCGGCGTCGCCGTCGGCGGCGGTCATCATGCGGTAGTTGGGCGCGCCGAGGTTGGTGCGGATGATCCAGCGCCCGCCGATGTGGTCGGCGGTGTAGAGGTGGTCGCGGCGGCGCTTCGCCAGCGCCCGCGGAGCGGCGCCGGGCTCGCTCGCGTCGATCATCAACGTCTCGGTCGCGACGGTGCTGCGCAGCCGGATCAGGATGTAGCGCTCGTCCCCCGACTTGTCGATGGCCAGGTAGAAGGTGTGGTCGGCTTCCTCGTAGACGACCGGGTCGTCCTTCGGGTCGGTCCCCAGGACGTGCCTCTTGACGCGGGTCGAGAGGAGAGTCACCGGATCGTTCTCGACGTAGAACAGGGTCTTGTTGTCGTTCGCCCAGGCGACGCCGCTGCTCAGGCCGCCGATCCGCTCCGCGCGGTCCTTGCCGGTGGCGATCTCGCGGATGCGCAGCGTGTACTGGCGTCGTCCGGCGGCGTCTTCGAGGAACGCCAGCAGATCCTGTTTCGGGCTGACGGCCCGGCGGCCCAGCTGGTAGAAGGAGCGTCCCCCGGCCTCGCGGTTGGCGTCGACGAGGATCTCCTCTTTCTCCGAATTGAGCGGATGGCGGGCCTGGATCGGGTGCTCCTTGCCGGTCTCGAAGCGGGAGTAATAAACATAGTCCTTGTACTTGTAGGGGACGCTGCTGTCGTCCTGCTTCACGCGGCCGATGATCTCCTTCGAGAGCTTCTCGACCAGGGGGTGGTAGGGGGCGCTTCGCGCCTCGTAGTAGGCGTTCTCTGCCTTGAGATAGTTCAGCACCTCCGGCTTCGAGCGCGTGTCGTCCCGCAGCCAGTAATAGGGATCGTCCCGCGTGCCGTTGGGAGACACCACCGGGTGCGGCTTCCGCGCGGCCACCGGCGGCCGGGCCTGTGCCGCTGCGGGGACCTCGCGCGCCGGGGGGGGCGGCTTCGGGGCCGCCGTGACAAGGGCCGGTGTCGTCAGGACGAGAGCGGCCAGGACGGGCAGGAAAAATCGCTGCTTCATGTGGCGTCTCCTTCGATTCGTGAGGGCCGATCCCCTTCGGTTCACCACGTGGACCGCGAAGGATCGGGCCCCGCAGAAGATACTCCGATGTCCCCCTTGACGTGCCGCTTTCGCAAGAATAGATCTACTGTCGGATGGAAGGGCGGTGGCGAGGCGTCATGGAAAGTCCGGCATCACTGATCTGGCAGCTCCTGTTCAGCGCGGCAGGGGCCGGCTACTTCATCTATGGAAAGAAGCAGCGGGCGACGGTGCCGTTCGTGTGCGGACTGGTGCTGATGGTCTTCCCGTACTTCGTGTCGAGCCTCCTCCTGCTGGTGTTGATCGGCGCCGTGCTCCTGGCCGTGCCGTACTTCGTCAGGCTGTAACGGCGCCGGCCTTCGATTCCAGCCTGCGGCGGCGCCGCCCTCGCCGGCTTCCCTGGAAGGCCGCGGCCGGGCCGATCAGGAAGTAGACCCAGCCCGCCAGGCCGACCAGCGGCTGGGGCAGGACCGCGGCCAGGACGATCGACAGGACGGCGACCCCGACGAAGATGCCGGCATGCTGGATGCTGGAGACCGTGTCGAAGATCTCGACCGCGTCCAGCCCGAGCGCCGCGCGACGGCGCCAGGCGTGCAGGTACATGAGGACGAAGACCGCGAACACCCCCAGGAATCCTGCCGAATAGATCAGCATCAGCGCGCGCGCCTGCCCGGCCTGGATCGCCGGCATGACCTGAGGCGTGTGCGCGCCCCATCCGAGCATCTGCTGGAACAGGCTCGTGAACATGAATTTCAGGGGGTAGATGTAGAACAGCACCAGGAACAGCAGCGCCCCGGTGAGCGTGACCGTCCAGGTGTCCTGGAGGCCGTAGCGCCGGAAGTAGACGTAGTGCTTGTGCCAGATCAGGAACAGCAGCGTGAAGCAGGCCCCGAACGCCGGGAAGCCGCTCATCACGCCGAGCAGCTCGTCGAAGGTGCGCGGCACCTCGAGCGACACGACCAGGAGAGTGACGGCGAAGGCGAACACCGCGTCGCTCAGCCCCTCGAGGCGGGTCACCTCCGAGCCGCGCCAGCGGAACCCCGGCTCGTGGCCGTACCCCGCGTCGATTCCTTTCTGCCTGAGCGTCCGCATGCGGAACGGCCCTCCCGGCGCCCCTCGCCGCAGGGGGATTATACGGAGAACGGCTGCGCGCGGCCGTTGCAGGCCCGCGGTCTTTCGGATAGAGTCGCGCGACCATGCCGGGCTTCGTGGACACATGGCTCATCCCCGTCATCTCGATCTTCTTCATCGTGGACCCGCTGGCGGCGATCCCTTCGTTTCTCACGATGACGGCGGGCGATCCGCCGGGGAAGCGGCGCGCCATGGCGCTCAAGGCGTCGGCCGCCTCGACGGTCATCCTGATCGTCTTCGCCACCGCCGGGGGACTCATCCTGCGGCTCTTCGGGGTGACCCTTCCGGCGTTCCGCATCGCCGGCGGCATCGTGCTGGGGCTCTCGGCGCTGGAGATGCTGCGAGCCGAACGGCCGAGCCGCGAGACGAGCGAGGAGATCGAGGAAGGGATCGAGAAGCTCGACATCTCGATCACCCCGCTGGCGATCCCCCTGCTCGCCGGGCCCGGCGCCATCTCGACCGTCATGGTGCTGATGCGCCCGACCTCCTCCTGGGAGTCCGCCGTTCCGGTCTACGCCGCGATCGTTCTCACGGGAATCGCCACGTTCGTCCTGCTGACCTACTCGTCGTTCCTGCAGCGCGCGCTCGGGAAGACCGGCATCCACGTCCTCAGCCGGCTGATGGGGCTCGTGCTGGCGACGATGGCGGTGCAGTTCGTGCTGGATGGGCTGCGCGAGGGGGGATACGTGACGCGATCGACGGCGGGGCGCGTGTGAGCATCCTCGGGCTCTACCTGACCTCGGTCCTGATCTGGGGCTCCACCTGGCTGGCCATCACGTTCCAGTTCGGGACGGTCCCTCCGGCCGTGTCGGTGGTGTACCGGTTCGCCCTGGCGGGGCTCATCCTCCTGGGCTGGGCCTGCCTGAGGGGGCTCCGCCTGCGCTTCTCGCCGGCGGAGCACCTGTGGATGGCCCTGCAGGGCGTCCTGCTTTTCGGCGTCAACTACATGTGCGTCTATTTCGCCGAGGCCGAGATCACTTCGGGGCTCGTGGCGGTGGCCTTCTCCATCCTGGTCGTGCTGAACATCATCGGCACACGGCTCTTCTTCGGCACGCCCCTGAGGCCTTCCACCATGCTCGGCGCCGCGCTGGGGATCGGCGGTCTCGTGCTCGTCTTCCTGCCGGAGCTCGGGCGCGGCACCGGCAAAGGGGACCCGACGCTCGGCATCGCCTTCGCGCTCGGTGGAGCGGTCACCGCCTCGCTGGGGAACATCGTGGCGTCGCGGAATCACGGCCGCGGGCTGCCGGTGGTCCAGATGAACACCTTCGGGATGCTGTACGGAGCCCTGTTCGTGGCCCTGTTCGCGCTCGTCACGCGCCAGGCGTTCGTGTTCGACTGGTCGCCGCGCTACCTGCTGTCCCTGGCCTACCTGACCGTGTTCGGTTCCATCCTGGCGTTCGGAGCCTTCCTCGTGCTGCTCGGCCGCATCGGGGCGGATCGCGCCGGGTACATCACCGTGGCGATCCCGATCGTGGCGCTGCTGCTGTCCGCCTGCTTCGAAGGGCTGCGCTGGCACCTGTCGCTGGCGCTGGGAATCCTGCTGTGTGTGGCAGGAAACGTCGCGGTGCTCTGGGGAAAAAGAGTCTCCTAGACAGCCGCCTGTCCCCCCGGGGGGACGGACGGCGCATTGATTCAGGGCAGTCTCTGCAGTTCCAGGCCTCCGACAAGTGTTCCGATCACAGAACTTACGGCTTCCTGCGGCCGCCTGGCATCGTGCTTGCTTTCTCGACCCCACGAACCCGATTCGAGTGCGTCGAAAGGAGGTATCGATGAATCGCCGTCTGAGCTATCTGTTCGCTGCATGGGCATTGACCGGAATGCTGGCCTGGGGCTGCGGGGGGACGAACCAGTCAGCCGAACACTCCCGCACCGCCGGAGACGCGATTCAAGACGCCGCGATCACCGCGTCGGTGAAGATCGCGCTGGCATTCAAGCCCGGCGTGGCGGCGACGGAGATCAACGTCGACACGGACCGGTGTGTCGTGACGCTGCGAGGTGAAGTCGGCACCGAGGCGGAGCGCCAGCTCGCCGTGATGGTCGCCGAGGATGTCGAAAGCGTCACGGAGGTCGTGAACGAGTTGAAGGTTCGCGGCTGATCCAGCCGTCTCTTCCGATTCGACAGACAGGTGAAACCATCGAGCGGCGGATCGTCTGCGCCGCAAGGAGGGAAGCATGGAACGGATTCGCAAGTCGTCCATTGTGCGGATGCTCCTGTTCGCCAGCGCCTGCGTCATCGCCGGCTCCCTGTCGATCTCCCCGAGCCTGGCGAGACCCGACTTCGGAGTCCGGGGCGGCGCCTACACCGACGCCGAGGAGCCGTTCCTCGGCGCCGAGGCGCTGTTCGGTCTCGGGGGCACGAAGCACTGGTTCGGCAACCCCAACATCGAGCACGCCTTCATCGAGAATGGGGACCTGACCGCCTTCAGCCTGGATTTTCACTACGACTTTCCCACCGGCCAGCCCTACACGATCTGGGCCGGTGCCGGACCGACGCTGATCGTCAACGACCGGAACGTGGCCGGGAATGACGATCAGACCGACGCGGGGTTGAACCTGGTGTTCGGCGTCGGCTCGACGAAGGGGGAAGTCCGTCCGTACGGCCAGATGAAGGTCGTGGTGGTGGCCGACGACACCCAGGCGGTGCTGGGGGCCGGCATCAGGTTCTGATCCACCGGTTGAGGCGCGCACGCCGGGCCCCGCGCCCGGCGTGCGCTCATGTCCAGGTGAGGTGGCATGCTCGATTCTCCGTCGCAGGTCCAAGGGACCGTCCCCTGGTGGCACACCGGGCCGGGGCGCGCCGCGCTGGCGGCGTTGCTGCTGTTCACTCTCAGCTACGCGCTGCGGATGGCGCGGCCGCTGCTCCTGCCTCTCGTGGTGTCCTTTCTGCTCGCCGTCGTCCTGGTACCGATCGTGCGTCGGCTGCACGCCTGGCACCTGCCCTGTCCGCTGGCCGCCGCGATCGTGGTCCTGGCGTTCACGGGCGCGACCGGCTACGGGGTGTATGCGCTCGCCGATCCCGCCACCGCCTGGATCGAGCGCGCCCCCGAGACGATGCGCGAGATCGAGCGCAAGCTGCGGACGGTGAAGGCCTCGATGCTCGAGGCCCGGCAGGCGGCCGACAAGGTCGAGGAGATCGCCCGCGTGGACGGCGACACGCCGCCGACCGAGGTGACGGTCAAGGAGCCCTCTCTCGCCGCGCGCGTGGTATCCACGACCCAGGCGGCCCTGCTGCACGCCGTGGAGGTGATCGTCCTGCTCTACTTCCTTCTTGCGTTCGGTGATTCAACGCTGCGCAGGCTGGTGAAGATCTCTCCCCGCCTGCGCGCCAAGATCCTGGTCGTCAAGATCACCACGAAGATCGAGGAGGAGATCTCCAGCTACCTCTTGACGGTCGCCTGCATCAACGCGGGGCTGGGGGCCGCGACCGCCATCGCCATGTCGGCCCTCGGCATGCCCAATCCGGTGCTCTGGGGTGTCGTGGCGGCCGTGCTGAACTTTGTCCCCTACCTGGGGAGCGCGGTCACGCTGGTCGTGCTCACCCTCGTCGCCATCCTGACCTTCGACTACCTGCCGCGGGCGCTGCTGGTCCCGGCCGTGTTCCTGGCCCTCGCCACGCTCGAAGGTCAGTTCGTCAGCCCGATCATCGTCGGGCGGAAGATGTCCCTGAGCCCCCTGGCCATCGTGATCGCGCTCATGGCGGGGGCGTGGATCTGGGGGCCGGTGGGGCTGCTCATCGCCGTGCCGGTGCTGGCGATGGTGAAGATCTACTGCGCGCACGGCGATGAGCTGTCGCCCGTCGCGGACCTGCTGGGGAGCGACTAGGCGCGCGCCCGGTCCGACTTCTTGAACGGCTCCGTCAGGACCAGCTTGACGCCGGAAATACTGCCGGTCAGGGCATCGCGCACACTCTTTCCGGCCTCGGCCCCGACTTCGCCGGCGGCCTTCAGGGCTCCGGTCGCCGCGGCCGATGCGGCCTGAGTGACGTCCAGGCCGATCTCCTTGGCCCCGTGGATGGCCCCGGCGACCAGGCCCTTCGTCGCAGCCCCCAGATCGCCGGACATGCGCGCGGTCGTCGTGATCACGGACTCGGCGGTCTGACCGATCGTCTCGAGGTTCGCGACCCCGGCCTCCTTGGAGCCTCGCAGCACGCCGATCACGATCCCCTTCGCGGCGGCGCCGAGATCGCCGCCCACGGCCATGACCGCCTCGACGGCCCCCTGCACCACCTCGGCCGTCGCGTGCATCAACGACGTCGCCACGCCACCGAGGCCCTCAATCGTTTTCGCCACGGTCTTGCTGAGGGTGTCGACCACCGCCCCGGTGACGTCCCCGGTCCCCTCGATGGCGTGCACGATCCCGCCCTTCACCGTCTCGATCAGCCCGACATTCTTCTGTCCCGCGGTTTCTCGGTCCATCGGTCACCTCCTGTCCTTGATCCGGTACAGAGGCCTGACCCTCCGTCCGTTCTCCAGTGCGACAGGCCTCGTTCGCCGCGGATATCCCCGATTCAGGGGCCTTTCAAGGTCTGCGGCGTGGACAGTGCCTGTTTATGCAAGAGAGATGCCTGGATCACCCGCGGGGGCTTGTATTGCCGCGGGGAGAGGCGTAGCCTCTCGCCAATTGCAGGGAAGGACCCAGGGGGATTCCCACCATGCGGGCGACACCCGTGACGCGGCGCGAGATGCTTCACTTTCTGGTCGCCGGGGCGATCGCGACGTTCTCGGCCGGATACCCCCGTCTCGGCTTCGCCGCCGGGGACGACAATTTCCGGGCCATCTACCTGGACCCGCGGCTCCGCGAGCAATTCTTCCTGTTCCTGGAGAACGTCTTCCATCTCTATCCGGAGCAGGACTTTCACGATCTGATCGCGAGAATCACCCGGGCGAAGCGCACGGACCGGGAGATCTACGAGGCGATCCTCGCGGAGCTCCCGTCGATCAAGCCGTTTCTCCGGGAGGTCCGCTACTCTCTTCCGGCGCTGCGCAAGCAGAAGGAGATCATGTGCGACCAGACGGTCGCCCTGCTCGAGGGGCGCACGCGGTTCGACCGCTATGCCGAGGTCGGATCGACGGGGCGCTACTACGATCGCCTGAGCGACATTCTCGAGTTCGCGGAGGCGCCGGTCTTCATTCACACCGACAAGCCGTCGTACCAGCCGCGGGACATCGTCGAGCGCGGCCGCCTGAGCAAGGTCGGGAGCTTCCTCCCCCTGGGCGCCTATGAGCCGCTGGCGCTTCCCGAAGGCGGCATCGATGTCCTGACCGTCTACATCGGATTCCACCACGCTCCGCCGAAACGGCGGGACGGCTTCATCCGGTCGTGTCACAAGGCCCTGAAGCGCGGCGGCTCGCTGATCGTCAGGGACCACGATGCGGACGACCCGTCGATGGTCCATTTCGTCGCCCTGGCGCACGACGTGTTCAACTGCGGGCTGGAGCTGCCCTGGGACACGAACGCCGCCGAGGTCAGGAACTTCACCTCGCTGCGGCGGCTCCAGGAAGTCCTGGAGGCGACGGGGTTCACCCCCCACGGCAGCCGGCTCCTGCAGGACGGAGATCCCACCCGCAACACCCTGATGAGGTTCGACAAGGCCTGAATGATGGTGCGAACGCAGACGAAGCTGCTGGCCCTCCTGCCCGCTCTTGCCGTGGCGTTCGGCTGCCTGGAGTACGGTCCGGCCCGTGGACCGGAGGGCGGCTCCATGCTTCTGACCCTCCACGCGGTCTCGTCGCTGGCGCTGCTGTTCGCCTGGTTCTGGATCGACGCGCGCGACCGCGCCTACAAGGCGTCGATCGTCCTGCGGATCGCCATGCTGGTCCTCCCGATCGTGGCGCTGCCCTGCTATCTCCTCCGATCGCGCGGCTGGATCGGCGGATTCAAGGCCCTGGCGTTTTCGATCCTGGTGTTTGCCGCGACCATGATGGCCTATCGCGTCGGATCGCTGTTTGCGTAGCCGGCCGGCCGCCTTGCTTTTGGCGCTGTGCGTCGCGCAGGTTCCGGCGTTCGCGCACAACCCCGCCGTCGTCAACGACGTCACGCGGATCAACCCGATCGTGGTCGACCGGGTCCTCGTGCCGAGGACCATCGACGAGGTCGTCGAAGCGGTCCGGGCGCATCCCGGGCCGGTGTCGATCGGCGGAGGGCGCTTCAGCCAGGGAGGACAGACGGCGACCGAGCGCGCTCTGCAGATCGACATGCGGCAGCTCGACGGCGTCGTGGCGTTCTCGAAGGAGCGGAAGGAGATCACGGTCCAGGCGGGCATCACCTGGCGCAAGATCCAGGAGCACATCGATCCGTACGATCTCTCGCTGCGGATCATGCAGACCTACGCCAACTTCACCGTCGGCGGATCCCTGAGCGTCAACGTGCACGGACGCTACGTCGGCCAGGGGCCGCTGGTCCTGTCGGTCCGATCCATCCGCATCGTGCTCGCGGACGGCACGCTGGTCGAGGCCAGCCCCGCGAAGAACCCCGAGATCTTCTACGGCGCCATCGGCGGCTATGGCGCGATGGGGGTGATCGTGGAGGCCACCCTGGCGCTCGCCGACAACGTGCGGGTCGAGCGCCAGAGCGTGGTCATGCCGCTCAGCGCCTATCGCGGCTTCTTCCGGGAGAAGGTCGGCGGCCACGCCGAGGTGATCTTCCACAACGCCGACATCTACCCGCCGGCGTTCGACACGGTCCGCGTCACGTCCTACCTGAAGACCGACAAGCCGGTCACGGTCGAGGACCGGCTGATGCCCGAGGTCCGGAGCTACTGGGTCGATCGCATGGCGTTTCGCGTCATCTCGGAATGGCCCGGCGGACGCATGATCCGGCAGCACCTGATCGATCCGATCGTGTTCCGCGGCGAGCGCGTCGAGTGGCGCAACTACGAAGCGAGCTACAACGTCCGTGAGCTCGAGCCGACCTCGCGCCGGACCTCGACCTACGTGCTGCAGGAGTATTTCGTGCCGGTCGACCGGCTCGAACAGTTCGTGGGCGCCATGGCGGAGATCCTGAACCACCGCCAGGTCAACATCATCAACGTCTCGATCCGCCACGCCGCGCAGGACCCCGGGACCCTCCTGGCCTGGGCGAAGACTGAGGTGTTCGCCTACGTGCTCTATTACAAGCAGGGCACGAGCGACGCGGATCGCCAGGCGGTGGGGGTCTGGACCCGCGAGCTGATCGACGCGGCCACGGCGCTCGGGGGCGCGTACTACCTCCCGTAC
>Ga0070704_100000679_pt1 | contig 16508 bp, 13 predicted proteins | sample KBSK5252metaG_FD_65467 | JGI IMG/M metagenome (GOLD analysis project Ga0070704, IMG submission 65467) | Corn, switchgrass and miscanthus rhizosphere microbial communities from Kellogg Biological Station, Michigan, USA - KBS K5-25-2 metaG | ecosystem: Host-associated > Plants > Roots >...
GGGGGGGGGGGGGGGGGGGGGGGGGGGGCGGGGGGGGGGTGGGGGGCCCTGGGGGGGCTGGCGGCGGCTCCTGCCCCGCCGCGCGGGAACCGGCGAGCGCAAGCACGAGAACACTCAGCAACACGCCCCGGGCAATCATTCAGTCCCCGCTTTCGCGATGCGGAGCACGACGATCGCCCCATCAGCCTTTGCGAATTCCGCCGCTCCTTGCGTCACCCGATTCAACGTCCAGTCGCCCAAACGCTCGCCGACCCGCACGATCCGCGGAGGCCCGCTTCCGGTTGCGCACATCGCAAAGCCGCCGTCCGGCGTCACAGCCGTGCCGATCAGCTCGACCTCAGCCGTCGCAGCTGCAGGTTGAGCAAAGGCAGCGACATCACTTGGCAGCTGGAAGCGTTGCCTGGGTCGGCGGCGCTCCGGGTGGAAGGGGTCTTTATCGACCGCTCCGAGTACTCGCGCGAAGGTGTACGAGTCGTGAGGAGTAGCCCCGGCCCGTGTTGCGACGCCGGAGCTGTCCGTAAATGCGCGGTCGGATATGCCCTCGATCCGAGACGCATTCCACAGAGTCCACGCGAGCAGGAGAGCGGAGACGCCCAGCGCCGCAGCGGCGAGTTGCTTCATGGCGTCTCTCGCACGTAGGCACGGATCGCGGCGGCGATGCCGAGCTGCTCGACGTCCGATGCATCCACGACGTCTGACCCGCCAGCGCGCGAGACAGTGAGCCAGTCCACGCGCACGAGACGCGACTCCGATTCTGCCGTCTTGAGCCAGCGCAACAGGCCCTCGAAGTCCCCGCGGCCGCTGACCTCGATCCGGACGCCCACGAGTCCCGAGGCCAGCCGCTCCGGCGGGCGACTCTCGATCGACTCGATCTGAACTCCAAACCGCCGTGCCCGCTCTCCGACGGCGGCTACGAGCGCCGCCGTCGCTGCGAGCGGATCGCGCGCCTGGAAGAGATACACTCGCTGCTGCTCCAAGACATTCCGTGCGATCTGCAGGTCATCGGTGTGTTGTCCCGCCGAGCGCAGCACGCCGAGCTCGCGGCTCAGGAGGTCGCGTTGTTCGGCGATCCGGTCATGCAGCACCGCGCGTGCCCGGATATACGGCCGCACGACAGACGTCCCGAGCAGTGCCGGAACAAGGACAACCACGCCCCACATGAGCGCGCGTCGATCCCGGGCACCGAGTCGCTTGAGGGCTTTCATGGGCTCGCACCACCCCAGCGAGCGGCAAACCGGAAGTGCTCGCGCACCACGCCGTTGGGGCTGATATCCTGCCGGATTGGACCATCGGCGTGGACCGCCGCAAGCGCGGGTATCTGTTGCAAGCCACGCAGGACTCCAGCCGCGTCGCTGGCCACGCCCGTGACGATCACGGTATCACCACGCGCCTCGAACCCCGTGAGATACGCGTCGCGCGGCAGATCATCGGCGAGGTCGGCAAAAAAGGCGGACCACCGCGGCGTGGTGGCGACGACGTTGTCGAGGGTGCGGGTGAGGCCGGTCAAGGCATTCAGCGAATCGCGCATGCGCATGGCGACGACGACCTGCGGCGCGATCTCTGCGCGCCGGGCGCGCAGCGCCGCGAGCTCACGATCGAGACCCCAATAGTCGATCCCCGCAGCGACGATGACGCACGCGCCAGCCGCCGCGAGGAGAAGCATCGCGATTTTTCTGTCGACACGGCCGACCTGCGCGCGCCGCGTGGCAGAGCACAGACTCAGCGCGCGCACGCCGCTGACGTGCTTGGCCGCGGCGAAGTACGGATCGATGTGGCTTGGGTGAACATGCTGATCGCTCGGCCGCAACCGGGCATGGCTGCTCAGACGGCGCTGCCGGACCTCGACTTTTGCTATGACCTGCTGCAGGGCGATCGTGTGCTCCCCATCGGGAAGCAAAGCCGCCCACACCACCTGGGCCGGAACGACCACAGCCAGGCGCCACCCAGCGGCGGCGATTGCCCCCTCGACCTCCTCCAACAGGCGTGTGGACACCGCGGCGCCAAGAGAGCTACCTCGATCGATCGCCGCGGTCTGCGGGTCGCGCGCACCGACGAAATGGCGCGCGGCATCGCGCTCGAGCACGCGGCGGCGTTCCTCACTACTCATGGGGGGCAGGCGCACGCGCCGCACGTCGACCAACGGTGGCACGAGCGCGACACTCACCCGCGCTTGCGCGACTCCACTCTGTTTTTTCAGATCGGCCACGGTCTGGCGCAAATCCGCGATGTCTGGCGTCTCGAGCCGGCGCCCCCCGGGCAGCACGGCCACCAGTCGATCGACCCCGAGCGCGATACCGATCGACTTCATTCGGCGCGACTCCAGACATAGAACAAGGCATCGCGCGCGCGTACGAGCAACGCTGTGACCTTGGCACGGACGGGACTTCCGGGCAGCCAGCCGATACTCACCACTTCAACTTCACGTGTCTCGGTCGTGGTGCGAGATAGGAGCGTCGGCAATTGGACTCGCAATACTTCGCGCGCGGTTGGCGACAGCTCGCGCTCGAGGTCGGCGATAGTGCCGAGGGTGCGCCCGCGGCCCCTGCGCCGCAGCAGCACCCCGGCCGCTTCCTCAGTGATTCCAGGCAAGGACAGCAGCACCGGCCGTGGTGCCGTGTTGACGTTGATTTGTCCTGCGCCCATCACGGTCAGATACGGGCGCATCTCGTCGAGGAGGTCGGCGGTCATGCCCCGGACTCCCCGCAGCTCGGTGATGCTCTCGAACGGACTATTACGCGGCAGCGACTGCGCTCCGGCCTGCAGGTACTCGTCGCGCTCAGCGCCACGCGCGCGGCGGAAGTCATCGAGATCGCGCCAGTCGGCAATGGCTTGCGCCAGGCGGTCGGCGACACCGGCGTCGATCCGAAGTGCCGCAAAGAATCGTCGCAACTGTTCTTCGTCGGCGCGGTTGAGGTTCAGCGCGGATTCGACGTCGTACAGCGCCGTCGTGGCGCGGGCAGCACCGACCGTGAGCGTGTCGCCGAGTGAATCCAGCCCACTCCACGGATCGACCCGATCGCCGGTAGACGTCACAAGGCGCTCAGCCAGGCGGGCTCGTATCGACTCGACACCGGACTCCGCCGCCGAACGGGCACGAACGCCTTCCACATAGTTCGCGGCCGCGAGGCGACGCGTGCGTGATACCGTCGCGATCGCGAGGCCGGCCGTCGCCAGCGCGACGAGCAGCCAGAGCGCCGCGAGCAGTGCAAAACCGCGCCGGTTACTCATCGGCCCCTGAGGGGAACGAGAATCGGCAGGCGCAACAGTGGTGCCAGGCTATCTCCTGTCTTGGCAGTCAACCGGATTTCGGCGGCAGCAGGCACGAGCGTAGACGAGATCCAGCTCGGCAGCCAGGCGCGCGGTCCCAATACGCCACTGAGATAATGGATGTCCATGCCGGTGACGCTGGAGTCGAGCTCCAGGCGCGCGGTACGCCCTCCGGGCCACGCCGTGAACCCGGCGACGAGCCCCCGCTCCCGCGTCACGGTATCGCGGTCGATGTACAAGCGGACGACGATGTCGCCGGCTCCGAGCGGCGTCGGGGACGTCGTGAGAAAGCTCACTTCGTCCGACGGCAGGCGATCGAACATGTCGTCGAGCCCATTAAACTGCGGGCCGCCTTCGTCGGCCATGAGGCGCGCACCAGCAAGCCACGCGATGATCTCCGCACGTTCAGCGGCAGCGCGGGATGTCTCCGCACCAGCGGTTTCGATCTGCAGCCGACGGTCCGCGAGCGCTGCGACAGCGGCCATTCCCGCGGAAATGGCCATGCCGGTGACGGTGATCCCGACGATGAGCTCGAGCAGTGTCATGCCGCGGGCCGTCATTGGACCACCTGATTGGGTTTGGGGCGATAGAGACGCGCGGTCACGCTGTAGTCGCTGCGCGCGCCTGTTACGAGCACGACTGCGTCGTATAGGTCGCGCTGGCCGAGTATGGGCTCGAGTTTGGTCGTCCAGCGATAGTCCTTGAACGGCTCCGGAAACGTTCCGCGCGCCAACGAGTCCGGGATGGGGTTCAGGTCGTCGGCAGCCAGAATCGTCACTACCGCAAGGCGTTGCTGCGCGAGTGCGGACAATGTGTAGGCTTCGCGAGCGCGCTCGATGCTGCGGGTTTCACCGCCGACAGCTTCGAGCGCCGCGACGCCGCTCAGCCCGACAATGGCGAGCGCGACGACGGCCTCGAGAATCGTGAATCCGCGATTAGTGCTGGACATGAATGCCTCCTGTCCAGCGATCGATCGTGACAGCGACGGCACCGCTCGGACCGAGTAGCGCGAGGCTATCCGCATCGACGATGCCCTCGGGGTCAAATCGTACGCGCGGGCGAACTGCCGTGCTCCATAGCCGAACCCCCGCCTCGCTCGAGATCGCGCCCGAGTCCAGCGTGGCGCTGTCGTCGAGGCGGATCCAAAAACGATCCGACTCCGGTACGAAGGTGACTTCGACAGGCGCGGCCCGTTCGAGTGCGGCGCGTTGAGCGGATGCGAGCAGTCCGTCGAGCCGACGGGCCGCGCGTGTCAGCTCGTCGTCCGGTGCGATGCGGCTAAGAGCGGGCACGACCGCCGCTGCCGTGATGCCGAGGATCGCGAGGACCACAACGACTTCGACCAGCGTGAATCCCCGGCTCACCGGTACACTCCGGCGTTGACGCCATAGATCGCCTGCAGCACCGAGAGCGCCACGATGGCGACGAGCAAGCCGAACGAGAGGATCATCGCGGGCTCGAGCAGCGTGACGAGCCGTTGCGCGCCGCGCTCCGTGCGCTCCTCGAAGATTTCGGCGGCCTTCACGAGGAATTCCTGCAGACGCCCCGATTCTTCGCCGACGGCGACGAGCTGCGGCAGCAGCGGGTGAAAGAACCCCGATTCAGCGAAAGCCTTGTGCAGCGGCACGCCTTCGCGCACGCGCGTGCGTACCCGGATCAGCTCGTCGCGAGTCAGCGGGTCCGGCAGGCACTCGGTGGCTTGTTCGAGCGCTGCGAGCAGGGGGGCGCCGCCGCCGACGAGGACTCCGACGAGCCGTGTGACCCGCGCGCCGAGCGCCTGCCGGCGCAGGTCACGAATCACGGGCAGCTCGAGCAGGACGCGCGCCGCAAGGCGGCGCCCTTCTTCTGTGCGCCGGATCCAGGGCACAATCAGGGGAAGCGCGACCGCGAGAGCTGCCAGCACGGGCCACGCGTGTTTCAACATCGCTGCGACACCAAGTACGATCGCGGTCGAACGCGGCAGTGTGGCCCCTGTGCCGCGCAGCAGCTCGGCGAACCGCGGCAACACAAAGAAGGCGAGCACGCAGAGGGCGATCGTGCCGGCGGTGGCCAGGACGATCGGGTAGATCGACAGCGAGAACAGGCGAGCGCGTAGCCGTTCGTCTCGCTCGAGCTGCTCGGCGAGGCGCGCGAAGGCTCCGGGCAGATCGCCGCTGCGTTCACCAGCACGCACCAGCCCGACATATAGAGGAGAGAAGAGCGCCGAGTAGCCGCCGAGGGCGTCGGCGAGCGACTCGCCGCGTTCGACCCGCGCGCGCACCGCGGTCGTGGCGTCGCGTATGCCGCCGGTTGCGACGTGGGCAGCCGCGCCGAGCGCGCGCGCGAGCGGGAGCCCGGCATTCAGGAGGGCCGCGACCGCGCGGGTGAGCTCGAGGAGTTCCTGGCGCTGGCCGAAGCGGATGCCGCTCGCGTTCTGCGCCGCGGGCGCTTCGTCCACGTCGATCACGACGAGGCCGCGGGCTTCGAGGCCTCGCGTCAGGGCCAGCGGACTCGGCGCGTCTTCGTGCCCGCGGATCCGGCGGCCCGCAACGTCGACGGCCTGGTAGGCGAATTCCGGCATTGCGTCGCCTACTTCCAGCTCACGACGTCCGAGGCATCACCTTCGCCACCGGGCTGTCCGTCGGCGCCGTAGGACAGGAGGTCGTAGCTGCTGGGGTTCTGCTCGCCGGGGGCCTTATAGATGTAAGGGCGCCCCCAGGGATCGAGCGGGACTTCCTTCCGGAGGTATGGCCCGCGCCACGAGAGCGGCTGGCCGTCGCCGGTTGGTGCCTGCCAGAGCGCGCTGAGGCCCTGACTCGTGGTCGGGTAGCGGCCGCTGTCGAGGCGATAGGCGTCGAGGGCGGCGCCGAGCATTTCGATTTGCGAGCGGGCAGTGACGCTTTTGGCTTCGCCGACGTGCTTGAAGACGTTGGGGGCGACCATGCCGGCGAGCACGGCGATGACGACGATGACGACGAGGATTTCGATGAGGGTGAAGCCGGAACGTCCTAGGCGGATTTTCATGCTTGCAGTTTTGCTCAGGCGACTGCAAGGCGAAATCCGAAGTGTTACGGAGGGGTGCGCTCCGTAGAGTTACGGAGCGAGCCACCAGTCAATAAGGTCGTTGAGTTCCGGGTCGCTCAGATCATGCCGACCGGGATAGGTGCGGAAGGTGACGCTGTTGAATCCAAGACCGGTCAAGGAGGCAACCGCCTGTTGCACGAGCTGAGGGGGGCGGTAGCGATCCTCTTCACCCGTCGACAGCCACACTGGAAAGCGCCGCTCACCGATCCCGCCTGGAAAGACACCGCCGTGCAGGATGGCTGCATGCGTAAATCCAGGGCGATTACTTGCGATGTAGGGTGCGCTACTGCCACCGCCCGAGAACCCGGCAATGAGGACGTGCGACTCGTCGACGGTAATGTGCGCATGTGCTCGCACCCATGCGATGCAGTCCAACGTATGTGTGAGGTCGGGCGTGACGTCGCCCTGTTTGTCGCCGACTTCCCACGTGAAGCCTCCGTCGGGGAGTTGGCGCGAATCCGGGGCGATGATGGCGAAGTGCCGAGTCTTGGCCAAATCATGGAGTGCGTCAACCATCTCCTGTCCCGATCCGCCGGAACCGTGCAGGATCACCAGCAACGGGGTCGGCTGAGACGCGGAAGGGATGTAGTACGCGCCCGCACGTCCGGACACGTTTTGGACACCAATGGACCCTGCCTCTTCGGATTGGCCGCAGGCGAGCACTGCGAACAGAATGACGCTGATAACCGCTCGTACTGTCAACCGACAGCGACGTCGGTCGGCCTCGTTCTTTCCCATCGTACAAGCGGACCGCCCGTCGGCTGCAACACATACGAGTGAAGGTCGTAGGAATTCGATGTTACAAGTCTTAGCCAAACGCGATGTCGAAGGTACGGGCAAATGCATGCATCTCACCACTCGGCGGGCATAGAACGAACGTGAAGTGTAGGTACTGAGCTAGCGGATTACGCTCCGCACCGAGTTGCTCGCGCGCGATCGTCGATTTGAGCGGCGAATCAATTTCACAACGTGCATAGCTGATGTCGTCGCTACATGCCCGCTTGCTGGCTATGTCGAAATCGATTTTTAGAATTGTGCAGTCTCGTAGAACAACGCGCGCAGCCCTGTTGTGACCCTTGTCCCATTCGCTTAGAATGACATCCATCAGAATGTCTGCATCCCCAGACGCCTCGGCCGGCACGATTGCAAGGGTTACGAGCTTGGAATCGTGCCAACCGATTTCGTTAAACCGTCCGCGAATGCTCTCGAGCGAAGCGTCGTTGTTCATGTGCTCACATGTATCTCATCGTAACCAGTCGGGACAGAAGGGAGTTTTCCGAACTCTCGGATCGGGATCCGGGCACCACCCCTCAATCTGGCACCATCCAGACTGAGGTGAGGGAGTTTCCAGGGCATTTAACGGGATCACCATGAGAACCGCAACCATTGCGGCAACGGTGCCGGCGCCAACACCCGCTCCTTCGGCCGCGGCCGCCGGAAGATCTCCAGGCTCGATGGGTCGGCCGGGTTGACGCGGATTGCGACGGGACCAATCCCAATCATGTGCATGTGGGTCCCCAGCTCCATGGTCGTGCCCATAATCGACATCCCTAACCGCCTTGCCGTCCGGGCCGTAGCTCCTGACGGTTTTCCCACCGTCCGAGGCTGGGAATGATTGGTTCGAATTCGGCGGGCCATTCGCTGGCGTCCGGATCTCAAAACCGTGTGGATCAATGAAGTTAACGGGATCACCGAGAACGTACTCGTAAAGGTTGACTTCGTTTCCTCTAAACTGGACGGGATCTGGCGCCGTCCAGCGACCGATAGACGGATCGTAGTCGCGTGTTCCGAACCGAAGCAGCCCTGTAGCAGTGTCGTACAGACCGCCGGCAAAAGCAAACGGCTGAAACCCCGGATTAGAATTGAAAGTTACTTGTCCAAACTCATCGTAATCCAACTTCTGGACCACTGCACCAGTTGCAGCATCCACGACAAGTCGGACGCTGCCTCGCTGATCACTAATAATCCTATAGAGAGACCCTGATCGCACGAGGTAGTCTGGGACGTTGGACCGAGTCCCGTATACAAATCGATTCACGATACTCCCTTGCGCGTCCAGCTCCGCTGCGATATTCAGCTGGCTTCCGTAAAGGAATGCTTGCACTAGAACGCCATTGATCTTCCGACCGACGCGCCGATTCTGCGCATCGATTACGTATTCAATGCTCGTGCCGTCCGGGAGTTCGGCGGACATCAGGTTTCCAAATGCGTCGTAATTGAATAGGGTCGAGTCGTTACCAACCGTCCGTACGTGGAGTTCGCCCGTCTTCAGGTAGGAAAAAGACACTGCACCGTAGGTCAGTAGACGATCTTGAGCGTCGTACGTTCCGAGAAGCGTTCCACTAGAGCCCACGAGACTCAGTCGATTTCCATTGTCATCGTATTCATAAGCGTGGTAAGGGCTGCCGTTCTTCTCCACCGACGCAAGCCGACCGCCACTATCGTATTGGAACGCTAGTGTTCCGCTCTCACCTAGGATGGTCTCAGTTTCCTGCGTTACTCTTCCCGCTGAATCTCGAGTGTATCCTGCAGAATAAAGCGTAGCGCCGTTGTGCTGAGCCGAATAGGCCAGCGGTTCTCCATGATCGTTGTAACCGGTGGATACGACTATTGTCCCTATCGTATCGGCGACCGTGAGCGGGTTTTCGAGGCTTCTGCCGATGCGGAGATCCCCGGCACCGACGAGGAGACCATCCCGATCGTATTCGAAGGAGGCAATGTTCGAGTTGTTGACGCGTTCCTCGTCAACCCTCAGGTTCGCATCTCGATGCCAGGAGAGGCTTCCCTGAACTGCGCCGCCCCACACCACGCTGGCTAGAAGCGACCCATCATACGAATATGTTAGAGTACCATTGTCAGGCGCCGTCAGCGAAGCGAGTCGTCCCGAGGTCGGGTCGTACTGGAACGTTAGGACGCCTCGTGGCTGAGCGACTGTAGACACGCGGCCCGCCGTGTCGTAAGCGAAGCTTATCACGGAGCTGTCGGCGCGTCGCACCTGCGTAACCCTATCATCCAGATTGTAGTCCAATTCTGAGACAGCCGGTCCATCACCGACATCAGGGGCCACATACCGCTTCACGAGGTTCGAGGCGGTATACTGAAAAAGATGTGAGGGACGGCCGGGAGGTTGGATCGAGGTCAGGTTGCCATTACGATCATATCCGTATTGGATGGCCCGGCCGTTCGGCAACTCCTGTCGTACGATGTGCTCGGCCGAGTCGTAGGAGAATAGCGTTGACCGCCCCAGCGGATCGGTAAAGCTGATCAAGTAACCGGTGAGGGAATCATAGCCATACCCAACCGTTCGTCCTCCTTGCTGCCACTGAATCAGTTGGCCATGCTGGTTATAGGTACGGGATGTTTGGGCGAGTCCTTCAATTCGTCCCTGCACAAGGTTCCCATTGCTGTCGATCTGAGCGGTGATCGTTCTACCTTCGGGGCTTACTTGCGTGTATGTGCGACTACCGGCGTCAAACGTTCCTACAAGCCAACCACCACTGACACCCACCGAATCGATAATAGATGTCGCGCTGAGCGGATTAGTTGGGTCGGATAGCGTGGCTCGACGTGTATGAGAAACGGTGTATTCCAAGCCACTTGGCGATCCGATGGAAAGCGAGTGGATCAACGGGGCCGTCATCCCGAAGCGAGGCTCCCCACGCTCTTCAATTGTCTGGTGGCTGCCGTCTGGCGCCACTCTCGTGCTTAAGCCGTTCGCTCCTAGGTTGTACGCAGTGACGTGGCCCGCGGGATCGACTTTGGTTCGCAAAATATCGTCTCCAGCCGTCCGCTGAGTATAGTAGCTCGTCTTTCGGCCGAGACTGGTTGTAATAGAGACCGTATCAACCGGCGAGCCTAATCCTCTCCGTTCGATCGTTTTGACGACGCCCGAAGGATTCTCAGCCCGACGTAGGCGACCGAGGCTATCGTAGGCATAGCGAGATGTCCCCCCCTCGGCGTCGGTCAACGAATCCAACAGTCCGACGCTATCGACGGCTATTGTAATGGTATGACCAGCGGGATTTGTAATGCTTGCGAGATAACCATCGCCATTCACAGTGATCGTAGTGCGTTGACCAAATGGCGCCGTTATTACGGTTGGTCTGCCACTTCCATCACGCTGCACGTCAGTTTCATGGCCATACGCATCGGTTATGCTTGTAAGATGTCCCGCTGAATCGTAGGCGAAGCTCCACCGTACGTTGCCTCCGAGTGCGGCGACCGTGCGGACTTGGCGTCCCGCGGAATTGAAAACGTATAACTCTGAGCCATCTTCGGAGGCGATGAGTACGTCGCCCACCCCAAGACCCGGAACAGCTGGCGTAACGGATCGCACGCGATGGTTATCTAGATCTGATATACGTAGGGTGCCATCGGGGGCGACAGCGATGCCTGCTGGATTTGCGATTTTGGCCTGTAGACTGGGACCACCATCACCACCGAATCCAGCGGTTCCGGTTCCGGCGATCGTCGTAATGATTCCATTCGGCCCTACGCGTCGGATCGCGTTGACCTCCTGACTCACGCTCCCTTGGGCCTGTGTGATGTATATGCTGCCATCTGGCCCGACAGCTATGTCCGGTAGGCTGACGAGACCGGCACCTGTAGCGGGCCCACCATCCCCGGTTCCTGGCGTGCCACCGTTGCCAGCAACCGTCGTGATTATTCCGGACAGGTCCACTCGACGCACGCGTCGATTGAGGCCGTCGCCGATCAGAAGTGCGCCGTCGGGTGCCACTGCTACGCTCGATGGAAAACGCAGTTTGGCCGCGGTGCCCGGTCCGTTGTCCTTGCATACGCTAGCGAACTCGCTTTCGGGCAACTGACCCAAGAAACACTGCGTTCCGTCACCGGCTACGGTTTGAATGATTCCAGATGGATCGACTCGGCGAATGCGGTGATTCCCTTGATCCGCGATGTACAGGCTCCCATCGGGACCGATGGCCACGCTGATGGGGTTTGAGAGCTTTGCACTGGTTGCCGGTACGCCATCCTGGTCAAAACCGAATTCGCCAGTTCCGGCGACGGTCGTGATCGTACCTTGTGGATCAACGCGGCGAACGCGTTGATTCCCCATGTCGGCGATGTACAGGCTACCGTCCGGACCGAGAGCAACCCCGGAAGGTGACAAGAGAAGGCCGCTAGTCGCCGGGCCGTTGTCGCCGCCGTAGCCTCCATTTCGCGCGGTGCCGGCGACGGTCACCATGAGTCCATCAGGCCAGATACGTCGAACGATGCTCCACAGGCGATCTGCAACGTAGACACTGCCATCTGGCGCGACGGCAACACCCACGGGACTCCCGATGACCCCTTGCGTCGCTGGAAGACTGTCTCCGAGATCGTCGAAGAAACCATCCGATCCGCTGCCTGCAAACGTCTTCATCACAAGCCCGATGTTGCGAGCACTTCGTTGAGTTCCATCGCCCTGGTGGATGACTTGATGGACCGGGTCGTAAGTGTGATGAACGGTAAACGTCCAGCCGCCAACCCCGGCGAGCGATGCTGGTTGCCACGGCCCTAGCTCCCGTTCAAACAGTCTCGACACGTAGATGCCCTGGTCCGTTGTATCGGGGATTCCCCGAACGGGTAGTCCCGACCCACCACCGCCACCCCCGCCCCCAACAGCCGTAATGACCACGTCCGAGCCCATTGCAAACGATTGCTGAAACGCCGCGGGCTCGGTATAGACAGCTCGATACAGGTAGCTGAGCCCAATCCTCGCGGTGACTACGCCGGGAACTGGTCGACCATAGACATCGAGACCGTCCCAGGTGAAAGACCCGACTTGGTTCGGAAGCGGCTGAAAGTTTTGATTGAACCGCTTTCCGGCAACGAGAATGCTCAATTGAATTCGCTTCAAACCCGTAGGAACGGTGGTTCCTATCAACGGGATCGTCAGCGTTCGACCAGCCTTATAACCGGGCACCCGACTGCTCTGATATGTGATCGGGAACGTGCCTGTGATCGGAACCACTTCACGCAGGGTTTGACTCTGACACTCGATAATGGATCCTGCCGAACAGTCCGGATTGTCAGGCGAGTCATCTCCAGACGGCCCGTCCCCCGGTGGCGGCAAGGCATCCCTTCCAGCCGTGTACGGCCAATTGTAGTCCCACGGGGAAAAGTGCGTCACAGCCACTCGCCAGAAACTCTGGTTAGGGTCATAGAGCTGAGCCAACTGCGCGCGTTCCGCATCGGTGATACCCAGAGCCGCCAGTGCTGCGGCATCACTCACTTGCCCACTGCCTGTCACATCGAGGTCAGCGCGCCCGCCTGTCTCGCTCAGGATCTTCACGATTCGGCCGTTAGGGGCACCGACCCAACGCGCCTCCTGGCGGTCATAGTAGCCCGCCGGTACCCGCAAGCCGATCGGGAAACTGAGAAAATTCTCGACGTACGTCGGGACAGGCTGACTAAAGGTGACGCTCTTTGCTCCAGCGTCCATCGCTTCGTCGACGCTGAACTCGACGGCGTAGGTATACGCACTCGTCGGCGGGAGCTCAGCGGGCATCGTCTGCCTGCCGCTTCCAGCAACCGAGTACTCCGTCGCGCGGACATGCATCGAGGAAAGCGGTTGCGTACTTCCGTTTGGAAATACCATCGTCGCGGTGGTTGCCTGCGGAAACAACATGGTCGCCTGTCGAGTCCCGTCGGTATCGTGCACCACGCTGCCGCGTGCGACTTCAATCGGCTGTGTGAATCCAATCGTGGTGACCGTTGGATCGACGGCGATCATGGCGACATCATCCACGAGCGTATAATCCTGCCACGGTGCGTCTACGGTCCGCTGCGCCGGCAACAATCCGGTCTTCGCATAATTCACGGTGAGCCGTCCGCCCCCGTTCACTGCCATGTCGAACACCCCGTCTGCTCGACTCAGCGTCTGCCCGAACTCCGGGTGTCCCGCGACTGAGATCGCCACCCCCGAGAGTGGATCGCCATCTCGCGTTATGACCTTTCCACGTAACACCGCGGCCCTGTTGGAGGTAATCGTTCCGGCGACGACGCCCGTCTGAATCGGATTCGCCCCGCTATAGAGGAAAGCGGTCGTCGTGGCCAGAGTTGTGGGGACGGCCGGATTGATAGTAGTCGCCACCGTCACCGGATCCGGCGGCAATCCCTCCGTTCGTGTCACCGTTCGGATGACAGTATCCGCATTCGTCGCCGTGTCTCGCGCAATCACGGTGATTGTATTTTGCCCGAGCGCCAACGCGACGTTGGTGCTGAATGCCCCGTTCGTCACAGACACTGCCGAGCCATTCACCTTGACCGTGAACGCATTGGCGTCGCTAGCCGTCCCAGTGACGGCCACCGTTGGAGTCGAGACCGTCGCGCCATCTGCGGGCGCGGATACCGTCAACGTCGGGCGCTGGGTGTCGCGCGTGATCAACATCATCTGTGTCGTCGACGTGTTCCCGGCCCCATCAACGCCCCAAAATGCGAAGGTATTCAAGCCTTCCTGCGGCAGCGACGGATGGGATGTGAACACCTGACAACTGCCTGGTCCGCAAGTTTGTCCTTGAATACCGTTGAGGAAGAACGTGAGAGTCGACGAGTCGGCGCCCGTATAAGAAAAGGTGAACGTCGTCTGATTGGTGATCAGTTGGCTCAGCGGCTCGATGATGGTCACGGTGGGTACCGTACGATCGACGATGACCGTCGCGACCGCGTCAGTATGGTTGCCCGCCGCGTCGATGGCGGAGATCGTGATCTGATACCTCCCCTCCGGGTGGGGTAGATGGTACCAGAGACGGAAGGTGTCGTTGGTCATGGGCGCCAGCTGACCGTTTATGGTCACATCGACAGGACTCGGATCGATCGCCGTTCCGACGATGTTTATGCTGTCGGCCTGTGTGTACGTGGTCTGTGGCATGAAGACCGAGAGTACCGGTGGCGTGTTATCCGTCCCCACGATCGTCAGCGTGATGAATCCCGCCTGCTTCTTCGGGAGTGTCACCACGAGCGTATTCGAGCCGATCACCGGTGACACCTGCACCTGCATGAGGTACGTGCTCGTGGTCAAATTGGGCTTCGGCGCCAGCCCAATGACGGTGTCGCTGTTGATCCTGACGACCACGTCCTTCAGGCGAGACGTCCCATTTGTGTTCCCATTGATGATCCAGACAAAGAGCGGTGCACCGGCGCTCGTCGGCCGAGTAAACGTCCGCGTGAAGACGACATCGTTGTTGGTGTTGGTACGGGTAAACTGCTCCGTAAAGATCGTGTTGTTGCCACCGTAGATCTCCAACAGTTCTACGGTCAGATGACCCGCGCTCGCCTGCCCGCGAATCGCGACCGTGATAAGCGTGGTCGGCTTTACCGCCATCTCCTTGATCAGCTGCGGCATCGTGCCGGTGACGCTGTCCGTCCCGACGGTCGCGCGCTGCACGCGCTGGGTGCCATCGGGGTTGCCGTTCTTCACGCGGAGCACGTAGCGGCGGTACGCCGTCATCGTCACGGGAATCGTATCGACGAACGTCTGAATCGTGTTCTGGCTGCCGATCGGCGCGTTGTACGTCCGCGGTCCGTGGATCACGACGGTGTCACCAGGTCCCGGGGGAGGCGGCGGCGGTGCCATCGAGGGCTCTGACACGCCGATCGCCGTCGCAATGAGCGCGACGAGCGCGACCGCCGCGGGAAGGAAAACGTGAGCGCTGCCACGAGAACGAGTGGACTGATGCGACGGCGTCATGAGCGGCTCCCGAGAGGACGTGAAAGGTCTCGTGGAGATTCTCGGTCACGTGCGCCAGCCGAAATCCGAATTGTTACGGAGGGGTCTTCTACGTAGTTCTACAGACCGCTACGCGACGATCATGCCCTGCCGAATCGCGTAGCGCACCAACCCTGCAGTGTCGTGAATACCGAGCTTGCTCATCAAACTCGCGCGATGCGACTCCGCGGTACGCACGGAAATCGCCATCGCCGCCGCCGCCTGCTTCGTAGACTTGCTCTCGGCAATCAGCCGCAGCATCTGTCGCTCGCGGTCCGAGAGCCGCGGGCCCACGGCATCGGGACCATCGGCGAAGGCCTGCAGCACGTCACGCGAATACGAGGCACTCACGTAAATCGCGCCGGCACCGACGTCGCGAATCGCCTGCATGAGGTCGTCGAGCCCCTGGGCTTTGACGACGAATCCATGCACGCCCAGCCGCAATCCTTCGATCACGACATGATCTTCCCCGTATCCCGTCAAGAACAACACCGCGGTCTTGGGCTGCGCCTGCAGAATCAGCCGCGCCGCGTCGAGACCGCCCATGACAGGCATCGTGACCGCGAGCAGGACGACATCAGGCCGGCGCTGGCGCGCGAGCAGCACCGCCCGGCGACCATTTTCTGCAGCGCCGACGACGTTGAACCCGCGCGACGAGAGAAATGAAACCAGTGATTCGAGGAGAATGCGATGATCGTCGGCGATCAAAACGCGCAGGCGGCGCTGACGCGCGACTAACCCTGGAAATCCGGGCTCGGCAGTCCCACGGCGCATATCCTGACACGCAATCCGATTTATGTGGATCGTTGAAGCGACAGATCTCGGATAAACGTGTCAAGACGTTTCTATGACTTCAGGTGCGCAATCCGAGTGGATCGTTGAACCGACAGATCGCAGGGAAGCATATCAATGCGTTTCTATGACTCCTGGCGCGCTTCCACCCGGGGGTTTTACTAGGATTCTTATTGCGGGATGAAGTCGATCCCGGGCTCGAGCCGGCGCGCGAACGCCGCCAGGAGCTCCGCAGCACGATCGAGATCCTGCAACGCGCACATTTCGTTGGGGCTGTGCATGTACCGGTTGGGCACGCTCACGAGACCGGTCGGTATTCCCTGCATCGCGTTGTAAATCGCATCCGCATCGGTGCCGGTGTCGCGCGGCGCCGCCTGGATCGCGTACGGAATCTTTTCCTGCTCGGCACATTCGACCAGCAGATCGAACACGACAGGACTCACGGAAGAACCTCGGCTCAGCACCACGCCATCCCCCAGCCGGTGATCGCCCGCATGCTTCTTGTCCGCGCCCGGATAGTCGGTCGCATGCGTGACGTCGACGACGATCGCCACGTCCGGCACGATGCCGACCGCGCTGGTGCGCGCGCCGCTGCCCGTCCACGCGATCTCCTCGCGCGTCGACGCGACCGAAAACACCGCCGCATGCTTGGGCCGCTGCGCGGACAGGCGGCGCA
>Ga0070704_100000680_pt1 | contig 16462 bp, 39 predicted proteins | sample KBSK5252metaG_FD_65467 | JGI IMG/M metagenome (GOLD analysis project Ga0070704, IMG submission 65467) | Corn, switchgrass and miscanthus rhizosphere microbial communities from Kellogg Biological Station, Michigan, USA - KBS K5-25-2 metaG | ecosystem: Host-associated > Plants > Roots >...
GACCTGCGGATTGAACTGCACCTCGCCCCAGCGACGCTGGCGCTCCGCTTCCGTCTTGAGCGCGGTCGGGAGCGTGAAGCCGGTGTTCTCGTCGTCGCCCGCAACCGGGTCGATGAAGAAGGACGCCTGCTGCTGCCAGCGGAGGCTCGGGATGAGCTTGCGCAGCCACTGTCCGCCGCCGACGAGCGCGTTGGCCACGGTAATGTTGTCCGCCGTGAGCGCGCTCGTGCGATTCAGTACGAAGATGTCCTCGACGCTCCGGACCCACACGGGGGTCCCATCCGGCATGCCCGTCGTGACGACGTCGACGAGCCGGACGCCCGCCGTCGGCTGCACAATCGTGTCGACGATCAACCAGAAGCTGAACTCCGCGCCGTCAACGGGCGGCGGCGGGGTCGGCTCCAGCCCCGGGGGGACGCGCGGCGTGCCCCGGCCCGACGTTCCTGTTTTGTCCCGAACGGTCATCGCTCACGGATTGGCGCCGGTGACGAGATAGATCCCGACGACGCGGGAGTCCGGGTGCGTGCCGTTGCCCGTGCCGTAGACATTCGAGAAGAAGAGGTCGGCGGCCGCGTCCGTGAAGTCCCAGTTGACGGGCTCTTCGAAGTTCACACGGTTGGCGAAGATGAGCATCTCGTCGCCTTCGGCGTCGAACCAGAACGGCTGGAAGCCCGGCATCGGGGCGGGCACGGGGTCGAGCGCCGGATCGAAGACGCCTTGCTGCACGACGCCAGCCGATCCGTCCGGCAAGAGCGGCTGCGCGAAGTCGACCAGTGCGGGCGCGACGACGGCGATCTCCTCGGGCCGAAGATCCACGCGGCCGTTGCTCGGCGATGCCTGCTCGGCTTGCTCGAACGCAACGTTGCGCCAGGACGCCGGCACGATGACGCGCGGCGCGTTGCCGCCGCCCGTCGTGTCCGGGACGCCCGGCGACTGCACTGGCATGTGGTACGGCGCGCGTGGAATGTCCGCGCGACCGGGCGAGCGGTACTTTCGCAGCGTCGAGTACCGCCACGCGACGCGGTAGATGTATTCCTGGAATCCGCCCTGGGCGCCGACGGCCATCGGGATCCAGAGCAGCACGCGCGCGCCGAGAGGCACCTTGATGCCGGCCATCAGGTTCGGGTCGAAGCCCGGTCGGCCAGCTTCGGGATCGCGTTCACCCGGAAAACAGATCGGCAGGCCCGCGCTCTTGCCCTGGTAGACCGCCTCGAAGCCAGGGAAGGGCTTCAGAATGCGGACGTTCGTGAACTGCGCGTCGGCGAGGACGTTGATGTTCGAGGGAACCGATTCTCCCGGCACTCGCTACTCGCCTTTCTTCTTCGCCTCGTACGTCTTGTAGGCGGCGTAGCCGCCCGCCACGACGCCGACCGTCCCCATGATCGCGGAGACCACCGCTTCGTTCTTCTCGCCCGGATCGGGACTCGACCACCACTTCTGCGCGCGGTAGCCGTTGAAGAGACCGCCGGTGAGCAGAATCCCCGCTATCCCGCCCTTCCATCCGCCGGCCGCAAGCCCCACACCGAACCCGAGCGCGGCAGCGAGCGTCGTGATGCCCGCGGCGCGCACGGCCGCTTCGGGCGAAACGTCCTGCGGCTCCCACGGAGCCGTGTAGCCCACGCCCGACGGCGCAAGCGCCGCGCCGCGCGGCGGTGCGGGCGGAGCCCCGATGCCGTCCGGGCTACGCCCCATCCCCTGGGTGGGGCTGAAGTCCGGCCGATGCTCGGCGCTCACGTTGGAAAACACGTCGGGGCTCTCGTTGAACATCGGTTCTCCTTCATCCCGTCGGCGGCGCCGGAGGCGGCAGCGACGAGCCGGACACGCGCCGCGCGTCAGCGAGCGCGCGCGCGCCCTGCTCCCCAGCGTGGGCGACGAGCCACGTCGGCATGACGATCTCCATGAAGGTCTGGAGATATTCCGCAGGGACCTTCCCCCTCCAGATCATCGCGCAGAGCCCAGCGAATACCGTCAGGACCATCAAGGCCTTGCGGCTTTCCGCTAGCCCCCGGAACGCTGGCTGCATGCGCAGCAAGCTACCACATATATCCTGGGGAAGTCACTTTCGGCCGAGCAGGCCGTCAGGATTCTGTTCCGTGGCGAAGAGGCCGCCGGGGTTTTTCGGGCGTGTTTTAGCTCACGACGGAGGCCACTCGGCCAGCTCGCTCTTCAGCCCTTGCAGCATCCGCTGGTAGGAGTCGGCCCGCCGCAAGCTCATCGAGTCGAGCCCCATCCCGATGCCGCGCGTCGCTTTCGCCTGGTTCGCCCTGGAGATGATGAGGCTCATCGGCACCGAGCCCTTCGGCAGGACGACGGCGCCGCCGTGCTTCTCGTCGTAGACGGCGCAGGGAAACCCGCTCGGGTGATGGTACTCGGCGAAAAGCCGCGCCGCCTGGAACAGGTCGCCGCCCTTGTACGGGATCTGGCACCGGTACACGTGCCAGCCGATCACGCGCAGGGCGAGATCGGCCGCGTAGCGCGTCGGCTCGGGCCCGAGGCCACCGATCTTCTTCCATTCCTCCATGGAGATCGCCCACCGCCTATCCGGAATGTGCGTCACGAACCGGTGAAGCTGCCAGGGCCCTCGCTCTCCGGCGGGCCCGAGCTTCGCGCCCGAGTGAATCTCGACCAGCAGACCCGATTCCCACTTCGCGGCTGTCGCGGTCCACGAGGAGCAGCCGACGAGCGGCCACTCGACGCGCTTCTTTCTCACCATGTACCAGAGCGGATGCGCACGGCACGCTTCGACAGAGGACTGCGCGATGTCGTGCAGCCTCGCCTTCTGTTGGTCTCGATCTTCGAGCGCGTACGACGAGCCGACCTTGAGCGTGTGGTAGAGCAGCAGCATCCGGTAGAGCGCTTCGACCATCGGATCCATGGCTCAGTTCTCCAGCGCCGGAATGCGGAAGCCCTTTTCCTGAAGTAGCATGACGAGCGTCGCGAAGTGGACCTCGTCGCTCCCCATCCTGCTCGCTCGCCACATCTCCAAGAGAGCGTCGTCCTTGACGCTCCCGCTGCTGATGTCCTCGAACATCGAGTTCCAAAACGCGACGGCCTCGTCGAACGGCCGATCGATTGGCAAGACGGTGTAGGTGAACTTCTTTCCTTGGGATGCGAGCACGAGATGAAAGGTGTCGGGCCCATGCTCGGGGCTCCTGCCGACGATTGCGCCGATCTCCTCGTTCTTGAACCCGAGCCGGCGGAACGCCTCGAAGACGGCCCAGCCTTCCAGGTACACGCGCGGGTAGCTCACTTCTCCTGCTCCTGACGGATCTGCTCGCGTTCCCAGTCGCAGTACTCTTCGTAGCTGCACTCGTTGCTGTAGAAGAGCCACATGAAGGCTCCGAACGGGATCAGTCCAGCGGCGACGCCCGGCGCGGTACCCACGCTCCAGATCGTCATGAGCGTCAAGAGGGTGCGCCACAACCACTGGTACTCGTGCTCGTTCATTCCGTCCCTTCGCGGATGATGCACTGGTTCATGTCGACGCCGTACTTCGTGTTTTCGTGCGCCGTCTCGACGTACCGGCAGAGCGTTCGCGCCCACGGGCACAGGACGGATATCTGCCCGAGGTAGTGCGCGGGGTGGTTGTAACACGCGGAGCACACGACGCCGTCTTTTACGCCCCAACAGCGGTGGCTTCGATACGTGAACTTCTCGAAGTTCGGGTCGGCGGGCCCGGCGTACACTGGGGGAACCGGGCCGCGCTTCTCGTCGAGGTAGCGGAGCGCCCGCGCCTCGAAGCGCGCCATCCAGGGCGCGGACGCCATCGAGAGGAGAGCGAGAGCCGCGAGCGCGACGCGCGCTCGCCGGGTCCATTTTCGGGGCGCGCTCACCAATCGCCGCATGTGTAGTGCTCCGCGGAAGCATAGGCGATGCCGACGTAACCGCAGCCTTTCGGACATTGCCCGAAGAGACGAGGCCAACGCCTTTGAATCTCGGCGGCGCTCAGCCCGGCGGCCGCGCGCTCGTCAAACGTAACGCCATGGTCGCACTGCTCTGGAGGCGTGCCGGCAACCACCTCCCCGCGCTCGTTGAGAATGGTCAACGGATCGCCTCTCTCTCGTGCTCCGCTCCGCACGGTTTCTGGTTCGTGGATGCTTCACGGATACCTCGTATCGTGAGCATCTTGCGCGCCGCGTCTCGTGCCAGCGCGACACCCTCGTAGCCGTGCGCGTCGCACGAGTGCGCGTTAAGCAGGTGCTCGGCGGCGTCGGCGAGCTGTGCCAGCACTTCACGCAGCGGGTACGGCGTGTCGAGCGCGAGCACGCGCGTGAGAAAAGCCGAAAGCGGCTCGGCGCTAACCGGCGAGAGCCCGACGGCTTCGCGCGCGGCATCGAGCTGGCCTTTTTGCTCGTCGATGATGTGCAGAAGCGCCTCGATCGAGACGCAGGCGTGGCAACGCTGGCAGACCGCACGCTCGCCGTCGCGAGGCGTGTTGGTCGTCACGATCGTCCCGCCGCACACACACGTCACGGTTGCGCATCCTTTCCGACCTTGCGGTTATGCGGAGCGAATCTGCCGCGGACAGTGATACGGATGCGCCGCTGACACACGGGGCAGACGGCCCGCAGGTCCAACCCGACATCACCGGGCGCAGGGACAACATCCACGGGGCACCGGATTGCGTCTACGTGGACCGGATTCTGATGCTTCACGGGGCTCGATTCGTCTTTCATGGGCGCGCTCACCTAGCTAATCAGGACGGCAGCCTGTCCTTCTTCTATGTCGTGCGCGATGGCGCGCAGCTTGTCGAGCGGCGGCCCGTCCGGGTATTGCGCCGCAAGGTATACGAGCGATGCGGGATGCGATGCCGCGAGACGCCACACACCTGTCCTTGGACCTGTCGGCTCCCATCGCGCGGCGGCGACGAACGCTTCGCTCGCTCGATCTCTAGCTTCGTAGGCGGCAGAGCAACGCCTCTGCCAAACTGCGCGGCGCTCCAGGTGCCGACGAGGTGTATTCGCGAGCTTCGCGAACGACACGTCGGATGACGACGAAGGCCCATACTCGTGCCACAGGTACATCACCGAGACGATGAGCGCGGTCTCGATCGCCACGGCGACGACGAGCAGGGCCGTCGCTACGTGCGGGGTCATGAACGGATTGCCTCCTCCCGTGCTCGGGTCGTTGCGGTCTGCCAATCCTGACCCTGCCGGTGTAACCGCTGGTAGTGCGTAGCGACACCGTTGCCCGGAAACGAGCACGCGCACGGTCCCCACCACCGGCTCAGCCCGCACTGGTCGCAGATTGCGGACTCGGGGGTTGACCGCGCCGTGTTCGCCGATTCTGACTGCTTCACGGTTTCCACCTGTACTGCGCTCCGCAGGTTCCGCACTCACATTCCCACCATTCTTTCCCGTCAGTCCTGCCGTTGGCCAAGAGCCGCACGGGCCGATGACCGACGACGAAGCACAGAATCGCCAGCAGAAAGTGCTTCACGGGTGCCATGTGACTATTGTCCGCTCCGCTCACTGAGAACAGAGTCGATGAGAGCATTCACAGTGTCGGCTCCGCACGAACACCCTTCCGGAGTCTCACAGTACGTCGCGTGCTCTCTGTAGGTGCGACGCAGCACGGCCTCCAGCTTCGCGATCCGTACATCCTTGGCGGCAAAGGCGCGCTGAAGATTCGCCGCAAGTGCCAGCGTGCGCTTATGAGTTAAGCCGTGCACGTCCTCGGCGACGATCCGGCACAGCTCCAGACTCGATGGAGGGCTCGCCTCCACCATGACGGGCTCCGCGCGGTCTGCCGGCTCAGGCTGCTTCATCTTCGCGACTCCGTTCCTTGAACCAGCATGACCGACCCGGCGCGATCCACGAATTGAATCTCCGCGTCGCGATCGACGTAGGCGACGCGCGTGAACACTCCGCCGCGCTCGTGGACGATCCGAGAGACGCGCACGAGATGCCCAGAGCACCCGTCCGGGTAATCGGCTGAAGTCCAGAGCACACGTCCGCCACGAAGACGAAACCCCGCACTCCCCGACGGCCAGTTACTATCGTAGTCGCTGATCCACTGGTCGAGCGTCACGGGGCCTCCGTCAGTACGAACATCGGGTCGCCGTGTTCCTTGCAGCAAACGCCTGATTGCATGACGAGCCCGCGTTGCAGCAACGCCTCAGCCATGCGCTTGTGAAGGCACCACGGCACCCGGTTTGCTCGCATCAGGCGCAGCATGCGTCGCTGTTCCGTATTCAGCCGCGCGGGCTTCCGAAGATTCGCCGTTGCCGTGCTCGGCTTCGCGCGGACTCGTCGGCGTGACTGCGTAGCGTCCTGCTTCATCTTCGCGAGCCCTCGCCGTTGCTGATCCCGCTCACTTGATCCACTCGATGCGTGACTAAATCCTCCAGTGCACGCTGGCGGCGCCGTTGCCGGTCACGCCGCAGAAGATCCCAGGCCCGCCGCGCCTCTGCCCACTCCGGCGGATATGCACTGCTCGCGAGCCTGCTGAGCTGTTCGCGCTGCTCGGCGGTCAGTAGCTCAGAATCGACCGGCGCGGTCGCCTGCGGATCTGTCTGAGTGCCCTGCGTCACTTTCGGCTCCGTTTCCGGGGACGAGCGATTGCGCGGCGACGGTCCTTGCGTGCCCACAAGCGCACCAGCTGGGCGCGCAACTTATCGGTGACCTCGGTCCTGATGAGCCGCTCAAGCTCGCGGTCTTCGTCGTCGGACAGATCCTCGGTCGTCACGCACAAGTCCTTCAACACGTCGACCGCCTCCAGGAACGCGCGTTCGCGAAGGATCGCTTCCTCTCGGAGTGTACGTTTCATTCGCGCGGCTCCGAGCCGGAGTTGATTCTGCCAGGGCACGCGTTCCAGAAACGAACTGCTTCCCGCTGCAACAGCGGACGCCAGTCGCCATCGTTTGGAGCGTCCTCGTCCTCCTCGTCGCGGCACCCGATACGGGCGTGCGAGCCCTGGGCGTTGCAGTCGAGGCATTGCACCCACACGTCCACATCGCCGCAGGCTCCGGCGGTCGGGTCCTCCTCTAACTCCACTTCCGGGGAACCGCAGAACGGGCAGGCGAACATCTCCGGCTCTACCGGCGCGGCCGCCCCTGGATTCCCCTGCGCGATGTTCGCCACCTCGTGTGTCACTTTCATTGTTGCGCTCCTCCCGCTCGTTGACCCCCATACGTGCCGAACACGTATACCTCTTCAGGTTTCATCCCGTGCCGCCGCGCGTACTCGTCGCGGCCTTTGCGTTCGGCGGCATCGTAGTCGTACGAGGGGGCGTCAGGCATTTCGACCGGCACGTCTTCTCGCGGTGGACCTCCGACAGCGGGGCCCGACCGACCGGCTTTCACGCATACGACGTACACGATCATTCTTCTGGAACCTCGTAGAGGTAGACCGTCTCGCACTTCACCATCGTAGCCACCATCTCGGTGATGCCGAGCCACGAGAGGATAGAGCGAGGCGCGACCACCCGTTCGTACTCGGAGCCGGGAACTTCCCGCTGCTCGGAACGGACGTACTTCGCTCCCTCCGGGATCCGGTCACCTTCACGGTAAACGCGAAGCTTCATGCCGTCCATCGCCTCCGTGCCCGCGTCGAGGACGTCACGTCACCACCTGGCCGAGTATGCGCAGCTCTTCCTGCGCACGCTCGACGGCGTCACGCATCGCGTAGAGCGTCCGCATCGCGCGATCCCGATCCGTTTTTGCCTGATCGGTCGCTTCCCCTGCGAGCTTGATCGCCTGGATTAAAGCTTGCTCGAACCGCGTCATTCGTCGCCCTCACTCGGCTCGCGAGCACCGAACCAAAGCCATGACACCAGTTCCCAGCCGCAGACGAGCGCGCCGGCTGCGTGGTACAGCGCCCACGTCGCGAGCCCAAATGTCAGCGGATCCGGCCAGCTCACGCGCGGCCCCTCTCGGACGGCGTGTCGTCGAACACGACCGGGCGTACCGTGTGGACGCCGCCGGGGCACCCCACGCACACGACCAGGCGGTTCGAGAAGCAGTCCGCGTCGCAGTCGGCATCGCCGTAGTTATGGTACGGGAAGTGCCGCACCGTCCCGTCCGGACACACGACCTCCCAACCACCCGCGAGCTTGCTCACGGGTCCTCCTCCGCGCTGATGAGGTCGGAGACGCCGATCATGGCCCCCTGGCCGCTCTTGATAGAGCCGACGGCTTCCGTGCAGTAATGCATGCCCGTGAGCCCGCTCCAATTGCCCCACTCACGCGGCGTCCGACCGTCAACGCCGATGCTGACCAGCGCCCTGCGCACATCCGGCACGTGCGCACTGCGGTCCAGCTTGCCGCACTTCCTGCACTTGTAGACGAGCCAGCCGCCCCTCATGCGCACTCGACGCCGTGCTTCTTGAGAAGCTCCTTGAGCTTCGGCACGAGGATGTGGGTGAGACCCCTGAGTACTTGAGGCGTAAATACCTCAGCGCGCTCGCTCGGCAGAACGACGAACGTGAATTCCGCGCGGCCGGCTGGGTTCAGGGAGACGACGATCTTCGCGCGCCCTTGGCAGACCGTCAGTATCAACGTCCTGGAACCACCGTCGTCCTCGCTGAGGACGACGCCCGCTGGCCACAAGATGTTGGCCGAGGCGAGCACCTCCTCATTGAGGCCGCTATCCACTACCTTCACCATCGCGCTCGGCGGTGCACCTGGCGTAGGCAACCGCACTTGCAGCAGCGCTCCACGATGTGCCCGTCCTTGATCACCATCATGAGCGGGCCGGTGTGCCGGTGGTAGCAATGGTCGCAGCGCTCTTTCTCGGCCGGCGAATTCGTCACTGTTTTCGTAGGCTGCATTTGGACCTTTCTAAGCTTGCACTTTCCGCCGCAGCTCCACCAGTTCGCCGTCGTTCACCCGCGTCTCCTCTCCCTCCAGCAGGCGCGTGTCCTCCCCCATGACGAAGCGCACCACCACGCGGTCATGCCGGCGCGCCTCCGGGCGGTGCTGGTAGAACCGTTCGATGATCTCCGCGACGGTCCCCGCGTCGGTCTCCCAGTCTTGCCGCTCCGGGCTCATGTCCGAGCCGCCGTGCCAGCGCACCGTCACCATCGGAGCCCCCGCCACGCCGCGCGGACGGCGTGCCAGTGCTGCGACAGCCACGCGATCCACATCGGCGCGTCGTGCTTCCAGTCACCGCACACGTGCATGCGGTCCTCCTTCCGCGAATACCGGGACTGCGTCCGCCTCTTCCTCGCAGAGCGAGGTGCGGATGTAGTGCCAGCACGCCAGCGTCACCGAGATCGTCATGACAAGGAACGACACGAACGTGAAGGAGACGAGGTTCGACTGAAACGTATTCATGGGTCCCCGGGCATGCGCGACAGCACGTCGCGGGCGCGCTCGCACTCCTGTTCGTTGATGAACGTCGCGCAGAGCGCCAGCTTCGCGTCGGCCGCCCATGTTTTCAGCGCATGGAGGCGCGTGGCGTCAGCACGATCCGCCGCCAGCCGGAATGCCGGCGCCATGTGTACCGATGCCGGCTCAGCTGCCGCCCCACGCAGTGCCCAGCTCGCTGCCGCCAGATTCGGATTGCGTTCGAGCAGGGCGTCAACCTGCCGCTCGGTCGCACCGTGCGGGTCCCGGTCTACCTCACGAGCCCGCGCTTCCAGCGCCTCGTACCGGTCCAGCACTAGGCGGAGAGCTTCGCGCTCGAAGAGCGTCATGTGCACGGCGCGCTCGGAATACTCGCGCAGCATGGCGACCTCTACGAGTGAGGTCACCGCATCCTCCGTGCAATGCCTCGCGCGATCAGATCCTCGGCGATGCTGCGCGTGAAAAGAAACGGGGCGCCCGCCTTGACCATGCGACGTCCACTCTCCCCGAGAACACCGAGCAAAAAGATCCGTTTCGGATCAACGATCCTCACCTTCACCGACGCCGGGACGTAGCACCGCGTGGCGAGAAAGTCCGGCGAGACCATGAAGTCCAAGCGAACCCGCCGCCGTTTCATGATCGCGCCTTGCTCCATGCTCGGGCGAGCACAAGCCACGCCGCACGCAATAGTGCGTTGACGGCCGGCCAAAGTAGCCCGGTCGCGATGCCCCAAGCGAAACCCTCGTGCCACTCGGTCACCGCTTCCTCCTCGCGTCGTGGGCGGCGAGCACTGTCTCGATGCGGAGATGCAGGGCGTCATCGCACGTTCCTTCTACTATGTCCCCTTGCAGCCTGGTCCACCCTCGGACTAGAGCGTCGAGTACCTCGCATACCTCGTCCCGCGCGTCGTGCGCCTCCACAAGATCCACGTACGCTTTCGCTAGCGCATCGAAATCCTTGGCGTCGATGGCGGTGAGCTTCTCTCGCGCCTTGTCGCGCTCACGCTCCGCCGCTTCACGACGCTTCACTTCCTCTCGGTACCAGCGCTCGCGCTGTTCCAGCTCCCGCACCAAGGCGGGCGCGTGCTCCATCGCGGCAACCGCGTACCGCGCGGGGCTACGAAAGCGGAAGAGTGCAATCAGACCACCGCCACCGGCAAGGACCTCGTAGCCGTCTATGACCTCGACGATGCGGTACGGCCCCGCCGTCATTCCCTCGATCAGCCGCGGCCAATCGAGCCTCTTCCAGGCCGGTGTCGCCGGGTCGTCGGTTACGGCCATCATCCTGCCTTCCGTAGGCCGACGCCGGCCGTCTGCCAATCGGGAAACGGTAGCTCTATGGACCGGTCCCAGTCACGATAGCGCCAGCCGCGAAAGCCGAGGATCTCGTACGGCACCGTGACCGCGACGGCGCCGCCTCGCCGGCATATTCCCCAGCCGCGCGACGTCTGCTCGACGCCCACGACCGGCGCGTAGCCGCGCAGCCGGCGCCAGGCGACGATGTAGAGCCGGTCGCCCGGCTGAATCGGCGGGCGCGAGCCGCCGAGGAAGAAGCCCCAATCCTCGCCGCTCTCCGGCTCGCCTGCCGCGTCACCCTCGGCAATCCAATCCTGCCAGAACGCCTGCGGCACCGTGACGACGAGGTCAGCCATCTCGTACGCCTTTCAAGGCAGCGACCTTCGAGAGCACATCGCGGACCCGGTAGAGGTCGAATTGGTCGTCCCGCCGCACGCCCGACTCCATGTCGATCCAGTACGGCATCCGCTGCGCGCCGATCTCGGCAAGGACCTCCTCGACGTTCTCAGGGCAGATCCCGCCCGCGTAACCGAAGCCGAAGCCGAGCACATGGCTCGGAATCGCCGGCCATGCTTCCGTCCGCCTCCCCGTGCCACCAGACGGGTCGTACAGGATGGACGTGTTCAACTTTTCGTCGCAGATCGCAGCGAGTTGCTCTTCGGAACGCACCTGAAGAATGATTGGCGGTAACCTGAGATCGCTCACTGCGTCGCGTATACCGCGCGTCAGCTTCTCCCAGCCGTTGATCTGCACGCGGCTGAAACCCCGGTGCCATATTGGCCACGGGAACTTGCCGACCTCGGCATCCCGCGTGTACTGGCCACAGAGATGCGCCGCCAGGCCGCAGTTATGCCGCGCCACCAAGCGATCCACCCAGGAGCGCGTCGGATACCGCGGAGTACCCTCGCGCTTCGGCGATAGCAGGATCCCCCACTCGACGAACGGAAAGTCCGCGGACAGAATAGCGAGCGCGTCCGGGTCGACGGCGTCGTCCGCACCGCTGATCGTAACGCGCGCGCAATCGTTCTTCACGGCTCCTTGCCCCAGCCCGAGCACTCGTCGACAGCCACGCGATGCTCGTAACCGATGTCCTTGCTGAAGTCGGAGATCAGCCATACGTCGCCGAGCCGGCTCGCCCCCGTCACGCGGTAGCGCACACCCTCGTACGTGCAGAAGAGCTTGTGCTCGGCCATGAACTGTCGGAAGGCGAGCAACTGAAACGCCGGCAGGCGGAAGTATAAAAACATCCAGCGCGCGTACGGGTCCTGCGTCGGGTCGTCGATCCAATCGTCGATGTGCACTGCCTTCGTTTCCATTAGGGCCTCTTCCTTGAGCAGTTCCTCGTACTCGCCGAGTAGTGCCTCGACCGAGGATGCGCCGACTCCTCCGAGGCATTCCATGCTCCGCCGCAGCAGCTCCCGCACGGTAACGCCATGATGCAGCGCGACTTGGCAGTCCTCCAGCTCGGCTAGCACGCGCAGACCGGTCTCGAAGATCGGCTTCGACGACCAGAGGGATCGGAGTCTCTCCAGCTCCTCCGTCGTCGTGCGCGTGACCGCGACAGCCCGGCGCGTGAGCTGCGGCTGTGTCGGTTCAGCTTCCATCCGTCACGACCTTCAGCTGCGCGTTCCTTTGTGAGGGACCCCAACCGGAAGCAGCGGATCGACCTGACCACGACTCTCCCGTCATGAAAGCGCTCCCGAGCGGCTTTCAGGACAAATTGAGCGTCGCTGACCACGACATCCCGTCACGGTAGCGCTCCCGAGGCGCCAACAGGCTCGCCGCCGAGGTCGCGAGTCTGAAGCACTGACCACGACGTCCCATCACGGCTGCGCTCCCGAGACACCCCGCAGCTCCGCGGTTCTTTCGCGGGGTTGCGAGACGGTTTGCGAGCGGTCCCCATCGTCGGCTGGGACCGGTGCCGCAGGTGTGTGATTTCCCTGACTCTGCTCGGGTGCATCTCCTCGGTGCTCGCGTAGAGCGCCATCGTAACGGGGTGACGTGAGCGGCTGATCGGCTTGCGCCGTCAGCCGCGCTCCGGCTCTAGGCCGGTTGCCGGGGCCGAGGGAAGCGCGCTCTCGCGCCTTCCGTCCGCTGCCGTGCCCCGGGCTTTCGCCCGAGGCCGTGCCTGCGGTTCCACCGGCGGTTACTCCCTCAGTGTGAGCTGATGGGCTATCCGGACCGCTCCGGCCCGGATCTGCTCCGGGATTTCTCCCGGGGTAGTCTTTGAGGTTCGCGGCGGCGTTGTCGTCGCGCTCTTCGCGGTGGCCGCATGCTGTGCAATGGAAGTCGGGGTACGCCGGCTCGGTGTCCCGCACGGCGCCGCACTTGTTGCAGCGGCGCGTGACCGGCTCGGCTACTGGCACTTCGACGAGTTGCCCGCCGGCCCACTTCTGCTTGTAGCCGACACGCCGCAAGACGTCGCCCATCCGGGCAGCATGCACTGCCGGCGCGAGCGCGTTACGGGTTCGTGGCTCCGATGCGTGCCGTCGAGCCAGCATCTTCGCCGTAGCCGGCTCCCGCATCACGATCACCGCTGCACCCGTGTCGACAATCGCTCGAACGGCCTTGCCCGTCAGATCCGCACGCAGGTCCGTGAGCTGCGCGTGGTAGTGTCCCACCCACCGCACCGCTTCTCGCCAGCCGGCACTCTGTTCGCGGCGGCTCTTGCCGCGCTGCCACCGGCGCTCCTGTCGCCGCTGCCACAGATGCAAGCGCCGCGTGGCGGCGATGATTCGCTCGTCCTCGCGCAGCCCGGCGAAGTGCGCGCCCGTCGACAGCGTCACGAGAGACCGCACACCGACCTCGACGCCGAGGGTGAGATTCGGATTGCGCGGCACCGGCGCGTCGCGCTTGGCGCGTCCCGGCGCACGCTTCTGCGGCATCGGTCGAGGCACATGCGCTCGAAGCGACACGTACCAGCGGCCGTCGCGCTCCGAGATTCCGAGACCCACGCACTTACCGCCGCCGACCAGGGCGTGGGAGTCGGCCCGCGTCGGTGGCAGGTATCCGCGCTCCTTCAGCCGTACCCAGCCGACGCCCGGGATCTTCACCGCCCGATCGGTCACGCGAATCGGGTCCGGTTGATCGACATGGTAGTGCCGGTCGCGGGCCTTACGAAACTGCGGCGGTCCCGCCTTGTCGAATCGGCCCGCCTTCAGGTGCTCGAAGAAGTGCTTCCAGCCGTCCGCCACGTCCTCGACGGCCTCGCGCACGGCGAAGGCCGACACCTCTCCGAGCCACGCGAGATCCTGAGCGTTGTTTTTTTCCCGAACGAGCGACGCATGGATCGACGGCCCGTTCGGCGACACGTCGACGTCGGGCGGCTCTGGCGGCTTGTACCGGTACCGACGCGCCGCGCCCTTCGGCGTTCGCACGGCCACCGGCGTGCCGAATACGAGCGCGCGCAAGAAGACGCCGAGCATGTTGGCCGCCTCGCCGCCCTTGACATCGAGGCCCGCCAGTGCACGGAGGCCGCGGACGATGGCGCGTGGGCACTGGAGCGAGTTCCAGCGTTCGAGCGCCCAGTTGTGGCTCACTCGCGCGGCCGCCACGTGGCGCCCGAGCAGACGGCGCTCGGCCACGGTCGGATCCAGCTCCGTCTGAAACGCACGGAGGTAGACGTGGCCCGCTGGAGCGTCTCCCGGCATAATGTTCCCTCCGTCCTTCAGTTTCATCCCGCGTCGCGTAGCTCCAACATGCGCTCCACTAAGTCAATGCCCGACTCCCACGTCTTCACGCGGATCGGCAGCAGTCTCGCCATGATGTCGTCGTAAAGCTTCTTACGAATGGCGGCGGCGGCGGCGGCGTAGGCGGCGGCGGCGGCGGCGGCGGCGGCGGCGGCGGCGGCGGCGTCGGCGGCGGCGGCGGCGGCGGCGGCGGCGTAGGCGGCGGCGGCGTCGGCGGCGGCGGCGGCGTCGGCGGCGGCGTAGGCGTCGGCGGCGGCGGCGTAGGCGGCGGCGGCGGCGTAGGCGGCGGCGGCGGCGGCGGCGGCGTACTTTGCTCGAAGCTCTCGGAGCCGAGCTTCTCGCAGAGCCCATGCTGCCGCTCTCGCTTTGTCGCGTACTTCCGTGGCTGCCTCCGCACTCGTTTTGTCAACAATGGCTGGTAGCGCCCTCAGCGCTGCCGCGTGCGGCGCCAACTCCGGGCTCAGATCGAGCCACAACGGTGCGATGGTCCGCAGCGCCCAATCCGCACACATCCACGCGCGCTTACGCTCGATCGCTGGTGAGCCCGCGCTGCCGAGCAAGCGAGGCAGCAGCGGAGAGACCAGTCGTGAGCGGGTTTCAGCTGGCAGGCTGTCTTGCCATCGGATCACGAAGCGTCCAACGACCCGAGAGACGCAGACCGGGATCTCATCGCTCTTTGGGTCTAGATTGAGCCACGCACGCACTTCTTGAATGGCGCACCGGTCGCCGGGCGTGCCGTCCCCGAGACCTTTCCTGAGGGTAAGCGCCGCGAGATATGCGGGCGTCACGTAGTCGGGCAGTGTAGGCGCCGGCTCGGTCATCAACTCGGATGCATTCTGAGCGTCTCCCGCCACAAGTCCTCCGTCTTCAATTCCGTCGCCACGAGCCGCGCGCTCTCGGCGAACGACCCTACTAAGGACGGTAGCACTCTTCCGATCGATGCAAGCACTTCGTGAGAATCTCCGCCGGCATGTTCCCTGAGAAGGACCGCCGTCGCGTCGGCGTCGACGGTCGAGAGCACCAGGGCGAAGAGCCAGAGGGCGCGTTGCTCCGGCGTATACTGCCAGAGGCCGTCGATCTCCCGCGGCCACCGGACAAGACCGCGGACCTCCAGCTTCATGACGAAGGGCACGACGCGCGCAATCAGGTCGGCCTGGGCCTGGAGCATATCCTTCTGGCCGAGGAGCTTCGAGCAGCAGCTCGTCCAGACGTGGGCGCGGTCCTTCTGCGGTCCCCGCCAGCTCGTCCCGGTCGACCCGAGCACGACGACCTCGCGGACTCGCTCGACCGGGATGGTGCGCTTGCCCTCCTCATGAAAGGTGTCGCCGACCGGGTAGATGAACCCGAGGGCGAGCGCAGGGGCCATGAGGTCGAGGTACACGACGGGGTCGGCCCGCAGGCACTCGTAGAGGAGGCGGGCGCCGGCATCAGTCGCGAGCGTCACGCCGAGGGCGCCAAGAGCGAGGATGCCGGGGCCGCAGGCGTGCACCCGGTCGACGCGGGTGCCGTGGACACGACAGAGGAGGCGGAGGCACGAGAGCCAAAACTTCGGCTCGCGCGCAGCCATTGTGACATGGCCCTGCGCGAACCAGCCGGAGTACGGATCGCTCTTCACCCACCGGACCCATGGGTCACCGCCGGGCGTTACCGTTGGCGCCGCCGGGTCCTCGATGAATGCCCCCCGGTCGAAGCGCGCGCGCCCGAGGATCTCGTGGTTGGCCTGATTCATCCGCAGCGCACCCACCTACGTCGCCTACTGACGCCACGTCACGGCTGCGCTCCCGGGACGCCGCCATTGGGGCGGCGTACGCTCTTGCGTCGTTCTGACCACGACGTCCCGTCACGGCTGCGCTTCCGAGCCGTCGCGCCGAAGCAGAACGACGAACTCCCGTGGGGCTGACCACGACGTCCCGTCACGGCGGCGCTCCCGAGCTACAGGCTGACCACGATGTCCCGTCACGGCTGCGCTTCCGAGGTGATTCGTCGCGACCATGAGCTTGTTCGTCGGCTTCTGACCACGACGTCCCATTACGGCAGCGCTCCCGAGGTGGTGCCATACCGCTCGGATCGTCGAAGCCAGCGTCCTGACCACGACGCCCCGTCACGGTAGCGCTCCCGAGTCGTCGGCGCGGTCGCGAGCAGCAGCGGCCAGGATGACTGACCACGACGCCCCGTCACGGTAGCGCTCCCGAG
>Ga0070704_100000683_pt1 | contig 16454 bp, 14 predicted proteins | sample KBSK5252metaG_FD_65467 | JGI IMG/M metagenome (GOLD analysis project Ga0070704, IMG submission 65467) | Corn, switchgrass and miscanthus rhizosphere microbial communities from Kellogg Biological Station, Michigan, USA - KBS K5-25-2 metaG | ecosystem: Host-associated > Plants > Roots >...
GCGCCGTGGCCTAGAGGTAGCGGGCCACCCCCATCGCGGCCAACGCGAACAGCAGCAGCCGCGCGACGACCCGACCCAGCATCGCGCCGCGCGCCCGCAAGCGCTGCGCCTCTGCTGGGTCGGTCGCCGTCATGGTGCGCATCATCAGCGGCCGCATGAAGACGATCCCGATCACAAACGCGAGGATCGCGGCCGTCGCGCCGAGGTTCAACGCCATCCCCATGCGCGAGGCGGCCAGGTTCCCGGGGCCACCGTACACGCGGAACATGAGCCAGAGCCCCGAGCCGATCGTCAGCAGTGCGATGACCGGCATGACGATCATGATGCGCTGCTTCTGCAGGGCGGCCATCACTTTGCCGCTCTCTTGCGGACCCGCTTCGGCAAGCGCGGGCGTGAGAAAGAAGGTCATGAACGCCATCATCCCAACCCACAGCGCACCGCCGCCGACGTGAATGAGGCGCAGCACGAGCACGAGCCAATTCATTGGACCGCCTCCTAGTTGATGCGTTCGACCTCGAGCCCCATCTCCTCCAGGAATCCGCTCCCCCCCGCGTCCCGTCCGAAACGCTGTGCGACGCGCGTGAGCACCAACCGGTCCTCCGCCCGCGTCATCCCCACGTACAGCAGCCGTCGCGATTCCTCGATCTCAGCTTGGATCGTGTCGCGCGTGGCGCGGAAGCCGGGCAGCTCGTAATCCTCCACGCCCACGATGTACACACGCGAGAATTCAAGCCCCTTCGTCGAGTGCAACGTCAACAGCGTCACCCGATCGCGCCCCACGTTGACGCTGCCCCCCGACGCCGACAGCGCCACGCGCTCGAGCAGGCGGTCGATGCCTTCGGCTACCGTGAGGCTGGGGTCGTTGTCCATCAGCGCTCGCAGCCGCGCCAACGCCGCCGGATACCGCTCCGCGGGGTCGGGTTCGGCGGCCAGCTTGGCCCTGAGCCCCTGCCCACCGAGCCGCTCGATCACTTCTTCGACCGTCGGCGCCTCGGCGCGTGTCGTCTCCCGCTCCGTCTCATAGAACTCGAGCGCGTCGCTGTAGCGCCCCAGCGTGTAGAAGCGCGCGCGGTCGAACAGCATGTCCCACTCCCCACGCCCCACGCCCCGCTCGCCCTCCAACGCCATGCCCAACGCCAGATAATCCAGCAGGTTGACCAGCACGGACTTCCTGGCGCGAACCACCTGCTGCTTTTCCAACTCCCGATACACCTTCGCCAACGTGACCGCGTCGTCGAGCGCGTGGTGCGCTCGGCCTACATCAATCCCGAACCGCGCCGCGATGTCCTCCTGCCTCGGACTGTCCTGCGACAGCGATCGCACCAACGGGTACGTGTCATAGAACACGAGGCTCTCGACGCCGTCCCGTCCGGCCGCGAGACGGCGCAGCACCGGCACGTCGAACCGTTGCCCGTTGTGCGCAATCAAGATGTCGTCGCCCACGAAAGCTCGGAACTGCGGCCACACCTCGGCGAACGACGGTGCGTCCTGGACGTCCGCATCGATGTAGCCGTGCGCCTTCCTGGTGGCCTCCGCCGCGATCGGCTGATACGGGTTCACCATCGTGTGGAACCGATCGACGATCTCGCCATTCACGACCCGCGCCGCACCGATCTCCACGACCCCACACGTGGCCGGGTCCTTGTCGGTGGTCTCGAAGTCGAACGTGACGTAGCGCTCCAGACTGGATGCTTCCCGAGCGTGCAGGAGCTGCAGCGCCTTGAACAGTGTGAGCACAAGGCCTTTTCCACCGGCGTCTGCCTTGGTCAGGATCTCCCCAGGGTGTGTTAACCCCGGGGCGATGCCCCGGGGTTTTAACGTGCCGGATGACGGCTGTGGCGGGGGTTTTAACGGCCCGGAACTCGGCACATTCCGCACCCCCGCCGCCATGAGCATGCCTCTGAGTGCAATCTCGACCCCCCCCTGAGCCTCGATCACGATCGGCCGCTCCTCATCGATCGCGTCCTTGAGCCGCGCCGCGAGCTTCACCGCATCGGGCAGCGTCGCCGGATCGCTCAGCTCGTCGTGCCGTTCCTCCAGGATGTTGCGATAGGGACCGACGCTCTGCGACAGCATCTCGTCCACCAGGGCCGCCACCGAGTGCCGCGAGCGAGCCAGCGCGCGCAGGTTCTCCACCTGATAGACGAAGCGCCACAACTTCTTGGTGTCGGGATCGTGCGCGGCGCGCCGTCGCGCGAGCTCCCTGGCTCCCGTGAGGAAGTCGCCCTCGGTCGCAGCCAGAACTTCCTGCAGAAAATGCTCCGATAGGACGGCGCGAGCGAAGCCTTCCAGCGCCACCGGATCGTCGGGGTTGCGGACCACGCGGAGCCCCGTGATCACGAAGCGAATGACGACGTCCTCGATCAGCGACCGCCCCCGCGCCAGGCGACACGGGATCCCCGCGCGGAGCAAGCGTCCCTCCAGATGCTGGCCCACCTCGTGCTTGCGGTAGAGAATCGCGTAGTCGCTCCACTCGAGTCCCCCCGTCGCCGCGCGATCGGTGACCATGTCTTCGATGAGCCACGTGGCCTCGGCGTCTTCGTCGCGAAACACCACTGCGCGGACCTCGTGCTCCGACTGCTTGTCGGCGCTGAGCTGCTTCTCGAACAGGCGGGGATTGCGCGCCAGCACGCGCCGCGCCGTCTCGAAGATCTGGTGCGACGAGCGGCAATTCTTCACGAGCATGATGGGCTGCTCGATGCCGTAGTCGCGCCGGAACCGCTCCAGCACCGCCGGGTCGGCCCCCGTCCAGGAGAAGATCGACTGCTCGTCGTCCCCCACCGCAAAAAAGTTGTGGTGCGGCTCCGCCAGGCGCTTCAGGATCTCGTACTGCGGCGTGTTCACGTCCTGGAACTCGTCCACCAGCAGATAGCCCCAGCGCGCCGCCAGCGCATCGGCGACATCGCTCCGCGCCTTTAAGAGGGCCGCGGTCTTCGCGATCATGTCGTCGAAGTCGATCATGTGGCGCCGCGCGAGGTACGCCTGGTACTCGCGGAACAGGCGCGCGTCCTCGTCAGTCAGGGAGTACTCCGCCATCCGGTGGCGCCCGAACCGCGTGAGCAGGGATCCGCGCCAGGCGGGGGGCACCTTGAGGCGCGCCAGGATAGTGCTCTGGTACGGCTCGTCGGCCACGCCGAATCCCTTGGGGAGTCCCGCCGCCTCCGCGTGCTCTCGCAGAATGCTGAGACACAGCGCGTGGATCGTGCCGCGCGTGACGTCGTAGCGCAGCCGGTCGGCGATCTCTTCTGCCGCTTTGTTCGTAAAGGTGACCGCGCAGATGCGCGCGGGGTCGATCGTCGTTGGGCCGAGCTGGGTGATCAGATACTCGATGCGACGCGTGAGGCAGAACGTCTTGCCGGCGCCCGGGCCCGCGACCACCAGGACGGGGCCGAGGGGCGCTTCGATGGCGAGACGTTGCTGGGGAAGTGGGGTGAGGTCCCCACTCACTCGTACATCGCTTTCGGATCGGCCTTCGCGAGGTCCACGAGAAAACTCGAGAGCTTCTCGGTCACCGCCTCCACGTACGTCCGCCCCTTTTCCACTGTCGCTGCCGCAGGGTTTCCGACGCCGGTGTCGTCTGTCACTTGGCGCCAGGCGCGCGGCGCCCAGGCCCAGCCTTCGCGTAGCGCTGCCAGCTTGAAACGGCGGGCCCGTCCCGGGCCCGCCTCATGGAGCGGCCGCACCAGCTCCGGCGCGACGTGCATCATCACGCTCGTCTCGAGCTCCCCCGCGTGCTCGCCCAGGTCCGAGAAAAACGGTTTGGGGTCCACGACTTTGAACCAATTGACCGCGCACACAAACAGCGATTCGATGGGCTGCAGCTCGCGGATCATCTGGCGGAAGTCGTTCGCGCCGTGCCCGTTGAGGATCACGAGCTTCGGGATCCCCTGGGCCGCCAGCGACAGCGCGACATCGCGCAGCACCAGCGCCTGGGTGCTCGGGTTCATGTTGATGCACAGCGGAATGTCGAGCTGCCCGGTGTTGACCCCGAACGGCACCGACGGCAGCACGGCGACTCGCGCGCCAGCCTCCCACGCGCGCCCAGCTGCCAGGGCGGCGATCCGCTCGGCCTGGATGTTGTCGGTCGTGTAGGGCAGGTGGAGGTTGTGCGCCTCCGTCGCGCCCCACGGCAGCACCGCGACCTCGTACCGCGTGTCCTTGACGGTCTTCCAGGTTAGTTCGTTGAGGATGTAGGGCCGCGGAGACTGGGGGACCATCGAACACCGTTCGGGATCGGGACTCGGGATAGTACGTCCTTTAGGACGCGTGTACTAGCCGAGCCGGCCCTTTAGGGCACGGATAAAACGACGGGCATCGAGCTCTTCTATGCTCACCAAGGGGCCTAGTTGGCTCCTTTAGGCAAAACAGGGGGCGGCTAGTCGCCGCCCCCTTCGATCTATATGCTGCAGCCCTGCAACCTAGTTCTTCGACGCGATCTTATGGAACGTCGAGTTCGAGACTTCATAGGTCTCGACCGTCGGCGTGCCCTCAACCACCATCTGCAGGCTCGTCAGGACGGCGGGATAGGTGTCGCGGCCGTAGGCTTCCGCGTTCTCACGCTTCTCCCACAAACTGATGGCCAACGCTTCGGTGCCGTTCGGTGCGACGAACGTGATCTCGTCCTTGAAGCCGTTCTGCTTGCGCAGCACCGGCAGGACGTCGTGCTCGAGCTTCCGCGTGAACTCGGGGCCCGAATTCGTCTTCAGCTTCAACGTAACGTTCCGTGCGAACATGAGGCGACTCCCTTACGACTGCTGCATGAGCTTCACTGCGATCACTCCTACGTACTTCCAAGCTGGTGCAACGTAGCCCGATTTACTATATTTGTCAAGTCAAAGTAGCAAAGTGATAACGTGCTTAACCATATCAGTTAATGGACCTTATGTCGAGGAGCCGGGCCGTGGACGTGGCGTTTGTGATCCGGGAGCGACTTCTGGAGCTGGGCCTCGAGCAGCGCGACCTCGCGCGCGCGGCCCACGTGACGGAGTCGTACATCTCGCAGCTGCTCACCGGGAAGAAAGCCCCGCCCGCGCCCGAGCGGACCGACATCTACGACCGCATGGATCGATTCCTGAAACTCCGCCCGGGCGAGCTCGCGCGGGTGGCGGAGTTGGCGCGCACCGAGGAGTTGAAGCACAAGCTTGGTGACCGGCCCGTGCCGCTCCTGCCGCACCTCCGCGACCTGGTCCTCGAGACCTGCCGCCCCGAGCAGGCGAAGCAGGTTCGCGCCATCATCGAGCGGCAGTCGTTCGGGGAGCTGGAGCGGCTTGTCGCCCGCAAGCTGCTCGACGTGGTCGGTCTCGCCGTCGACGTGCTTCATCTGACGGCCAAGCACCTCGAGCTGCTCGGCGCCAGGATCGAATCGTGGGACGTCGACCTGGCCACATTCAGCCTCGAGATCGTACTGCGCCGCCGAGTTGCGGCCGAGCGCGTGCGGCGCTTCGAGTTCGTGGAGCGGGATGCGGAGACGCCCCAGGGACTACAGAAATTCCTGGCGGATCGCTCACTGAGCGGCACCGCAACCCCCGAGGAGCTTGCGTTCCTGACGGGCCTGCGCTTCCATGGCCGGCACCCCACGGCCCTCTATTATTACCGGGAGTTACAGAACCTGCGGGACCCGTTACACTTCCAATGATGCCCACGGCCTTCACCCGCCTCCCCAGCCCTGTCGGCGAGCTCGTCCTCACCAGCTCCGAGGCCGCCCTTACGGGCGTCTACTTCCCAACCTCGCGTCGCGGCCCGCCGCCGACGCACCAGGCGAGCTGGGTCGAAGACAACGGTCAGGGGCCCGCGAGCAAACTCCTGGCGCGTGCGGCCCAGCAGCTCACAGAGTACTTCGACGGTACCCGCACCACGTTCGATCTCCCGCTCGAAGCGCTGGGCTCGGCGTTCGAACACCGCGTCTGGAATGCCCTCCGCACCATTCCGTATGGGACCACGACCAGCTACGGCGAGTTGGCCCTCCGACTCGGTGACGTGAGCGCCACCCGAGCCGTCGGCGCCGCCAACGGCAAGAACCCGATCCCCATCATCATCCCCTGCCACCGCGTCGTGGGATCGAAGGGCGAGTTGACCGGGTTCGGGGGCGGGCTGGAACAGAAACGCTGGCTCTTGGAGCATGAAGGAGTACTGATGAAGTTTGGTGCATGATAGAACGCATCAAAGAGCTTCCGAGCATCGCGGCGAACCTATCCTGGAGCTGGAACCGCGACGCCCGCGCGCTGTTCCGCCGGATCGATCAGGCGCTCTGGCACCTCACCCGCCACAATCCCGTCGAAATGCTGCGCCGTGTCGATCCGGCGCGCCTCGCCGCCGCCGCCGCAGACCCCGACTTCCTGCGGCTCTACGACGCCGTCGTGGCGGCCGCGTATCCGGCGATCCCCGCCCAACCGACGCAACCGATCGCGTACTTCTGTGCCGAGTTCGGACTCCACACGTCGGTGCCGATTTACTCCGGGGGCCTCGGCGTTCTCGCCGGCGACCACTGTAAGGCGGCGTCAGACCTCGGCGTGCCCCTCGTGGGCGTCGGACTCTTCTATACAAAAGGTTACGCGGACCAGCGGCTGCGGCTCGACGGCTGGCAGGAAGACGCCGAGGAGCGCGTCGAGGTCGGGGCGATGCCGCTCGAGCAAGTGCGGACACCCAAAGGCGACGCCTGCCTCGCGACGGTGCAGGTGTCCGGTCGCGCCGTCGGCGTCGGGGCGTGGCGCCTCACGGTAGGCCGCGTGCCGATCTTCCTCCTGGACACGGGGCTCGAGCAGAACGACCCGGCAGACCGCGGGCTCTCCAGCCGCCTCTACGCCGGCGGCCCGGAGCTTCGCCTGCGGCAAGAATGGATCCTGGGTGTCGGCGGCGTGCGTGTGCTCCGTGCCTTGGGATTCGAGCCGGCTGTCTGGCACGCCAACGAAGGACACGCCGCCTTCATGCTGGTCGAGCGCGTGCGCGAGCTCGTGACGCGGGGCACGCCGTTCGACGAAGCGATCCGCCGCGTGCGCGCCACGAGCGTCTTCACCACGCACACACCTGTCCCCGCGGGACACGATACGTTCTCCGCCGAGCAGCTCGAGCAGTGCACCGGTCCGGTGTGGCAAGAAATGGGGATCACCCGGGAGCAGTTTCTGCGTCTCGGCTATCACCCCATCGTCGACCACGGTCGCTTCCATATGCCGGTCGCGGCGATCCGCCTCTCGGCGCGGGTCAACGGCGTGTCGCGCCGCCACGGCGAGGAGTCCCGCCGCATCTGGGCTCCGCTCTGGCCCGAGCGCGACGTCGCGCGCGTGCCCATCGGACACGTCACGAATGGCGTGCACGTCGCGACTTGGATGGCGACCCCGCTCGTGACCCTCCTCAACGCGTATCTCGGGCCCGACTGGATGCAACGGATGGACGACCCGGCGATCTGGGACAAGGTGCTGGAGCTGGACGGCGACCCACTGTGGGCGGTGCGCCGGGAGCTCAAGTCCAGCCTCATGCGCAGCATCCGCGAGCAGGCGCGGCGGCGTTGGGCGGACCAATGGAAGGAGGCCCTCCACCTCGTGGGCGCGGGGACCTTGCTCGATCAGGAGGCCCTGACGATCGGCTTTGGGCGGCGATTCGCTACCTACAAGCGGGCCGATCTGATCTTTCGCGATCTCGACCGGTTGCAGCGCTTGCTCGTCAACCCGTGGCGCCCGGTGCAGATCGTGTTCGCGGGGAAGGCGCACCCGGCCGACGAGCCGGGAAAGCAGATCTTGCAACGGGTGTACGCGCACACCCGCGAAGCGCGATACGAGGGCCGCATCGCGTTCATCGAGGACTACGACATGCACGTCGCCCACCGCCTGGTGCAGGGCGTGGACGTCTGGCTCAACGTCCCGCGGCCGCCGCTCGAGGCGTGCGGCACGAGCGGCATGAAGGCGGGCTTGAACGGCGTGCCGCAGCTGAGCACGCTGGACGGCTGGTGGAGTGAGGGTTACGATGGCTCGAACGGCTGGGCGATCCAGCCGGGCCAAGACGACGCCGCCGACGCCGAGCAGCTGTACCGGCTGCTGGAGCAAGAGGTTGTGCCGTTGTTCTACGACCGGGATCCGCAGGGCATCCCCCGCGGCTGGGTGAAGAAGATGAAACACACGATGCACATCGCTGGGGTGCGCTTCACCGCGCAGCGCATGGTGCGGCAGTACGTGACCGAGTACTACGAGCCCGCGATCAAAGGCCAGGGCCAGATGCCCGACGATCCGCCGACAGCGTGACGCGTCCAATCTCGAACTCCTCCCCCTCCAGGCGCAGGGCGCCCGCCCGGCCGCGACGGGCCGCCGCGGCTGCGACCGACGTGCCGCAGATCGCCGCCGCCGAGCGCATCGGCGTCACGCACCTGACGGCCGAGTACTGGCCTTTCGCCCGCACCGGCGGGCTGGGAGAGGCGGTGAGCGGCTTGGCCACGTTTCAGGCGGCTGCCGGCCACCCGACGACGGTCGTCATGCCGCTGTATCAGCAGGTGCGCGAGACCACGCCGTCGCTCGAGCGCACCGGGTCGCCGCTCACGATCACGCTCGGCGGGCGCACCGAGCGCGCGTGGCTGTACCGCACGCCGCCAGCGCCAGGTCCACAGGTGTTCTTTATTGAGCACCCCGACTTCTTCGACCGCGCGGGGATTTACGGCGACAACGGCGCGGACTACCCGGACAACGCCCGGCGCTTCGCGTGCTTCTGTCTCGCGGCGCTGACGGCGCTGCCCGAGATCGCGCCCGAGACACAGGTGCTGCATGCGCACGACTGGCATACGGCTCTCGCGCCGGTGTACGTGCGCACCACGCTCGCCGCCCAGCCGTTCTACGACCGCCTGGCGATCGTCTTGTCCGTGCACAACGCCGGGTTCCAAGGGCACTTTCCCCCCGAGACGGTGACGGACCTGGGCCTTCCCGCGGAGCTGTACAACGTCGGCGTGTTCGAGTGGTACGGCCGCATGAACGCGCTCAAAGGAGCGTTGGCGTTCTCGGACGTCGCCGTGACCGTCAGCCCGACGCACGCGCGGGAGTTGTGCACGCCGGAGGGCGGGTTCGGCTTGCACGACATGTTCATCGCCAAGGGCGACCGCCTGACCGGCATCCTGAACGGGATCGATCCCAATCTCTGGAATCCCGAGACGGACCCCGAGATCGAGGCCAATTTTTCGGCCGACGACCTTGCCGGAAAGCGACGCTGCAAAGCGGCGTTGCAGAAGGCGTACGGCCTGACGCCCGGGCACACGCCGCTCTTCGGGATGAGCGCGCGCATGGTGGCGCAGAAGGGATTGGACCTGATCCTCGGCGCCGATCTCCTCGAGACCTCGGACGCGCAGTTCATCTTCCTGGGTGCCGGGGAGCACCGCTACCACGAGGCGCTGGGAGACCTGGCCGCCGCCGCTCCCGATCGCGTGGCCGTCGAATTCATGTTCACCGATCACGTCGAGCACCGCCTCCTGGCCGGGGCCGACGCGCTGCTCATGCCGTCGCAGTACGAGCCGTGCGGGCTGACGCAGATGCGGGCGCAGCACTACGGCGCCGTTCCCGTCGCCCGCCGCGTGGGCGGCCTCACTGACAGCATCACGGACGGCGTGACGGGGTTCCTGTTCGACGAGTACACGCCGGCGGGGCTCGAACAGGCGATCGGCCGTGCGGTGCAGAGCTACGGCGACCGCGCGGTGTGGCGGAAGATCGTTCGCGCCGCGATGGCTCGGCCGTTCGGCTGGGATCGGTCTGCCGAGCAGTACCTCGCACTCTATCGTCGGGCGCTCGCGCTGCGGTAATGGACTTCGTCCTCGCGCTCCACAGTCACCTCCCGTACGTCCTGAACCACGGCCGTTGGCCGCATGGCAGCGATTGGCTGTGCGAGGCGGCGCTCGACACCTATCTCCCCCTGTTGGAGGAGCTCGAGCAGCTCTCGATCGAGGGAACTCCCGCGCCGGTGACGATCGGTTTCACTCCGGTCCTCGCGAACCAGCTGGCAAGTCCCAATTTCGCCCGCGAAATGGAAGAGTTCTTCACCCAGCGTCTGGCCGCGTGCGACGAGGTCCCGGCGTCGGTCGGGCCGCTCGTAGACTTCTGGAGGTCCAGGTTCAAACGGCTGCAGGCGCTGTTCCGCAAGATCGACCGCGACTTGGTCTCCGCGTTTCGCCGTCTTCAGGAGCGCGGCCTGCTCGAGATCATCGGATCCGCGGCCACGCACGGCTATCTCCCGCTGCTCGCGAAAGACGAAAGCATCCGGCTGCAGCTGGCCGTGGGACAGGGCGAGCACCGCCGCTTGTTCGGCGTGGCTCCGGCGGGGTGCTGGCTGCCGGAATGCGCCTATCGCCCCGGGATCGAAAAGTTCCTGGCCGAGGCGGGCTTCCGTTATTTCTTCACCGACGCGCACCTCGCTCACGCGGGCACGCCGCTCGTCGGGTATGGCGAGGACATGCACTTCAAGCCGGGCAAAGCGAGACGGTCGCCATACCGAGCCTATCGTGTCTCTCGTACCACGAAGCGCGCCGTGGCGGCGCTGGTCCGCGACCCGCGCTCCTCGATGCAGATCTGGAGCCGCCACCAGGGCTACCCGGGCGACGGGGCGTACCTCGAGTTCCACAAGATCCGCTGGCCGGGCGGGATCAAGCTATGGCGCGTCACTGGCGCGAACGTGGACCTCGGCGCGAAGCAACCCTACGAGCCGCGCGTCGCGTTCGAGCGCGCTGTGAATCACGCGTCACACTTCGCGCACCTGCTCGCAGGCCTCCCCGACGGGAAGCCCAAAGAGCGTGACGGAGTCATCGTGGCGCCGTTCGACACGGAGTTGTTCGGGCACTGGTGGTTCGAGGGGGCGGACTTCCTGGCGGCGACGTACCGCGCCTTGCGCGGACGTCCCAAAGGGGATGGCGTCCGCGCCGTGACCGCGTCGCAGCACCTCGAGGCCCACCCACCCCGCGTGGCCTTGCAGCTGGCGGAAGGCTCCTGGGGCGCGAACGGCGATCACAGCATGTGGTTGAACGACCGGACGGCCTGGACCTGGAAGAGACTCAAACCTCTGGAGGCCGCCTTCTGGAAGGCGGCGCCCGCGGCGCTCAAGAAGCCCGCGGCTAGGCCCGTGCTGGCGCAGGCGGCGCGCGAGCTGCTGCTGGCGCAATCATCGGACTGGCAGTTCATCATCTCGACCGGCGCCGTGGTCGATTACGCGGAGCGTCGCTTCACCCTGCACTGTGACGACGCCGAACGGCTGATCGACGCGCTCAAGGAGGGGTCGCTGGAGTCGGGGGCGCGCATGGCAGACGAGCTCGCCAAGCGCGACGACCTGTTCCCCGATGTGCTCGCCCAAGTGGCGGAGGCTCTCGGTCGTTGATGGGGTTGACGCGGTCCATCGTGATCCACGGCCATTTCTACCAGCCACCCCGCGACGACCCACGCACCGGGATTATCCCCGTGGAGATCAACGCCGCACCCGACCACGACTGGAACGAACGCATCGAGCGGGAATGCTATTCCCGCGTGACCGGGTCCCTCGCCTCCGTGAGCTTCGACTTCGGGCCCACCCTGCTCGAGTGGATGGAGCGCCAGGCGCCCGATACGTATGCCGCCGTGCTCGCCGCCGATCGTGCCAGCGGCAACGCGGTCGCGATGCCGTACCACCATGTGATCCTGCCGCTCAGCCCGCGCCGCGACAAGACGACCGAAGTGCAGTGGGGGATCGCCGATTTCCGGCGCCGGTTCGGCCGCGAGCCGGAGGGGATGTGGCTCCCCGAGACGGCCGTCGATCACGAGACCCTCGATGTGCTGGCCGAGGAAGGCATTCGCTTCACCATCCTCGCCCCGCACCAGGTGAACGGCGCGCCGGCCGGTGGGGTCCCCGGCTGGTATCGCACCGCCGGAGGCCGGCGCATCGCGATCTTCACCTACGACGGTGGGCTCTCGCACGGTGTCGCGTTCGGCCCGCTCGTGAACGACGCCGCCCAATGGGTCGACCGCCTGACAGCCGCTTCGGGCGACCTCGTAGCGATTGCGACGGACGGCGAGACCTACGGGCACCATCACAAGGGCGGCGACGTCACGCTGGCCCGTGTGCTCGAGACGTTGTCGCAGCGCAGCGACGTGCGCGTCGAGAACTTCGCGTCCTTCCTCGCTCGGCGGCCCCCCGAGGCAGAGGTGGGCATCGTGTCGCCGAGCTCGTGGAGCTGCCCGCACGGGGTGGAGCGGTGGCGGACGGAGTGCGGTTGTCGCGCGGCGCCCGAGCGAAACACGCAGCAACGCTGGCGCGCACCGCTGCGCGCAGCGGTTGATTGGCTATCGGGCGAGATCCGCGGCGCGTTCGAGCGAGACGGCCGAGCGCTGCCCACGGCGCTCGAGAACCAGCTGCTGCGGATGTTCACGTCGTGCGGCTGGTTCTTCGACGACATCGCCGGCATCGAGTCCGTGATCGTGCTGCGCTCCGCTGCTCGGGCGATCGAGTTGGCGGGTCCCCCACCAGAGCAGGCTCGGCTCGAAGCGGGGCTGCTCGAGCGGCTCGCGTTGGCGCCAAGCAACGATCCTGCGGTTGGCACGGGCCGGGAGCTGTATCTCCAGCGCGTGAAGGCCTGAGGTGGATCCCGTCCGCTTCGTCTTCGGCGTGCACCTGCACCAGCCCGTGGGGAACTTCGACCACGTCTTCGAGGACCACCTGCGGGACGTGTACCGGCCGCTGGTGGAGCGGCTCGCGGCGCATCGGTTCTTTCCGTTCGCCTTGCACCTGTCCGGGCCGCTGCTCGAGTGGCTCGAGGCGCACGACACGAAGTACTTGGACCTGCTCGGTCGCCTGGCGGCGGACGGTCACGTCGAGCTGCTGCTCGCGGGTTTCTACGAGCCGGTGCTTGCCTCTCTGCCGCGTCAGGACCGGATCGAGCAGATCGGCTGGATGCGCGAGGCGATCAAGCGACGCTTCGGAGTTGACGCCACGGGCCTGTGGCTCACGGAGCGGGTGTGGGAGCCGGACCTCGCCGGCGATTTGGCCGACGCCGGCGTGCGCTACGTGCTCGTCGACGACCGCCATTTCCTGGTGAGCGGCTTCGAGCGCGAATCGCTGCACGCGCCGTTCTGGACCGAGAGCGGCGGTAAACGGGTCGCCGTGTTCCCGATCGACGAGCGGCTCCGCTATCTCATTCCCTTCAAGCCGCCGGCCAGCATCGCGGCATACCTGCGCGAACTGCGCGCCGCCGGCCGCCCCCTCGCGGTGTTCGTAGACGATGGCGAAAAATTCGGTGGCTGGCCGGGGACCAAGGATTGGGTGTACACGCGCGGCTGGCTCGATCAGTTCCTGGACGCCACGGCGGCTCTCGTAGCGGCCGGCGAGGTCCAGCTCACCACGCCGGGGAGGGCGCTGAGCGACGTACCGAGCGCGGGTCTCGCCTATCTCCCCACGGCGTCGTACCGCGAGATGGAAACGTGGGCGTTACCACCCGCCGCCGCCGCGCGGCTTGCGGCGCTCGAGCGCGACCTCGGCGAAGAGCGTGTGGCGGGACCCGACGGGGCGCTCGTGCGGGGCGGACACTGGCGCAACTTCCTGGTGAAGTACTCAGAAGCGAATCGCATGCACAAGAAGATGCTGGCGCTGTCCGCGCTGTGCCGGGAGCGCGGCGATCCGCCCGCGGCGCGGCGGGCGATCGGCCGCGCCCAATGCAACGACGCCTATTGGCACGGGGTATTCGGCGGGCTCTATCTGCCGCACCTGCGTGCGGCGATCTGGCGGAATCTTTCTGACGCGGAGCGGGCTTTACGGCGCGGCGAGCCCCTCGCCGTGGAACAACTGGATCTCGATTGTGACGGACAGGTCGAAATCTGGATTCATTCGTCGGCGTTTTCAGCCGTCGTGAGTCCCAAACGGGGCGGGGTGATCGAGGAGTACACCGTGTTCGTATCCGGCGTCAACTATGGTGACACTCTCACCCGCCGGCGCGAAGTCTATCACGAGGTCAGTGCCGACGAGGCAAAGGGCGCCCATCCGCCCGATGGCACGCCCAGCATTCACGACCTCGAACGCTCGAGCCGCCTGCAACAGTTGCCGCCGGTCGATCAAGTCAACCGGGCATTGTTCGTGGACCGGGTCCTCATTGAGGGGGGCGACGGCACGCGCGAGGTCGCGTCCTGGGCGGGGGCGGTGTTCGACGTGAGCGTCTCCGCGACCCCGCAGACAGTCGAGCTGGTGCTGCGGTCTGGGTCACTCGAAAAACGTATGAGCTTCGCGCCGCACGGCGAGCTGACCGTCAGCTACCGCTGGGATGCGGCAGCCTTTCCACCCGACGCCTTCTTTTCCACGGAGATCTCGGTGTCCCGCAAGCTGGAGCTCGACGTGACGCCGGTCGCGTTCTCGACCATGTCCCGATCAGAACGCGGTTTCGAGGAAACGGTGCAGGGGTACTCGTACATGCCGCGTTGGCCCGCGCGGTCCGGGGAAGCTCGGGTGACGTTAGTTCAGCCGACCTAGATACCGCTCCAGCCGGCGCTCGGGCGAGTGCACGTCGCGACCGAGATAGTCGCGTCGAGTCTCTGTGAGCGCGGCGTGCAGGGCCTCCACTTGCTCGGCGGCGCGACCGTAGAAGGGCCCGTGGGGTCCGTAGATGCGTGCCGCGAGCGCCAGCGCCTGCGCCGCGAACGTCACGTAGGCGCGCAACATTCCCTCGCCCGCCATCCGTCGGCTCACCCACTCGGGGAAGCACCCCGCCCACCACAGCGCCAACGCCGCGACATCGGCGGCGCCCTCCGCTTGCGCCGTCGTGCCGTCGGGCAGCGACTCCACGTAGCGCCACCACAGGGCGATGCCGTTTTCACCGCGCGCGATGGTCCGCACCGCGCGCCAGGTCGCGAACACCACCGGCAATGTGGCGGCGTAGTCCGCCAGCTCGACGTCCGAAACGCCGCGCGCGCGCAGCGCGGCGCGCACGGGGACGTACCAGAGGATGGACAGCGGGACCGCGGCGGGCGCGCCGCCCCGGCCACGCACCGCCTCGAGCGCCACCGCAGAGTCCAGCACTCTATCCACCGCGCCGGCCTGGATGGCCTCCTCCGCAGCACGCGCCTCGGCCTGGTCGAGCCGACCGATCTCGGCCACGAGCCGGTACAGGTCCTCGCGCGTCAGCGCACGGTGGATGAGGGGCGTGATCATGCTCTGTGTGTAGCACAATTGCGAATTCCGCCCTGTGAGGCAAATCACCGACAAGCAGCGGTTGTGGGAGAGTGCTAACGCCTGAGGGCTTCCACCACGCGGCGAATCTTCTCCGCGTCCGTGGTGCTGAGGTGCACCTCGCGCACGCCGCTCGTGCGCACTAGGCTCGCCACGTTGTCGCCGTTGATCCCGCCGCCGGCGAGAATGCCGATTCGTCCCGCCGCGAGCCGCACCAGCCTGGCGATCGCGGCCGCACCGTCCGGGGCCGTCGCCGCCGCACCCGAGGTGAGCACGCGGGTTGCGCCAAGGGCGATGACGGTCTCGAGCGCCTGCGCGGGCTCCGGGCACTCGTCGAAGGCGCGGTGGAAGGTCACAGGAAGGGGCCGCGCAGCGTCTATGAGGTCCCCCGTGCGATTCTCGTCGACGGTACCGCCCGCTCGCAACGCACCAGTAACGATGCCGTGCGCTCCTGCATCCTTCGCGCGCCTGATCTCGTCGAACATAGCAGCGTGCTCGGTCGCCGAGTAACGGAAGTCGCCCGCGCGCGGCCGGACCATCACGAAGACGGGGATCGCGACTGTGGACAGGCACGCGGCGAGCGTTGCCTCGTCGGGCGATGTGCCGCCGGCGGCCAGATTGGCGCACAATTCGATGCGCTGGGCGCCGCCAGCGGCGGCAGCCACGGCGGCTTCGAGCGACTCGACGCAGGCCTCGATTTGAATCACGCCGCAACGTGCGCTCGTTAGGGATAGAATTCAACTCATGAATCCGACACTCCTCACGTGGCTCATGGTCGCCTGTTTCCTCGTCGGCCTGGCGCTCGTCGCGCTCGGCCTGCCTGGGCTCTGGCTGATGGTCTTGGCGGTCATCGCCAACGGTGCGCTCACGGATTTCCAGCGCATCGGCCTCGCGACGATCGTGATCGTCGTCGTGCTCGCCGTTATCGGCGAGGTGATCGAAGCGTGGCTCGGCTTCGGGATGGCACGACGTTACGGAGGATCGAAGCGGGCGGGGTGGGGCGCGCTGATCGGCGGAATCGTCGGCGCCATCGTCGGCGTCCCGGTGCCGATCATCGGCAGCGTGATCGGAGCCTTCATCGGCTCGTTCGCGGGGGCCGTCATTTTTGAATACTCGAAGTCAGGGCCCGGCACGGCGCTCCGGGCGGGGTGGGGCGCGCTATTGGGCCGCGCCGCCGCCACAGCCGCCAAGACCGCCGTCGGAGTGATTATCGCTGTCGTCGCACTCTTCGCGGCTATTCGCGGATAGCCGCAACTACGCTGAACACGATGCAGGTCTGATTGCCGATGTTGCCCGCCGTGTCGCGGCCGCGCACGCAC
>Ga0070704_100000685_pt1 | contig 16425 bp, 14 predicted proteins | sample KBSK5252metaG_FD_65467 | JGI IMG/M metagenome (GOLD analysis project Ga0070704, IMG submission 65467) | Corn, switchgrass and miscanthus rhizosphere microbial communities from Kellogg Biological Station, Michigan, USA - KBS K5-25-2 metaG | ecosystem: Host-associated > Plants > Roots >...
ACCCGGCGATCACGACGTAGGCCGGGTCCCGCAGTGTGGTCTGGAGCCATCACACTGCGGACCCGGCGATCTCAGGAGGAGCGGAAATGAGCATCAAGGTTGGGATCTTCGCCGCCGGTCTCGCGCTGGCGGCCCTGGCGGTACCCGTGTCCGCCCACCACTCGTGGACCGCGGAATACGACTCGAAGAAACCCGTGACCGTGAAGGGCGTCGTCTCGAAGGTCGAGTGGACGAACCCGCACACCCACTTCTACGTGGACGTGACCGATGCCAGCGGGAAGGTGACGACCTGGAACTTCGAGATGGCGAGCACGCCGGCGCTCGAGCGCGGCGGCTGGTCGCGGAAGACGCTGCCGATTGGCACCCAGGTGACCGTCGAAGGCTTCGCCGGACGCAACGTCGCCGAACGCGCCATCGTGACCGCGTTCAAGGGTCCCGACGGCAAGGAATTCTTCGTTCCCAAGCTCGGTAACTGACGCAGCGCGGAGGATGTCGTGAAGAAGCTACTTGTTGCGGCGATCGCGATCGCCGGCCTTGCCGCGCCCGCGTTGTCCGGCGCTCAGGAACTGCCGCGCCGCCTTGGCGGCGAGAACGGTCCCAGGAAGGCCGCCGATGCGGCCAAGCCCGCACCGAAGCTCGCCGATGGCACCGTCGATCTGTCAGGCATCTGGACCGGCGGCGGCGACGCGCCGATTCCGCGCCTGCTGAAGAAGGGCGAGCTCGACAGCCTCCTGCTGCCGTGGGCGAAGCAGAAGATGGCGTCGATCAAGGAAGCGGACGACCCGTATTTCTATTGCATGCCCGGCGGACCGCTCCGCATCACCGGCGGCTTCGCCTGGCGTCTCGTGCAGCCCGCCGGCGAGCGCTCGAAGTACATCTTCATGCTGCAGGAAGGCAACGCGCACAGCTTCCGGCAGATCTTCATGGACGGCCGCAAGCACCCCGAGGATCCGTCGCCCACGTGGTACGGCCATTCGATCGGCCGGTGGGAAGGCAACACGCTCGTCGTCGACACGGTCGGTCTCAACGACAAGTTCTGGCTCGACAGCGCGGGAACGCCGCACACCGAGCAGCTGCATCTCGTCGAGCGCTACACGCGCACCGACTTCAACACGCTGCAGCGCGTCGTCACGATTGAAGACCCGGGCACGTTCACCAAGCCGTTCACGGTCACGTATACCGCCAAGCTCGGAACGCCGGACAGCGAGATCATCGAGTACTTCTGCATCGAGAACAATCAGTGGGGCGACCGGACCAAGACCGATCCCACCGAGCGCACGATCCCCGTCAGCAAATAAGCTGTTCCGGAGAAAGGGCGGGCCAGTACTGGCCCGCCTTCTGCACCCGCCGGTCCTACCGTGGAGTTCCCATCATGACGACGACGGTGCTGAGCGAGATCACGCAGCTCGAGGAGCGGCTGCGGCAGGCGGAGCTGGACCCGGACCCGGCGGTGTTCGAGGAGCTGCTCGACGACCAGGTGGTCCTGACCGACGAAAACGGGCGTCCTTTCTTCGCCAAGCAGCGGGTGGTCGAGGCCCATCGGCCGGGCAAAGGGGCGAAATTCACCAGGGTCGAGATGACCGACGTGCAGATTGTCGAACACGGCGTCGCGGCAGTCGTCACCTGCACGGCGACGTTCGAGGGGCCCAAGGGGCAGATCGCACTGAAATTCCTTCGCGTTTGGGCGCTGAAGGACGGCAAATGGAAGATCGTCGCCGGCTCAGTTAACAGGTAACCTCAGCCCTGTTCGGTCCGACGGGTTCCGTCGTTCTTGAAGTTGAGGGGACTGGCGTGAACCCGTATCATGCGGCACCTCTGATGTCTGAGGCCAAGCCCGGCGGAGCTCCGCGCGTGGATACGACCTTCGAACTGGTCGAGAAGGCGAAATCCGGCGACGCGGAGGCTCTTGACCGGATATTTGCGCGCTATCTCCCCGCGCTGCGGCGCTGGGCCAGCGGCCGTCTGCCGCAGTGGACGCGCGACGTGATGAGCACCGACGACCTGGTGCAGGAAACCTTCATCCGGGTGATGAAGGGGATCAACCGGTTCGAGATGCGCCACGAGGGCGCGCTCCACGGTTACCTGCGGCAGGCGATCGTGAACCGCGTGCGCGACGAAGTGCGCCGCGGCAAGCGCGCGCCGGCGATCACCGACCTCGACGATCAGCACGCCGACCGCGACGCAACGCCCCTCGAAGAGGCCATTGGCCAGGAAGCATTGGAACGATACGAAGCGGCGCTGACGCGCCTGCGCACCGAGGAACGCGAGGCGATTGTCGCGCGCGTCGAAATGGGTTTGAGCTATCAGGAAATCGCGGAGGCGCTCGGCAAGCCGACGCCGGAAGCCGCACGGATGGCCGTCAGCCGGGCGCTCATGCGTCTTGCGCGCGAAATGGAGCCTGCCGATGCGTGAAGCGCTGCTTCCGCTCGCCGAATCGGTCGCCGACGGCACCGCCGTCGACTGGGACGCCGCTGCCAGCCAGGCCGCGCCCGAGGATCGGGCGTTCGTCCGTCAGCTCGGCGTCCTGGCGAAGCTGACCGAGATCCATCGCACGCTCTCCGACACATCAGGCGACACGGTCGTGCCGTTCGCCGCGCGCCGCAGCCAGGCCGCGCCCGCCATCGGCACGTGGGCGCACCTCACGCTGCTCGAGCGGCTGGGTGGCGGCACCTACGGCGAGGTCTATCGCGCGTGGGACCGCCAGCTCGAACGGGAAGTCGCGCTGAAACTCCTTCGCGCGCAGGGCGTCGGCGACGACCCGGAGACGTCGCGCATCACGCGCGAGGGACGGCTGCTCGCGCGCGTGCGGCATCCCAACGTGATCACGGTGCACGGCGTGGACGTGCACGAAGGGCGCGTCGGCCTCTGGATGGAGCTGCTGCGCGGCCAGACGCTCGAGCAGCTGCTGAACACGCGCGGCGCGTTCGGCGCGCGCGAGGCGGCGCTCGTCGGCATCGATCTCTGCCGCGCGCTGGCCGCCCTGCATGCCGCCGGCCTCCTCCACCGCGACGTGAAGGCCGAGAACGTCATCCGCGAAGACGGCGGCCGCATCGTCCTCATGGACCTCGGCACCGGCCGCGAGATCGATGCGGGCGCCCGCCGCGGGCTGCCCGATTTCGCGGGGACGCCGCTGTACATCGCGCCCGAAGTGTTCGGCGGCGCGCCCGCCAGCGAGGCGACCGACGTCTACAGCCTCGGCATCCTGCTGTATCACCTCGTCACCGGCTCGTACCCGGTCTGGGCAAAGACCGTCGAGGAGCTCAAGGAGAAGCACCGGAAGGCGGCGCCCATCCGCCTGCGTGACGCGCGGGCCGACCTGCCGACGGTCTTCGTGTCGGTCGTCGATCGCGCCATCGCGAAGGTCCCGTCCGACCGGTACCTCACCGCCGGCGCGCTCGAGGCCGACCTGCTCAGGTCGCTCGACGACGACACGCTGCGGCTGACTGTGCCGGACTCGGGCGAGACGGTTGCGGCCGAGGAGACCGCGCCAACGCGCCGGTTCAAGGTCATCGCCGCCATCGCCGGGATTGCGGCGGCCATCGTCGCGGGCGCGCTGCTGGCGCTGCCGGCGTTCCGGGGGCGCGACACGGCGGCGACGGCTGCGGGGGCGGCGATCCGATCGATCGCCATCCTCCCGCTCGCGAATCTCTCGGGCGATCCGTCGCAGGAGTACTTCGCCGACGGCATGACCGACGAGCTGATCGGCACGCTCGGACGATTGACCGGCGTCAACGTCATCTCGCGCACCTCGTCCATGCTGTTCAAGGGGAGCGCGAAGACGGTGCCGGAAATCGCGCGGGCGCTGAACGTGGACGCGGTCGTCGAGGGGTCGGTGCTGATGTCGGCGGGCGCGCAGCGCGAGTCGGGCGGACCGCCCGAGCGGCTTCGCATCAACGCGCGCCTGATTCGCGCCGGCACCGACACGCAGGTCTGGGATCGTACGTTCGAGGCGGTCGCGGGCGATGTCATCCGGCTGCAGCGGGACATCGCCTCGGCGATTGCCGACGGCATCAACGCGAAGCTGACGCCGCCGCGCGACGCCGTCGTTCCCGCGGCCCAGCGCGCCGCGTCGTTCGACGCCTTCGACCTGTATCTCAAGGGGCGCTTCTACTGGGCGATGCGGTCGCCCGAGTCGCTGAAGCAGAGCGTGCAGTACTTCCAGGAGGCGATCGCCCGCGGCTACGTGCCGGCGTACGCCGGCCTCGCCGACGCGTACAACCTGCTCGGGTTCTACGGTGTCCTGTCGATTCAGGACGCGCGCCTCCGTGCGCGGGACGCGGCCACCAAAGGGCTGGAGCTCGATCCGTCGCTCGCGGAAGCCTACGCCTCGCGCGGTTTCATCAACGACGATGAATTCAAGTGGGCCGCTGCCGACGCCGACTTCAAGCAGGCCGTGGCGCTCGCGCCCGGGTACTCGACCGGGCACCACTGGTACGCCATGTTCCTCGCGGGACAAGGCCGGTTCGACGAGGCGACGTCGCAGATCACCACGGCGCTCGCGCTCGATCCGCTGTCAGTCGGCGTCAACGGACAATACGACGAGCTGCTGGTGCTGACGCGCCGGTACGACGAGGCCATCGCGCATGCCCGACAGACGACCGCCCTCGATCCCGCGTTCGGGAGGAACCGCATCGTGCTCGCCGAAGCGTACGCGCTGAAGGGCAACTACGACGCCGCGCTCTCGGAGCTCTCGCAGACGCAGGCGGCAGGCAACGAGCAGACGACGCTGCTGCGGGAGCTCGGGTACGTCTACGGGCGCGCGGGGCGGCAGGCAGAGGCACGGATGGTCATCGACGATCTGCTGCTCCGTCAGCAGCGGCGCGCCGATGGAGCGGAGGGGAGTCTCGCCATCGTCTACACCGGTCTCGGTGACCGCGACCGCGCGCTTTCGTGGCTCGAGCGCGCCTGGCTCGTCCACGATTCGATCTTCGTCCGAGTCAAGGTGGATCCGCGGCTCGACCCGCTTCGCGGGGACCCGCGCTTCTCGAAACTGCTTGCAACAGCCGGGCTGTCACAGTAGCATCGGCTCCCGCAAGTCCTTCACTCCACATCGAACCCCGCGGAGGTCGTGTTGAGCGACAACCTCAGTCACTTTCTGATCAACCTTGCGTCCGATCCGGTGCGGATGAATGCGTTCCTCGCCGATCCCGAGGAAACGCTCGCCGCCTCCCTGCTGACGGACGAGGAGAAGGCCGCGGTGCTGACCCGCGACAGCGCCCGCGTACGCGCAGCGATCGGGCTCAGTCTCGCGATGGACGAACCGGTCGCCGTGATGAAGAAGCGGCCCCCGATTCCGAAACGCCGCAAGGACGACCCGGCGGAACCGCCCGACCCCGTCGCGACCAAGCAGCGCAAGCCCGGGTCGAAGAAGCGGACACCCGCGCGAAAGGGCGGCCGGAAATCGAGCAACAAGAAGTAACGAATCAATCGGCGTTGCTCGACCCTGCGCGCACGGGCAAGCTGGTGGTGGTCGGGACCGGCATCACGCTGGTCGTCCACACGACGCTTGAAACGCTCGAGTGCATCAAGCACGCGGACAGGCTGCTGTACATGGTGACGGAGCCCGCCACGGAAACGTGGCTCCGCGACCTCAATCCCTCCGCGGAGACGCTGCGCGACTGCTACGCCCCCGGAAAGTCGCGCCTCGATTCGTACAACGAGATGGTCGAGCGGATGCTGGCGGCGGTCCGCACGGGCGTCTACGTTTGTGCGGCGTTCTACGGGCACCCCGGCGTGTTCGTCAACCCGGGCCACGAAGCGGTACGACGCGCGCGCCGCGAGGGGTTTCAGGCGCGGATGCTGCCAGGGATCTCGGCCGAGGATTGCCTGTTCGCCGATCTCGGTGTCGATCCCGTAGACAGCGGATGCCAGAGCTACGAGGCGACCGATTTCCTCGCATACAAGCGGCGGATCGATCCGACAAGCGCCTTGATCCTGTGGCAGGCGGGCGTCATCGGCGAGGCGAGCGTCGCCAGACGTCGTGGTGGTCGTCCGGAACGGCTGAAGCGGCTCACCGATGCATTACGCCGACACTACGACGACCGGCACCCCGTCGTGCTGTACGAGGCCGCAGTGTTTCCCGTCTGTAAGCCGCGAATCAGGCGGATTCCGCTCTCGAAGCTGGCGACCGCCCGGATCGAATCGATGGTGACGTTGTACATCCCGCCGAAGCCGTCACGGGATCCCGATCCGGCGGTGATGCGCTGGTTCGACGAGGACTGACGCGCATCGATCGCGCCGACGATCAGCCCACGACGATGAACAACGCAAGCGAGCGATGGTGCGTGGGGACGTCCCCGCCCCGCACCGTCTTCTGCACCTGACGGAAGCCGGTGTCCCACCGGCCCTCGATGCCGGTGCGCCCGATGCGTCTGCCCACGCCAATCACGATGCTGATGTCGCGCCGCGTGTTGTCCTTGACGTCGCGCTCGATGCCGCCGCTGGTCACCCTCGCGCGCAGCGGCAGGTGGAACGAGGGTCCCTCATCGACGTAGATCCCGTTGAACAGCGTCATTCTCACGAGGATGGGAATGGCGAGGTAGTCGAAGGTGCGCTCCGTGCCGAGCACCGTGCTCCGCCGGTGCTCCCACTGAATCTCCGGCTGCAGCGCGTAGGTGGCCGTCAGCGGCAGGACCGCGAAGAGCCCCGCGGCGATACCGGTGCCGACGTCGCGCGAGGCGCCTTCCGGGACGGTCAAGTACGTCATTCCGGCGCCGATTTCGCCGCCGCCGCGCGGCTCGGTGGAAGCCTGTGCGAAGGCCGTTGCCGGACACACACCAGCGAGAAACAGGCTCACCCATGCGAGCCCGCGGATACGTCGCATCGTCATCGTGCGCGTGATTGTACGCGCTGCGAACTCCCAACTCCCAATCTCCAACTCCCAAGCAGCTCAGAATCGCGGCATCATGCTGCTTAGGAGTTGGGCGTTGGACGTTGACCAGGCGCCTACCTGTGCGCGGGCTGCGGAATCTTGAGCACCTGCCCTGGCGTGATCTTGTTCGGATCGGTCAACAGACCTTTGTTCGCGTTGAAGATGTCCATGTAGGCGTTCGGGTCGCCGAGCATCTCCTTCGCGATCTTGCTGAGCGTATCGCCTGGCTTCACCGTGTAGGTTCGTTCAGCCTGTCCACCCGCGGGCGCACCGGACTTGGCCGGGCCGGTCGCGCGGATGTCGGCGACGACCTCCTGTTCCCACGAGGGGACGGTTTTGATCGCGTCCCAGATCCTGTTCGCTTCTTCCTGCGTCAGGACGGTCCCCTTGAAGTACAGCTTACCGTCGCGCTCCTCCGCGCCGCCCTGGAAGCGCAGAGTCTTCGCAGTCTGAATCGCGTAGTCGTATTTTTCTCGAAGAGCCATGTGCATGCCTCCCGGGCGCGAAAGCATGCAATGAAGACCCCAAACTCGTTCGGCCCATTCCCCAACTCCCGGACGCTCGCTGCGGCCGCGCTGAGCTTCCGGGGCTGGGAACTTTTGGGATCGATCGTCGGGATTTAGAACGTGATGCGGAACCCGACCTGCGCCGTGCGATTCTGACCCGCTGTCCGCTGGAGATACTGGGGGCTCGTCTCGACCGTCGTGATCGTCCAGTTGGGCGAGTTGAACACGTTGAACACTTCCGCGATCCCCTCGAGCGCGACGCGGTGCGGCAGCGTGATCCTCTGCTGGACGCGCAGGTCGGCCTTCCGACGCGGCGGCTGCACGAAGCCGTTGCGCGGGACGATGCTGCCGTCGGCGCGCGCCCGCAGCCGGCTGGACGACTCGGGACCGCCGACGCCCGCGATGTTGCGCACGTCGGTTCCGTACGTCGTCGTCGCGCGCTCGCCGATGCCGGTGTAGAACACGCCGCTCACCTGGAAGCCGCGGCCGACGTCCCAGATGCCGTTCAGCACGGCGCGGTGCCGCAGGTCGCCGGACGACAGCGACCACTCGCCGCCCAGGTCGGGCGTGGTCCTGATCGGCGCGGGCGCGATGCCGCTGAACGCCGGCGGGTACGCGTCCCACAGGCCCGAGAGCGTGTACGTGGCCGAGCCCTGCCAGTGGTTGCTGAAGCGCTTGGTCACCGCGGTCTGCAGCGCGTGATAACTCGAACGTCCCATGCGCACGAGCATCGAAATGGCGCCGAAGTCCGGGTACGCGCGGTGCGCGATGTCGGAGAACGGGTAGTTCGCGCCCGTCGCGGGATTGATCGTCAGGTTCATGTTCGAAATGATGTCCTTCTCGTTGCGCCCCTGGCTGTAGACGTAGTCGGCTTCGACGGCCGTCGTCGTGCCGAACTGGTGCTGGAAGCCGATCGAGTTCTGCCAGGTGCGCCCGAGCTGTGTCGAGTACTCGCCTGGCGCGACGAGCTCCTGCAGCGAGCGGCGCAGGCAGGTCGGCGTGTTGCGGACGTGACAGAACTGCTGCTGACCCTGCGTGACGCCCGGCAGCGGCTGCCCGTTGGTCGGGTTCGAGCCGAAATCGGGCCGGCCGTCGTTGGTGTACTGGATGACGACGAGGCGGTCGATCTGCGCCATGAAGAACGTGTCGATCTGCAGCGGCGTGGAGAAGTAGACGCCCGTGCCGCCGCGCACCACCGTGTTGTTCGTGACGCGGTACGCGAAGCCGGCGCGCGGCTGGATGTTGTTCTTGTCCGCGGGCCTCCCCTTGTCCACGAACGGCGGCACCGCGTAGTTGTTGCCGTTCGCGTTGATGCTGACGTCGTAACGCGCGCCGAGATTCAGCGTCAGCGTGTTCGAGACCTGCCAATCGTCCTGGAACCACGCGCCATACTGCGGACGGACGTCGCGCGTCGCGTAGTTGCCGACGCCGATGCTGTAGGTCCGGATGAGCGGCGAGATCGCGTTCATGTTCCACGTGTCGGCGTTCCACGGGTCCGGGAACCACGCCTGGATGTCGGCGGCCGACGGCGTGCCACCGCGCGCGTCGACCACGCCCATGCACGACTGGCAGTTGTTGCCGGAGTCCACCATGACGACGGCATCGGCGCCCGCCTTCACGTCGTGGCGGCCGCGCGCGTCGTAGGAGTACGTGAAGTCGTCGCGCAGGCTCCAGTTGTCCTGCGCGCCGAAGCGCGGATAGAACGTGTTGCCGCCAATCGCGAAGTTGCTGAACGTGACGCGCGGCGATCCCGTCGTCACGCCGTTGGGCGACTGCCAGTGCTTCGACCAGTGCGTCAGGTTCGCGTTCTCGAAGATCCACCGCGTCTTGCCGCCGTTGATCTCGTTGACGGCGCGGTTGCTGAGCACCTGCGTGAACTGCCCCGCGAATTCGCGGTTGGTCTCGAGCGTCGAGCCTGTCGCCGCCGGGTGGCTGGTGTTGCCGGGCGTGAACGGCTGAAAGTGCTCGGCGTCGGTGATCTTCCCCATCAGCCGCATGTTCGACGAGAGCTGGTAGTCGAGCCGCGTACCGCCCATCTTCACCGTCTCGGGTCCGTGCAGCTCCACGTTGAACGCGGGGTACGGCGTGTTCCAGATGCTCGTCTTCGGCTCGCGCTCGTAGTCGAAGTGCCCGAAGAAGTGGAGCCGGTCCCTGCGAATCGGGCCGCCGAGCGTGAAGGCCAGCTGCTGGTTGTCGATCGGCACCACCTTGTGCAGCACCGGGTCCGGCGCGTTGAAGCGGCTGTTGCGGAAGTTGCCGCGCACCGATCCCGAGTAGCGGTTCGTCCCCGACTTCGTCACCGCGATCACCTGCACCGCGGCCGACCGCCCCATCGTCGCGTCGAAGCGGTTCGAGATGTACTGGAACTCGCCGATCGACTCCTGGCTGTAGCGCGGCTGGTTGCCGAAGCCCATCTCGGAGGTCACCTGCTGCCCGTCGAGGCTGAACTGGTACTGGCGCACGTCGCCGGCCGCGCCGCGATTGGCGATCGGCGTGTTCGCGGTGTCGGACGTCATGCGGCTGCCGGGCGCGAGCATCGCGAGCGCCATCCAGTTGCGGCCCTGCACCGGCAGCTCCTGCACCTGCTGCGGATCGATGTTGCCGCCAAGCTGCGAGGTCGCGACGTTGATCAACGGCGCTTCGCCGCTGACGGTCACCGTTTCCGCGACGCCGCCGGGCGCCAATTGGAGGTTGATGACCAGCGTCTGCCCGACGAGCAGCTCGATGGCGCTGCGCTGCGCGGTACCGAACCCCTGGAGCTCGGCGGCAAGCTGGTAGACGCCGACCCTCGCCGGGATGCGGTAGATGCCGCGCTCGTCGGTGACGGCGACGAACCGGTTGCCGGACGCGTCGTGCACGGCGGTGACGGTGACGCCGGGCAGCACGCCGCCCGTCGTATCGGTGATGGTCCCGGTGAGCACGGCGTCCTGCGCGAACGCAGCCGCGGGAAGCGCGAGGGTCAAAGCAGCCAGAAGTACCCGCCGAGCGAGTCCGGTCATTGTCTCTCCCCTGTGAGTTCGCGTGTAGCGTAGGGGCGATCTTTAGACCCGCCCCCGCCCGCGCCCCTATTTGGTTGCCGTGACCGTGGTGACGTCGTAGACGATGCGACCGCCCACCATCGTGAGCACCGGTTTGATCTCCTTGATCTGGTCGGCCGGAATCGTGAGGTAGTCGCGATCGAGCACGACCAGATCCGCGAGCTTGCCGGGCTGAATCGCGCCGAGGTTGTCTTCCTGGAAGACGAAGAACGCGTTGCGCCGCGTGTAGGCGATGAGCGCGTCCTCGCGGCTGATGGTCTGGCGCATCACCTTGAGGCCGCTGGTCATCTTGCCGGTGACCGCGTAGTTCAACGTGATGAACGGCATGTACTGGTTGGCGGCGCTCCCGTCGCTGCCGAAGCCCCACATGATGCCGCTCGCCTGGATGGTCGCCAGCGGCGGCTGCTCGTACGAGTTGTCGCCGAAGATCTCGTGCATGATGCCGCCGTTGATCACGTTCCACGGGTGCACGGCGGCGTACATCCCGAGGCGTTTCATCCGTTCGAGCTGCGCGGCATTCGACTGGTTGAAGTGCGCGAGCATCCAGCGCAGGTTCTTCACCGGATACACCTTGTTGACCGCTTCGATCTGATCGAGGAACGCGTCGATGGTGTGCGTCAGCTCCGCGTGCACGTGCAGCGGCAGGCGGTTCTTGGCAATCTCCATCGCCAGGCGGCGCCACTGGGCGAGCTGGTCCGGCTTCGGATCGGAGGTCGAGTCGAACATCGGGTCGTGCAACGGGCCGTAGACGCTCTCGCCGTACAGCACGCTGTCGACGAAATCGTCGCCCTGGAACAGCTTGATGTCGGCAATCCGCGGCAGCGCGCGGTCCACCTGTTCCGGCGTGCCCGCGCCGATGCCGTCGATGCAGAAGATGCGGACGTTGAGCTGATGCTGCGCCTCCCACGTGCGGTACATCGGCAGCAGGTTCGGGTCGCAGCCCGCCACGCCGAACGCGGTGAGCCCGGCGCGGTTCATGTCCTTGATCATCGCGAGCGTGCTCGCCTCGAGCTCGCTGTCGGGAACGCGCGGCATCTTCGCGGCAATCGCGCGCACCGCGCCCATGCCGCCTTCGACGATGCCGGTCGCGCGGCCGTTGGCGTCGCGGACGATCGATCCCTTCGGAAAGTCCGCCGGGTCCGCCGCGCCGTCGCGAATGCCGAATGCTTCGAGCCCGCGGCTATTGAAGTAGGTGCGGTAGTAGGACTCCTGGATGGCGACCGGATGATTCGGAACGGTGCGATCGAGCTCCTCGCGCGTGAACTTCGCGCGACTGTCGGCGAACTGATCGACCGACCAGCCGCCAATCGTGTACACCCAGTCGCCCGGCGCGATCGCCTTCGCGCGCGCGGCGAACAGGTCGAGCGCCTGCCGGCGCGATTCGACGCCGTCGAGCCGCACCTCGCGCGTCCACGTCGTGCCCGCGCGCAGCAGGTGCATGTGGTTGTCGATCAGCCCGGGCACCACCGAACGCCCGCGCAGGTCGATGCGCCGCGCTCCGGGCCCGGCCAGCTGCGCCACCTGCTGGGTGGTGCCGACCGCGACCACGCGATCGCCCTTGATGGCGACCGCCTGCGCGATCGTGAACTTCTCGTCGGCGGTGATGATCTTGCCGTTGGTGAGAACCAGGTCGGCGGAAGACTGCTGTGCGCGCACGAGCAGGCCCGCACAGAATAGCGACGCCACCACACCGGCCGCGAAGATTCGCCTGCGTTGACTCATCGCCACCTCACGCCGGGTCCGCCTCGCCCGGCCACAGTCGCTCGGCGGAACCCGGCCTACGTACGTGGGGCGGGTCCCGCGGTGCGAACTGAAGCCATCGCATCGCGGACCCGCCGAACCGGGGCGGGTCCCGCGATGCGGACTGGAGCCATCGCGTCGCGGACCCGCCGAAGTGGCCGGGACGCTAGCACGCGCCGCTCGCCGAGGTCAACGCGAGCGTGTCGAAGGGAATGAAGGGTGGCGGGCCGGTGAGAACGGTCAGTTGAGCGTGAACTGGTGGATCCAGTCACGCTGAACCTGTCTGGTCTCCGGCGCATCGTCGGCTTCAGGCGATGCCTGTTTCGCGGCGGCCGGTGCGGGCTGCGCGGGCGCCTCCGCTGGCTGCGGCGGCGCGGCCGCGGGCTGGGACGCGTCCTCTTCCGACACGATGGACGCGACCACCTCGAGCGCGTCGTTCACCCGGGCATCGAATTCCGCGAACCACTCGGCGCTGGCGTCGAAGATCTCCTGCCGTGGCGCGCCGGCCGGACGCGTCCGAAGCCGGGCGACACCGGGGAGCCCGCCTGAATAGTCGATCGCCGGCACGACCGGCGCGGCCGGAGCTGGGGCGGCCGCCTCGTCGTCAAGTCCGCGGGCAACGGCAGCCAGGATGGTGTGGTCGATCACCGCCACACGCTGGAGAAATCCCTGCTGGAGCGCCTTGTCGCACAGCGTGTTGATCACCCGCGGTACGCCGCCCGAGATCCGGAGGATGACGTCGATGGCCTTGTCGGAGAAACGCACGCGATCGGGCTCGCCGCCGGCGACCTCGAGGCGGTGCGCGATATACCCGGCGACGCCCTCGCGATCGAGCGGCTCCAGCGTGCAGCGAGCGGAGATGCGCTGCGCCACCTGTCTCATCTCGGGCAGCCGCAGCTTGTCGCGAAGCTCCAGCTGACCGACCAGCACGACCTGCAGCTGACGCTCGCGGCCGTCCGAATCCGAGAGCACGCGGATTTCCTCGAGCAGCTGCGGCGACAGGTTCTGCGCTTCGTCGATGAAGACGACCGCGAAGGCCTGCAGCGGCGACAGCGTCCGGAGGAATTCGTACAGCAGGAAGCTGAGCTCGGTGCGCGACGCGCCTCTGAGCTCGCCAGTGGAGAGGTCCTTCGTCGAGACGACGCCGAAGTCGGCGAGCACCACCTTCAGCAGATCCTCGCGGGTGGCGAACGGGTCGGACACGAATGCGCTGAACGTCTGGCGGTCGAGCTTGTTGACCACCGTGCGGCACAGCGTCGTCTTGCCCATGCCGATGTCGCCGGTGAGCACGTTCAACCCCTGGCGGCGCTGGATGCCGAGCAGCAGCTTCTCGAGGGTGGCGTTGTGCGAGGGGCTGCCGTAGAAGAACGCCGGATCGGACGACAGGCTGAACGGCTGCTCGCGCAGCGCGTAGTAGGTCTCGTACGTCAGCCACGAGGGCGACGCGTCGGACACCAGGGCGCTGTCGTGCAGCAGTTTCGAATCCCTACGGCGGGCCGTTGCCATCTTCATCAGCGACCTAGAAGGTAGGACCTGGCGCGATGACGGACGCCGTCGCAGTATCGTCGGTGGGCACAGCGGGCACCACGAGCGCCGCCGGCATCGGCGGAGGCGCGGGGCTCTGCACCGCGGGTGAATCAACCGGCTGCATCAGGATGCTGGTGGCGATGGTGAAACCGAACCCGGCCCCTGCGAGGATCACGAGGACGAGCACGGCAATCTTCAGCTGCCGCAGCCACACACGCTGGAGCATCTCGATGTGCGTCAGCGGAACCGTCGTGGTGCGACGGCGATGTTCCGCCGGCGCGGTCTTCGGCACGGCTGGGGCGTCGAAGGGGGCCGGCAGCGGCGTGGACTGCGGCTCCGCGGCGTCCGTGACACGCGCATCGGTCTCCGCAAACCACGCGTCGGCGGCATCCACTGAAGCGAGCGCGACCGTCATCGGCGCACGCGGCGGCGCGGCTGGCGCAGGCGTGTGCGCGGCTGGCGCGGGTGCCGGCGTGGCGAGTTCGGGGGTTCGCCTGATTGCCGCGGGCTCCGGCGTCACGAGCTCGGGTGTACGCACGGATGTCGCCGCCGCCGCTGTCTCGGTGATGCCGCTCTCGCTCGGGAACGTGGCAATCGAATCGGCTTCGGGCGACAGGAGGACCAGCCGGGGCCGCGTCTCGCGCAACGGAAGCAGCGGCTTCAGCTCGGCATGCGCGAGCGCGAACGTCGCCTCGTCGATCACGGACGTGCGGGCGAGATGCCCGTGATGCAGCGCGCGGTCGCAGAGACGGTTGATCAGGCGCGGCACGCCGCGCGACGCGTCGTAGATGGCGTCTTTCACGTCGCGCGAGAAGCGGACGCGGTCCGGCGACCCGCCCGCGACGTGAAGACGATGCGCGATGTACCCGTCCATGCCGTCGCGGTCGAGCGGCTCGAGGCCGCAGCACACGGTGACGCGCTGCGCCACCTGCCGCATCTCGGGAAGCCGGAGCTTGTCGCGCAGCTCGAGCTGTCCGACGAGGACGACCTGCAGCTGCCGCCCGCGGCCGTCCAAATCGGCGAGGATCCGGATCTCCTCGAGCAGCGGCAGCGACAGGTTCTGCGCCTCGTCGATGAAGACGACCGCGAAGGCCTGCAGCGGCGACAGCGTGCCGAGGAATTCGTAGAGGAGGTAGCTCAGCTCGGTGCGCGACGCGCCGCGCAGCCGCCCGGTCGCCAGGTCTTGGTGCGAGACGACGCCGAACTCGACGAGCACGACCTTGAGGAGATCCTCGCGCGTCGCGAACGGATCGGCGACAAACGCGCTGAACGTCTGCCGATCGAGGTTGCCGAGCACTGCGCGGCAAAGCGTGGTCTTGCCGGTGCCGATGTCGCCGCTCAGCACGCTCAGGCTCTCGCGGCGGCGGATGCCCGACAGAAGGTCGTCGAACGCGGCGGCGTGCGCGCTGCTCTGATAGAAGAACGACGGGTCGGAGGAGAGGCTGAACGGCTTCTCGGTCAGGCCGTAGAAGACTTCGTAGGTGAGCCACCCAGGACGCGTGTGCGGCTGCAGCGCGACCGCGCGGTCAGCGTTCGACGCCCATGTCTCAATGGACATACTGTTCCACCCGCGCGCGGGGCACGACCAGTGCCAGTGCAGCTGCACGCGTCGTCGTGCAGTTCGATGACTCCAGGATCGTTCGTTCCATCAACAGACCAGAACACTCGTTTCCGTTTTGAAAGCTGCCAGGCGGTTCAGGCACGGGTGCGGCGATCGCGCCCGGTGCGCCGCTCGACCTTCCGACGTTCGACTCCTGCCGGGGCGCCCAGGTTGACCCGTCGCCGCTCAATGCGGCGGCGTTCGCCAGCCCGCTTCTCGCGCATCGTGACCGACGACCGCGCCGCCTCGCTCAGTTCACGCTGTTGCCTGATGGTGCGCCGGGCCGGTTCGAGCACTTCGAGCAAACCCTGGTAGACCGCCTTCGCCTTCGTGTCGTCCGGCATGCGCGTCACGACGTCGCGCAGGTATTGCGCCGCCGCCAGGACGTTGGCGCGCTGCCATCCCGCCATCGGCGTGGTAGTGGAACCGACACCCATCGCTCGTAGATCTCCTTAAAAAACCGTCAGAAATGCCGAAAATGACGGCCTCAACGGACTTTATCGGCCGTAGCGAGACAGGAAGTTAGGGTGGTCTACCTGCGGGCCGTGTTCGTGACCGGAGCGGGCAACAGCGGTGGGGGCGGGGCGACCTGCCCTCCCGGTCCGAGCGACGCCAGGTACGCCGTTATGGCGACCATGTCGTCGGCGGTGAGGTTCGCAACGACCACGCGCATCAGCGGCGCCGACGAGCCGTTGCGTGTCCCCTGCTGGAAGTCGTACAGCTGTCGTGCGAGATAGCTCGGCGAGCGGTTCGCCAGCGGCGGGACGTCGTCCTTGCCCATCAGGTCCGGGCCGTGACAACCAGCGCACGCCGTGGTCTTGCCCTGCACGGTCTGGCCTCCGACGACCATCGAGCCGCCGGTCGTCACCAGCTCGCGCCCCCGTGCGACGCTGCCGATCGGCACGTAGGCGACGAATCCGTAATGCGGATTTCGAAGCTCCTCCACCTGCGTGTTGTCGGCGGGGACCTCGATGATGCGCCCGGCAATCGGCTCGGTTCGTTCGCTCTCGGTCGCGACGAACAACTGTCCCTGGATGCGCGTCTTCGGCACGAGATCGGTCTCGACGACGCGTACCCACCGCGTGTCCCACTTCACCGCCGAGAAGTACGCCGCCGCCTGGCGGATTTCCTCGTCGGTCATCG
>Ga0070704_100000686_pt1 | contig 16412 bp, 16 predicted proteins | sample KBSK5252metaG_FD_65467 | JGI IMG/M metagenome (GOLD analysis project Ga0070704, IMG submission 65467) | Corn, switchgrass and miscanthus rhizosphere microbial communities from Kellogg Biological Station, Michigan, USA - KBS K5-25-2 metaG | ecosystem: Host-associated > Plants > Roots >...
CAGAGGCCGATGCGGCCATGCTCGACCGCGACGATCGCCACTTCGCGCTCACCGCGCAGCTCGCGCGCGTTCGATTCCCCCTCGACCGCGTCCAGGGCCGCCTGCGCCCGCAGAATCGGATCGTTACCGGCGGGGCGGAGTGTATAGGCGGATTCGAGCGCAGCGGCGAGCCAGCGGGCCGCCCCCCGTCCCCAGGGCCGGGGGCAGATCGCCAACTGCGCGAGACGCGCGGCGTGATCGCCGCGGCGGGCGATGATGATGTCTCCCGCCAAATCGCAGAGCGGCAGGCCGACGAGGGGCACTCGGCGGGTCCGCACGATCCGTTCGACGTCGCGCTCGAGCCATGATGCCAGGCGGGCCGGATCGGTGAGCGCGCGCAGCCGAGTGGCAGCCGGCGAATCACCGCCGAGTGCCGCAGCCGGGTCCCCCTCACGCACCCGGGAGCGTACCGCGGTGCCGTCCGGCAACCAGGCGGTCAGGGTGCTGGCGCCGTTCGCGACGTGGCGCAGCCGGCAGCGCGCGCCCCGCTCGCGCAGCTCGCCGCCGCTCGTGTCGAAGTAGACGTCGCGAAAGAAGATCGAGCGTGCCCGGCCGAATGAGCGGGGGCGGGGCGGATCGACCAGAATGCGCCGGAGCCAAGCCTCATCCGGGGCATCCCACCGCTGCATCATTGAATCACTGCGGCACGCTCCGGCAGCCTCGGACGAATTCGCGCTGCACGATGCTGCGGTTCTCGGTGGCGTCGTAGAACTCATCGAAGTAGCCGAGCAGACCGCGCCGGTCGCCGTCGGGCAGCTGCGTGACGGTTCGGACCGCGGCGTAAATCGAGTCCTTGGCGGCGCGGAACCGCTGCAGGACGTTTTGCAGCACACTGTCCGGCTGGCAGAAGCCGCGGTAATAGCGCTCGCGCACCGTTCGGATCGGGAGCTGGGCCGGCGGTGTCGCGTAGGGCGCGCCCACGGCCCCGGAGAAATCGTAGTCGTACGGGACCGCGAAGATCGTGTGCGGCTCTGACGTGCGTCGCATGAGCGCGATGTTGTGTCGCCCCCAGACGGACCAATCGGTGTTGCCGATCAAATACTGAAACATCGCGACCAACGTCATGTACGCGGGATCGGTGAGCAGATCGTGGACGTTGTTGGCTTCAAACGCCTCAGCGCCCAAACGCCGCGCGAGCTCGGCGTCCGACTCGATCAGAAATGCATAGCGGATCACGGTGTCGGTGCGCGCGGAATCCACGTACGTGACGTGGGCGAGCCGCACGCGGAAACTCGTGTCCGTCAGCGCGCGGAATGCGCGATAGACGGCGTACTCTTTCAACAGGTTACGCTCGTAGGGACGACCGCTGAGACAGTGCGTCACCAGCTTGAGCTTGTCCTGACCGGCGAACGGTGTGTGCGCCACTTTCCGCGCGGGAAAGTCGATCCGGATCGGCGGGAACCCGCACTCTTTGAGCCGAAAAATGCCCCGCGTGCGGAGGTCGACCTTTATGGAGCCGGTATCGGCTCCGTCGGCGAAGCGCAGGGTGGCCGGATGTTCGACCCGTTTTTCACCGCGATCGCGGAACAGCGCACGCAGATCCGTCTTGATTTGCAACACCAGCGGCGAGTCTGTTTGGAACAGCGCACTCGGGGGTTTAGGGGGGGCAGCAGGAGGCGTCGCCGCTGGAGGCGCCTGGGCACGGGCGGTGATATAGAAGAAGGGAACGAGGACGGACATCCAGAACCGCATGGGCCGAAACTACGGCGCCCCGCCGACCCCCGCTACCGCCCGGTCAGCTCCCGCACCAATTGCCGCAGCGCGACGCGCCAGACGTGCGGATTGCCCTGCAGATCGTTACGGCGGGCGGATCGGAGCTGGTCCACCTCTTCATCGCGGATCAGAGCTTGGCCGCCGACCGCGCTGATCGGCAGGCTGGTTCGCCGGGCGAGCAACCCTTCCGCGCCGATCCGGCTGGCCCGGCCGTCCCGTCCAATGCGCGCACCCGTGAGTTGCAGTACCGATACCGGTGTCTCCAGCGAGGTCAGCCAGGGCACCGAGATCACGTAGCCGCTGCCGAGCTGCACCTCCTTGGCGCCGAGGAGTCCACGCCCCCGGAGGCGATACTGGCCGATCTCGAGCGTGATCAGGACCGCCGCGCCGACGCCGGCGCTCTCCATGGCAGCAGCCGCGGCCGTGGTCCAGTCAGCCGACGGCCGGCCCACCGCCAGCTTCATCACGATGTCGTCGCGACCGATCGCGCCGTCACCCATGGCACACTCGGCTTCGAGACCGGCTTGCGGAGTCTCGCAGCTGAACCGGACATCCGGTGGCGTTCCGGTCGACGGCGTACTCGCGATCCGCGTGCTGACGCCCAGAGAGTCGAGGAACGCGTTCATCTCCGCGAGGAGTGCGGCGATCGGAGTATTCGCGGCGCCGCTGGGCTCGAACATCGGCTGCTGCGTCGCCCCGCGTTGATAGCCGATGGGGAAGTGCCCAATGCGGGTCGTGTCCGCGGGTAGTGGCGTTGCGCCGGCGTAATACGGCGGATGTTCCAGAAATTTGTCACCAACGCCGCTGCCCAGCGTCGATCCCGTCGTCGCGCAACCGCCGATCGAGCTGACGAGCACTACGAAGACAAAAGCACGCGTCATGTCGCTACTCTATTCCTTCCAGCCTCTTTGGCGCGATATAAGGCCTTGTCCGCAGCCTGAACCACCTGATCCGGCGACGTGTGCCGGTGATTGCGCTCCGCGACGCCGATACTCACGGTAATCGTAATTGGTGCTTTGGGTTTGCGCCCTTTGTCGATTTTGGCCTTGTTCCGTGGCCGAAACCGGCGGCGCATGGTGAAGCGACTGGTCTCCACGGTCTCCCGCAGCTCTTCGAGATGCGGCAGACACTCCTCCGCGCCTTTGCCCGGATAGACGAGTGCGAATTCCTCGCCGCCGTAGCGATACGCGGTGCCACCCCCGGGCGCCTGGGCCAGCCGGGCGGCGACGAGTCGAAGGACGTGATCCCCGGCATCGTGCCCGTAGGTGTCGTTGAACCGCTTGAAATGATCGACGTCGACCATGGCCACCGTGAACTGGCCGCTCAAGCGGGGAAGTGCTTCGTTCAACGCGCGCCGCCCCGGCAGCTCGGTCAAGCCGTCGCGATACGCCATCAAGTACGACGCCTCGATGACGGCAACGACAAGGATCAACCCGGCGGTCGCGAGCCAGATCTCCTGGGCTGGTCCGGCGGCACGCCCCGAAAGTGCGGCGAATACGGCGACGAGCGCGTAGGCGTAGCCGCGCACGGGCGACTGCGGTTCGCGGAGCCATGCCATGACGAGCAGCACGCCAATCGCGAGAAATGCAAGGATCGCCGGCTGCTGGACCGGAGTCCACGTGAAGAGTCGCGCGGGCAGGAGGCGCGCGGTCAAGAACTTGAGCGCCGGCGCGGAAAACGCCTGCACCACGAAAACGACAATCGCCACCTGGACGCCGAGCAGGACCCACCGTAGGAGGCCAGCGGTCGTGAGCGTGCCCCGCTCGGGAAGCAAGGCAACGAGGGCCAGATTGATTGGCAGCAACAGCGTCAGGGCATGAAAAAACAGGCGGTCGCGCGGGGTGCCGAGGCCGTTGAGGAGGACGTACTCCGTGAGTGCGAGGAGCGCGATCGCGAAGATGAGCCGTGACCGATTGTAACGCCACCCCAGGAGCAGAGCGGCGGCCAGAACGGTGAAGGGAATCCACGTCGCGAGCCCGTTCGCCGTGGAGCGCAGTGCGGGGTGCGTCACGAGCAGCGCGGCGGCGGCGAGGATGAGCGTTTCGGGGACGAGCAGCGAGATTATGCGTTTCATCGGGCCAGTAACGGTACGTAAGGCGGTCGGAAGGTCAACCCACGGATTCTGTGGAGTTGACCACTCCCGCACGGGGTGGCGATATTCACGCGCCTCCCGGATGTGGCGGTATCGTCTAGGGGACTAGGACGGAGCCCTCTCAAGGCTCAAACACGGGTTCGAATCCCGTTACCGCTATTCGATCCCGCCTCCATCGTCTAACGGCTAGGACACCACTCTTTCAAGGTGGGAACAGGGGTTCGATTCCCCTTGGAGGCACTACTTCTTGGTCGACGGCCCCGGCTGATACTCCCGCTGCACCACGGAATTCCCGCCCGCTTTCTTCGCTGCATACAACGCCACATCCGCCGCGGCCAGGAGCTGAGCGCTCGAGGCGTCGGCGATCCCGCGCGGCAGCTCCACCAGACCACCGCTCACGGTGACCATGGTCGAGCCGTCCTGCACGAGGTGGCGGCGAATCCGGGTGGCGACGATGAGGCCGGCGACGGCGTCGGTATCCGGCAGAATGATGGCAAACTCATCGCCGCCGATCCGGGCCGCGATGTCGGTGCCGCGGAGGCTCTTTTGAATGGCCGAGGCCACGCGGCTCAACGCGCGGTCACCGGCCTGGTGGCCCCAGCGGTCGTTCAGCGGTTTGAGACGGTCGACGTCGACCAGCAGCAGGGACAGCGAGACTTCATAGCGCGCGCAGCGCGCGATTTCGCGCTTGAGCATCGCTTCGAAGTGATACCGATTGAACAGGCCGGTCAGCGGATCGGTGATGGAGCGGTGCTCCAGCAGCGTCAGCGCTTCATGCTCCACGATCGTCGGGGCAATGAGGTCCCCGCTGATGTTGAGCATGTAGTCCACCGCCGCCACGACTGAGCCGACATTGCGGCCCAGCCGGGTGACGAGCTGGCGGCGATGCTCTTCGATCGCCACCGCGCGATCGGCCGCTTCCCGCTCGGTAAAGCGCGCGTGCGGGAAGACGCGCTGCAGCGTTTGCGTTTGACGCTCGTCGGGTGGGAGGGGGCGCATGTCTTCTACCACCCGATCGCGAAGTTAGAGAGTTGCAGCCCCCGAAGGATCATTTCTCCTCCAGCAAGGCGTCTAACTTGTCGACTTCCGCACGCGCCGAGAGCCGCTGGAAGATGGCGCGGGCCCGCTGCGCAGCAGCTTTGCCTGACTTCCGATCACCGTTCTTCACCAAGATGCGGGCCAGATCACGCTCGGCGCTCGCGAGGAGCAGCGGACGACCGTGCTGCGTCGCGCGATCGATCACGTCGTGCAGCATCGCGGCGGCGTCCTGCGCCTGACCGGACACGGCAACGGCACCGGCCAGAATGCGCAGGTCTTCCGCTTCCCGCACCGGGTCCTTCATCTCACGGTGGACCGCCAGCGCGCGCTCGACCTCCTGCTTGGCCAGGTCGCTCTCGCCGCGGGCCACATGGATTTCTGCCCGTCCCGACATCGCCTGGGCGAGCAGCTGCCGATCGCCGAGGCGCTCCGCATCCCGGACCGCCTGATTGGCGATCTCGAGGGCGCGGTCCAGCTCGCCCTGCTCGCGGCACACGATGCCAAGATTGTGTCGCGATTCTGCCACGCCGCGAGCGAAGTGTGCCTGCTCGTAGGCGGCAATGGCGCGCGTGTAGGCAATGACCGCACGCTTGTAGTCACCCTGCATGTTCGCGATGATGCCGAGGTTATTGGCGCACCGGCCCACCGTCGCCATGTCGTTATCGTCGGTCGCTTCTTCCTGCGCGCGCGAGAAGAAATACGTGGCTTCATCGATACCACCACGCTCGAGCGCGATCGCGCCGCACACGTTCAGGGCACGCACTTCCATCATCCGGTCTTTCAGCGTCCGCGCCCGCAGCTGCGCGACCATGGCCCACTGTTGGCCGACTTCAAGGCGGCCGAGGCGGCTATGGGCGATACCGAAAAGCAGGGTGAGCATGGCGGATTCTTCCAGCTCGTCCTTGGAGCGCTGCTCGAGATACGTGAGCAGTTCGGCGTAGCGGCCGGCATCCGCGTATTGCTGGGCGATATGGAGCGGAGCCAGCGGACCACGCAACTCGGCGGCGAACTCCGCGTTCCAGCCCTGATCGGCGAGCTTGCGGATTTCACCTTCCGCGCCGACGCGGGCAAACACGGCCTTGGCGGCCTGGGCGGCGGTGGCAGCCTCGTCGGCACGGCCGGCGCGACGCAACACCATCGCCAGATCGCGAGTCGCTTCACCGACCAGCACCAGCCGGCCGTGCAGCTCCGCGCGACCAATGACCTCCCGTAGCGACCGCTCGGCACGGCCGAGCTGGTTTTCCTGGACGGACACCAGCGCCAGCACACGCAAATCCTCGGCCGAGCTGACGGGGTCCGGAATGCGGCTGCGAATCTCGCGGATCCGCTCGAGATCGCGGCGCGCGAGCTCGGGCGCGCTGCGCCCGATCTGGATTTCGGCGCGAGTGCGGAGGGTGAGCGCGAACAGCGTCTCGTCCCCCGTGCTCTCCGCCGTGGCGATCGCCTGATCCGCTTCGCTCAGCGCTTTATCGAACGCGCCGCGCTCGCGGTAAGCGTGCGCCAGGTTGTTGTGGCACTCGGCGACACCGCCCTGAAGACCGGCACGATGGAAGGCGGCGGCAGCGACTTCCCACGACGCGATCGCTTCGGCGAAACGGCCGTGGAGATAGCTGATGTTGCCCAGGTTGTTGGACGCCCGGCCGGTGGTGGCGTGATCGCCATCCCGGCTGGAGGCCATGAGGGCCTGCGTGCAGTAATCGGCGGCTTCGGAGAGGTCGCCGGTTACGAATGCGATGGCGCCCCGGGCGCTCAGCGCATGACGCTCGACCGCATGCTCGCCTTGCTGGCGGGCCTGCGAGCGGGCTTGCTCCAGCCATTCGAGACCCTGGGCATGCCGGCCCAACCGCGCCTGCGCGATGCCATACAGCAGCGCGAGCGTGGGGGACCCAACGAGCTCACTGCGCTCGCGGCTGCCGAGGAAGTCGACGACCGCGGCATGCTGACCGGCGGCGGCGAGAGCCTGGGCCTTGGAGACGACGGTCTGCGCCTCGAGCGTTTGCTCGGGCGACCGTTCGTTCGACGGCATTGGGATGCTCACGGGATTACCAGCTCACCGCCAAATCAAGCAGCGACTCGGCGATCGCGTACTCGCAGAAGTGCGGGAGCGCGTACTGGAACACCTGCTCGGTCGTGTCCTGCGACGCCGCCAGGTGCGTCCAATCGTCTTCCGTTCCTTCGCGGTACCACAGGCCGAGGAGCTGCTGCTCGACGCCGGTGTCGATCGAGTCCACGACGCCGTCGCCGTTCAGGTCGCCGCCGGCCCCGCCGTACCAGATCTCGAGCCGGGCAGGCTCGCCGAATTCTAAGCCAGAGGGTTCAAGGGAGACACCGATCTTGGTCGTGTCGACCGTGACGGTGATGAGAACCGAATCGCCTACCGCGAGCTCACCGACGCCAGGGACGAAATGCGGATCGGTCGTCGTCAGGCGCAGGAACGGATGACTGTCCTGGTCGATGGCGCTCTGGTAGTTGATCTTCACGAAGCGCGATTCACCGCGCACGGCCCAGAACGACACCTGATAGGAATCGAGGCTGAGCGGCGGCGCCATGCTCGCGCTGCGTCCGCGATCGCGCTGATGTTGGGAGGACGTCGCGGTGAACTGCGGGGCGACGTTCCCTGCCCATGGGAGGAATTGCGGCGTCGCGGGCGCTCTGACCGCATTGACCGCCATGGGTTGGTCCGCGCAGCGCACCGTCAACAGCGCAAGCGCGAGTACGAGAAGGGAACGGCGAACGAGCATTGGGTCTCCGCGGCCTCGAGGTTCCTGGGTTGTAGCTGGCTTGACTACGACGTCCACAAGCGGCACTATTCAGGACGGAAAAGGTCCCTTCGCCGCTGCATAACGTCACCGAAAGTAGGCATATTTTGGTACCTGTCAAGCCCGAAACTGGCCCGAAAAGAGTACCTCTCGCAGACCGGCTCGCCATCCTTCTTGACGTGTTCAGCCCGTGGGACGGGATCTCGTTGAGCTATCGCCAGTTCGCGGCTGCCCTGGGCGGCTCTGTAACTGAAGCAGCGATAAAGAAATGGCCGCACAGGCAGAAATTCCCCGCGGATGTCGCCAAGCTCATCGTCACCAAGGCGAAAGAGCTTGGGATCCCGGATGTTACGCTCGAATGGGTCCTGTGGGGAGAAGGGAAGGGTCCCAAAAAAGGAACCAAAAAGGTCCCACAAAGTACCACTGGCTCCCAAGAGGATCCGCAAACGCAGTACCAGCAGCTGGCCGCCAGCATCGCGCAGGCGCTCGCGGCTGACCTGGGACACAACGATTTCGGGCAGTGGTCGTCCGTCGAAGTGCAACGGACGGTGGTGTGGTCGTTGAAGGATTTGGCGCGGCGACTCTGGGTGTTGCGGTTTCCGATGGGTGAGACCTTCAAGCTGACCGACGAGTGGGGCACGCGGATCGGCTTGCCGAGTCGTTCCCTTGCCTCTGCCCCCGGCCCTGATGATTTTTCCGCCGCCCCTGTGAGGGCCGATAGCTCAACTGGCAGAGCAACTGACTCTTAATCAGTAGGTTCTCGGTTCGATTCCGAGTCGGCCCATTCTAGGGACTAGGGATAGGGCTTCGGGGCTCGAGCCCCGAGTCCCCAACCCTGGGCCCCCAACTAGCGGCGCGTCAGGCTCAGCCCCACCTGAAAGAAGCTGACCGTCGCGCTGCTCGCAGCCTCGCCGCCGTTGAACTTCACATCACCGCCGACAACACCCACGGAGTAATGCGCGAACGGCCCCACGAGCCAGCTACGGCCGACCGGCCATTCGTAACCGAGCCCGAGCTGCGGGCCGATGCCGGCTGATGTGACGACGTCCGTCCCGTCGTTGCCGCGGTGCAGGTTGAGAGCCGCGCCGCCGCGCAGGTACAGGCGGCGACGGGCGTTGGGATACCAGTACGCGGCGGCGCCAACCGAGAGGAGCGTTTGCGTGACGCCGGCGTCGCGCTCACGCCAGCCGGCGAGCTCACCGCCGATGCGCAGCGAGCGGCTGGTGCGACCACCGAGTGCGAGGTAGGCGGAGATTCCACCTTCACGTGCACCCGCGCAGATCGCGCACGTCACCCGCGCCCATCCGGGGGCGATACCGACGCCGTACCAGAATCCGGTCCCACGAGACGGTGCCGAAGCGCGGCGTTGCGCGTGCGCGCCGCTCCCGCTCGCAAGGAACGCCGCCAGAAGCAGGGCCCCCGCACAGAGGTTTCGCATGGCGCCACTATAACGCAATTACTCTAGCCCAGCGTGACGTGACCACCGTCACGAATGACCAATCATCAATAATGAATGATCATTGATCAATGAATATTGATCGTTGGACATCGATCATTCCAAAGGTCCTGCTCCTGACGATACTCGTCGGGTGCAAGGACGGCCTGTCGGTGCCCGATTACGGGCCCGCGACCGGCAATGCGGCGTCGTTTGGTCTCTGGGTACCGGGACCGAATGACGACTGCACGGCTGCCCAGCACGATGCCTACTCCGTGGTCGGTCCCGATCACAAGCGCTATCCCACCTGGCATCCGCCGATCGACCCGGCGACGGGTTGCTCCTTCGGCCACGACCATGGGCGCGATCCACGCGGCTCCGCGCTGTACGACGAAATCGGGCCGATTCCATTCGGCTATGCCAACGAACAGCTCGATGTCTATGATCCGCTCACGACGCGGCACGAGGATCACTTCGGTCACAAGATCGAATGGCAGAACAACGTGCCGATGCATTTCGGCAGCGACGCCGCGGACGCCTTGTTCGACGTGCGGTGCGACGTGCTGACGAAGCTGCATCAGGGCACGCACTCGAAAGACGCGTTCACGAACAACCTGCACGAGCTGGTCTACTTCATCCGCTGTACGGACGGGAGCGAGATGCGCATCACGATGCTCGCGGCCATCGGCACGCCGGGGGAGTTCGTGCGCACGTGTGATGGCGCCACGATCGCTGTGGGCCCCGCGACCCCGGCCAATTCTCCCGATGGCGGCGGGCAACGGGTCATTCCGGATCGGACTTGCGTCGAACGTGAGATCCTCGTCCCCGCGGGCCAAACCTCCGATTTCGGCACGCTACACGAGAGCTGGCAGACGTCGAACTCGGTTCGGCGCGAGGACGGCCACACGCTGGCCTTCTTCAATCCGTATTTCAACGTGTCGTTGCCAAGCCGGTTCTACGATCCCGCGTTGACAGGGATCGTCGGGCGGCCGATCGACATCTGCTACGAAGTCACGCCGACCGGTAACGCAGCGCGTGGCGGCGCGTGCGCGCGCTCCACCAGCAATGGCACGATCCTCGGCATCACGTTCGATGATCCCCGTTCGGTCTTTGACGGGACGGATCGCAACGTCGACGTCAATTCGAACTTCATCGACAACAAATCAGGGCCGCCGGTGTGGTACACCGATCCCTTCGGCCGGCACGGCCGGACGACACCGTTCCCGGGGTCCATCAAACAGTTCATCGCGCAGATCAGCAACGACCGCGGCGGTCTCGAGCTGGCAGGGCCGGGAATTGGCGGGGATCGGGACTACGGCGGGCCGAGAGTGCACGCGCCCAACTGAAGCCGTGCGTTATTTCTTCCGAGAGACCGTTCCAATCGCGTTAATCAAGTCACTCAGGTCGTAGGGTTTCGTCACGGAGGGCTGGCCGCAGTTCTCCAGAAACGACCGCGTCTCGCCCCGCGCCTGATCGCCCGTCACGAAGACGAATCGCTTTGCCACCAACGGCCGGCTGTTGACGAGCTGCTCGTACATGGCGCGCCCGCCGAGCCGTGGCATCTGCAAATCGGTGACGACGGCGTCGAACGTTCCGTCCCGGTCGCCGATGCGCTCGATGGCCTCGAGCCCGTTTTCCACCGCCACCACCTGATGCCCTTCGCGTTCCAGCAGCAGCACCATCGCCTGGCGGTTCACGGCATCGTCGTCGACGACGAGGATCCGCATGCGCGGCAGATTCGCCGTCGGTGAGGCCAGCGGCGTCTGCGCGCCCAGCACGCTGCGCGGCAGGGTCGCGACCACCTCGGCGCCGGTGCCGCCGCCGCGCGGCCGCAGCCGCAGGCTGCCGCCGGCCGATTGCGCGAGCGCGCGCGCCAGCGCGAACTCCACCTCACCGCCGCCGCCCGATTGCGTAAACCGGAACGGCGACACCAGCCGCTGCTCGGCTTCCACCGCCAGCGGCGTCCCCGAATCCCACAACGACACGACGACCGAAGGACCGGTCGCGATTGCATCGATGCGCAGCTCGCGCGGCGGCTGTGCCGCGCGCAACCGGCGCAGCGCAAAGTCGAGCAACTTCGTCAGCATCTCGGTCAGCTGCGCCATGGGGCAGGCGACCATCGGCAGATCGTTCGGCACCGAGCGATGGATCTTGACGCCGAGCTCGCGGAACGTGGACTCGCGCTCCGCCAGTACGCCGTTGATCACCACGGCCGCGTCGCACGGCTCGGCGGCGCCCGCCGGGTGGGCGGCGAGCTCGAGGAAATGGCTCGTGATCTCGGCGGCGCGGCGGACTTCGCCGTGCAACAGCACCAGGGCCCGCGCCCGTTCGGGGTCCAGCGGGCTGCCGTGCAGCAGATCGGCGAGGGCGCCGATCGCGGCGAGACGATTGTTCAACGCATTGAGAACGTTGGCCGACCCCTCATCGAGGACGACATGCTTGACCGCTGAGGCCGCCGCAGGGGGTTTGGAGCTTGGTGGAGGATGTGAAGGCGGTGCGGGGCGTGCGGGAAGCGGTGCGGGGGCGTTGCGACGCCCGAGCAAATATCCGAGGAGCGCGCCGACCGCTGCCCCGAAACCGAACGCGACCCAGAGCTCCATGCTCCAAAGGTACAGGTCGCTGCTCCCCCCCGCAGGGGATGCAGATCACGGTTGTACGTGGACGGCGCGAGCCTGTACATCAAGAGGCCAGCTCCCTATTTTTCTGCGCCCGCCCTGGTGGTGGAACTGGTAGACACGCTGTCTTGAGGGGGCAGTGCCGCAAGGCGTCTCGGTTCGAATCCGAGCCAGGGCATCCGCAACAACGCTGTTGGCGTTAGGCCTTTTGACTGAGGGACGGCTGCAACTGCCAGCGGCGAGCGATCTCGATCCCGCAAATGCAGGTGCCAAGCCACACAAGCCCGACCACGTATCCGCCCACAACGTCAGTCAGATAGTGCACACCGAGGTACAGCCGGCTTACGCCGATCGCAGCGATGAGCAGCGCCGCGCCGGCGTAGATGCGTGTACGCGCTCGACCACCTGGCTGCCAGAGCACGACGATGACGTACGCCAGCATGCCGTAGCCGACAAGCGCTCCCATTGCGTGGCCGCTCGGAAAGCTCCAGTTGGGGTGGTGAATCAATGCACTCGCATAGATGGGGCGAGGCCGACGAATAGCCAGCTTGAGCCAGTTGTCGATTAGGACATTGCCGCCGAAGGCCGCCGCCCAGCCAGCCAACAGGATCCATTCGCGCCGCACGATCAGGAACGTCGCGCCCAGAAGGGCGAGGATGGTCATGGTGGCCGGCGAGCCGAGTTGACTGATGGCGAGAAAGAACGCGACTCCGGTGGGTGTCGCATGACGGTGCAGCCATTCGAGCAGCGATCGATCCAGTTTGCCTAGGACGGTGTGCACGGTCTAGCCAAAGCGTTTCGCAGCGCGCTCGCGCGCCTTGCGGGCTTCCTCTTCACGGGTGCGGGGCGGGGCCTTGATCGTTAGCGAATCGATCAGCCGACGCGCGACGATCGTCACGTCCTCGACCGCGCTGTTGAATGCGGCCTCGTTGGCGTGCGACGGGTGCGTTGTGCCGCTGAGCTTGCGGACGAATTGCAGCGCCGACGCGCGAATCTCATCGTCGGTCGCGGGGGGCGCGAAGTTGGCGAGCGTCTTGATGTTTCTGCACATAACGGTGCCTCGGCTTTGCAAGGGTCGTGCCCGAGTCTACCCCCTAAGTGGGCCTACCACAATGGGATTAGGGCTTGTCGATTTCTTCCGACGCCGTTCGTCGCTTAGTTGAACGAGACACTGACCTGGAACCCAAGCGAAAGCGAGACGACGATGCGGTTCATCGTGATGGTGAAAGCCAACAAGGATTCCGAAGCCGGCATCATGCCGACCGAGGAACAGCTCAGGGACATGGGCAAGTTCAACGACGAGCTCGTGAAGGCGGGCGTGATGCTCGCCGGGGAAGGACTGCAGGCGTCGTCCAAGGGCTCGCGGATCACGTACGCGGGCAACAAGCGGACGGTGCGCGATGGGCCGTTTACGGAGTCGAAGGAGTTGGTGGCCGGGTTTTGGATCTGGCAGGTGAAAAACAAGGCGGAAGCGCTGGAATGGGCCAAGCGCATCCCGTTCGAGGAAGGTGAAGTGGAGATCCGGCAGGTGTTCGAGGAAGAGGATTTCGGCAAGGAGTTCACGCCCGAGCTCCGCGAGCAGGAGCGGCGGCAGCGCGCGGCCATCGAAAAGAACAAACAACGCTCGGGGAAATAACGATGCGATTCATGACCATTGTGAAGTCTCGCGAAACCGGCGCGCGTCCGTCGCCGGCGCTGATCGAAAGAATCGGCAAGTTGGGCGAGGAAGCGGCCAAGCAAGGCAAGATGGTGGGGATGGGAGGCCTTGGGCCGACCGCGTTGGGGGCGCGCGCCCGGCTGGCCAACGGGAAGATCACCGTCACGGACGGGCCCTTTACCGAGGCAAAGGAAGTCATCGGCGGCTTCGCGATCTACGATGTCGCGTCGAAGAAGGAAGCTCTCGAATGGACACGAGCGTTTCTCGAAGCGCACATCGGGCTCTGGGACCAGGAGCTGGAAGTCGAAGTTCGGCAGATGATGGATGGCGACCCCTCGCAAGGCTGCTGACGCCATCGATGCGGTCTGGCGGATCGAGTCCGCCAGACTCATCGCTGGTCTTGCGCGCATGGTGGGTGATGTCGGGCTCGCCGAAGACCTCGCGCAGGACGCGCTCGTCGCCGCGCTGGAGCAATGGCCCGCGTCGGGCGTGCCGGACAATCCGGGCGCCTGGCTCATGGCGACGGCCAAGCATCGCGCGATCGATCAGCTGCGGCGCCGAAAAATGCTCGACCGCAAGCACGAGCATCTGGGCCGAGAGCTGGAGGAGCGCCAGGTCAGTCCGGAAGCGGACTTGGCCGACGCAATCGACGATCACGTGGGCGACGACCTGCTGCGATTGATCTTTACGACCTGCCATCCCGTGCTCACCACCGAGGCACGCGTCGCGCTCACATTGCGACTGCTGGGCGGCCTCACCACGGACGAGATCGCGCGCGCCTTTTTGCAGCCGAGAACGACGATCCAGCAGCGCATCGTGCGGGCCAAACGCACACTGGCGGCCGCGCGCGTGCCCTTTGAGGTGCCGCCCCCGGCCGAGCTGGCGCCGCGATTGGAGTCCGTGCTCGAGGTGATCTACCTCGTCTTTAACGAGGGGTACTCGGCGACTGCCGGCGAGGACTGGGTGCGGCCGGCGTTATGCGAAGATGCGCTCAGGCTGGGGCGCATTCTGGCCGAGCTCGCTGCCGATGAGGCGGAAGTGCACGGTCTGGTGGCCCTGATGGAGATTCAGGCGTCCCGGATCCGGGCTCGCGTCGGGCCCGATGGCGAGCCCATTCTTCTGCTACAGCAGGATCGGGGGCGGTGGGATCACCTGCTCATCACGCGAGGGTTGGCCGCGCTGGAGCGCGCCGAGGCGCTCGGCGGGGTGTATGGACCGTACGCCCTCCAGGCCGCCATCGCGGCGTGTCACGCGCGCGCGCGCACCCCCGAGGAAACCGATTGGACCCGCATCGTGGCGTTGTATGACGCACTGGCGCAGTTGATGCCGTCGCCGGTCGTCGAGCTGAACCGTGGCGTCGCGCTCGGCATGGCCTTTGGCCCTGCGGCGGGGCTCGAGGTCATCGATGCCCTGCGGTCGGAACCGGCACTTGCCAGCTACCATTTGTTGCCCAGTGTTCGCGGGGATCTTCTGGCCAAGTTGGGCCGTTTGGAGGAGGCGCGCGCCGAGTTGAAGCGCGCCGCGGAGTTGACGCAGAACGCTCGCGAACGCAGGCTGCTCCTCAAGAAGATGGAGGCATTGTGAAGCGGGAATGGTCACCCGAGCTGCTGAGCGTGCTGAGAATCGTCGTTGCATTCTTGTTCATCCAGCACGGAACCGCGAAGTGGTTCGCGTTCCCGGCGGCGGTCATGCCGGAGGGCGGCGTCGCCGCGGTCGGATCGCTTCCGTGGTTTGCCGCCGTGATCGAAACGCCCGGCGGGCTGTTGCTCCTGCTCGGACTCTTTACGCGGCCGGTCGCCTTCGTGCTTGCGGGTGAAATGGCGGTCGCATACTTCATCGGTCATGCGGGACGCGGGTTCTGGCCGACGCTGAATATGGGAGAGCCGGCGGTCTTTTACTGCTTCACCTTCCTCTATATCTCTGCCACGGGCGCTGGGCCGTGGAGTCTCGATGCAGTGCTCGCGCGGCGACGCCCCACGGTTGTTCCTGCCAGCTAGATGACCGATATCGCGACCCCTCCGAAGTCGCGGTACGACCGGTCCATCGTCGAGGGACCGCTGCGTGCCGCGGTCTGGAAGATGGCGTGGCCCACGATGTTCGCGAACATCGTGGGCGGGGCGCAGGGGATTGTCGATCACATCCTCGTCGGCAACCTCGTAGGCTCGCAGGCGAACGCCGCGATCGGCGCCAGTTGGCAGATCTTTCTCGTCGTGATCGTGTTCATCTCGTCGCTGTTCACCGGGATGAGCGTGCTGGTCGCCCGGTTTGCCGGCGCGGGCGACGCGGAAAAAGTCGACCGCGTCGTGTACCAGGCGTTTCTCACCGCAATCGGCTTGTCGGTCGGCGTGATGGCGCCGATCGGCTACTTCCTCTCGCCCTGGCTGCTCGATCTCGTGAATGCCGCGCCGGCGGTGCAGGCGGAGGCGTTGCCATTCATCCGCATCATGTTCGTGTTCTCGAGCGGCATGCTGGTCTTCTTCATGCTGGGCGGCGCGCTGCGCTCCGCGGGTGACGCGCGCACGCCGATGAAGCTCGGCATCGCGATGACGGCGCTCAATCTCGTGCTCAACATCATCCTGATCCGCGGCTTGGGGCCGATCCCCGCGTTCGGGACCCGTGGATCTGCCATGGGCACCTGCATCACCGCGGGCATCCTCGCGGTGTACGCGCTCTGGAGGCTATGGACCGGCGGCTGGGTCGTGCGCTTTCCGCGCGGTCAAGGTCTTGCGCCGGATTGGACGATCATCAAGTCGTTGTTCCGCTTCGGGCTGCCGACGGGGTTCCAGGGCATTGCGATGAACATCGGCGGCGTGTTCATGTTTTCGTTCATCGGTTCGCTGGGGCGCACGGAAGGAGCCGCGGCCCAGGCGGCCTTCGCGGTGGCGTATGGAGAGCTGTTTGCCCTGATTACGTGGACATCGGTTGGGCTGATGGGCGCGGCGGCGGCGGTGGCAGGGCAGAATCTTGGTGCGGGGCATCCCGATCGATCCAAAGAGGCCGTTCACATTGCGTCGCGCTACGGGCTGTCCGTCGCCGCATTCGTCGGACTGTTCTTCCTGTTCTT
>Ga0070704_100000695_pt1 | contig 16346 bp, 29 predicted proteins | sample KBSK5252metaG_FD_65467 | JGI IMG/M metagenome (GOLD analysis project Ga0070704, IMG submission 65467) | Corn, switchgrass and miscanthus rhizosphere microbial communities from Kellogg Biological Station, Michigan, USA - KBS K5-25-2 metaG | ecosystem: Host-associated > Plants > Roots >...
GCGCTCCGGCCGGCGGCGCCTGTGGGCTCACTCTCGTTTCGCTGCCTCGCTCATCAGGGCCAGGTGGTTCCCGTCGGGGTCCCGGAATTCGACCAGCCACAGCTCCGTCGTGGCCGTCCTGTGCACGACGTGCGGAGGCGCCCCGAACCGGACGCCCCGCTCCGCCAGGGTCTCGCAGACTTTGTGAATGTCCCCCACGTTGAAGTAGACCGCCGAGCCGCGCAGATGAGGCTGGCCCGCCTCGGGGACACCGACCAGCAGGCGGACGTTCCCGGCCTGGAAGAAGCTCATCTGCGGCGGGGCGGAAAAGAGGAACCTCAGTCCCAGCGTGTCACGATAGAAGGCGATTCCCCGCTCCAGGTTCTCGACTGGAATGAGGATCTGCCCGACCGTCGCGTCGGAAAGGTCCATGGTGTGCCCTCCCTGCCCCGCGGGCTCCTACCGGCACACGCCCGGGGCGGATCGAAGATAGGTGTCGGATGCCAGCTGGTTCAACATGAACTCCGCGACGTCGGCGCGTGAGATGCGCACCGTCAGGAACAGACTCCCGATCCGCTGACCGTGCCGGGACCGACCTCGCTTCTCCCCGTTGGTCAGCGCCCCGGGGCGCACGATCACCCACTCCACGCGACTGGCCGCGATGATCCGCTCCTGCCGCGCCTTGTCCCAGAAGTAGAGCGGCAGGATGACCGGAATGATGAAGAGCGTGTAGAACGCGCCCAGGCGCCCGGCGCTGTCTCCGATGCCGAGCGAGGTCTGGCAGACCAGGCGCCTCACACCCTGCGCCTCCATGGCGCGCAGGATGTTGCGCGTCCCCTCCGAGAGAATGCGGGTCGGATAGAAGAATCTCTTGTGGCCGAGGGCGGACAGGACCGCATCCTGACCGCGCACCGCCGCCTCGACGGACCCCGCGTCGAGCACGTTCCCCTGAATGACCTTCAGCCGCGGATGCTCGATCCGTAGCCGTGAGGGATTTCGGACCAGGGCCGTGACGGACAGGCCGCGCTCCAGGGCCTGCTGAACGAGCTGACGACCCGTCCCGCCGGTTGCGCCGACGATCAGGACCCTGGACGGCGGGTGTCCGGGCGCCGCATTCGAGGCCGCCGGCCGGGACCGATGTCCCGCCCGCGCCAGGGCGACGGACAGCACGACGGCATAGGCCAGGAACAATATGAGCAGCGTCATGTCAGTCGTTGGTCGGCACGGTCGGCGCGCCCCCCGCCTCCAGGACGAGCGCCGTCAGCTCCGCGAGCATCGGATGCCGCTTCCAGGGCCACAGGATTCGGTTCGGCGGAATGAAGACAATCTTCTGCCCGAACACCGTCGGCGTGCGAAACGCGATCGAGATGGGATGATCGCTGACGTAGCGATTCTCGGTCACGCCCGTCACATCGGACAGAGGCACCCGGATCTCGCGGACGTAATTTGAAATACAGAGCACCTGCCCCTCCAGACGGACCCGCTTGACAGGAAAGCAGGTCCAGGCCATGAACACCACCCCCGTCACCCAGATCGCGAAGAAGCCCCAGCGCATCGGCAGGCCCCACGGCCCGGGTTCGTCCCCGACCCTGTGATTCCTGAACAGCGCCAGTGTTCCCAGACCGAATATCGCGATCCAGATCGTGGGAAACACGAACTTCACGAAGAAGGTTTCGCGTGCCGACAGCATCCGCCCGGCCGCCGGCTGATTCAGTCCCGCGCTTCCCACGGTCAGTCTCCCGTCCTCCCTAGAGGACCCGGCGCAGGTAGAGCGTGGCCACGGCGTAGGCCATCCCGGTGCACACGATCGGCCCCATGAGCCGGATTCCCCGGCCAGGCGACCACGGGACCAGCTGCGACAAGACCGTCGTCAGCATGGCACAAAGGGCCCACAGCACGAACATCATGAACGCGTGGCGCCTTAGACTCCAGAGCGCCTCCGCCGCGAGGAGCGCCAGGCCGATCAGGAACCCGGAGGCGATGAGCAGCTCGTGACTCCTGGCGTGTCCATGGTGCGTCAAAACAGGGGCCACCGTCACGATCGAGGATCCGAGAAGAAGGATGGCAATCACCGTGACCCCGATCGGCCGGCTCATCCCCCCTCCGCACGCAAGGCGGTCATCACCAGACCCCGGGCACGAGACGCTTCGTCCGCGCCGTGTACTCCGAGTAGCGCTCCCCGAATTCCTCGAGCATCATCCGCTCTTCGGGACCGAGGCGGAGGGCGACGAGCAGCACCATGGCCACGCCGTACGACGGCCCCGCGACATAGTTGGGAAGCGCGAGCGCCAGTCCCACAGAAAAGAGCAGCAGCGCCGTGTACATCGGGTGACGGACCCGGGAATAGACGCCCTGGGTGACCAGGCTGTGCGTCTCCCGCACCTGGAGCGTGATCGACCAGTTGGTGCCCAGGTCGGCGTGCGATCTGTGGAAGAGCCACAGCCCGAACGCAAGGCACAGGGTGCCTGCGAAGAATGGAGCCGGGCGAAGCGGATAGTCGGCGAAAGCCAGCACCGGCGTCATGGTCCAGAGCAGCGGAATGAAGAAGGAGAGCATCGCGAGAGCCAGGAGGACGACCTCGACCGTCCCCTTGCGACTCCTTGCCACCGGGACGCCGCGGCTCCGCTGCCCATGCGGCGCACGGATGGCGACCATGACGATGCTCGCCACGATAACAACCGCCTTGGCATACCCGGGATTCATGGAGGGTGCTCGAACTGACCGGTTTGCAGAAAGACGATCGTCTGCGCGATAACGTCCCGGCCTCTCATGATGAAGGTGTGCGTCCGTGGAACGGTCAGGAAGTCGCTCATGCCCTCGACCTTTGTCCGCTCGACCGCCACCATGCCATCGTCGGCGCCCGGGAGCACCCATGAGAACAACGGGTTCCACGTTCGGGTGCCCGCGATGACGCCCAGCTCGAAGTGGACCGGCCCGAGGCGAACCGGCAGGCTCGAGGCGTCCGTACCGAGCTGACTACGCGACGGGCCTACGTGACGACGGATGACCGGCAGCCGCTTCATCAGATCGACCAGCTCGCTGCCGTTGTTCAGAAAGCCCAGCATGACCACGCGGCCCAGGTTTTTCGGCCGGTTGTGCGCGAGGTAATACCGCACGACGATGCTGCCCAGGGAGTGCGTGACGAAATGCACGCGCGCGCTCCGCTCCGGACAGCACCGCGCCAGCTCGGCGCCGAGGTGCCTGGATGCCTCCTCGACCGTCTCGCGCCGCGACTCGTAGGCGACGTTCACCACGCGATAGCCCTCGGCTTCGAGCCGCCGTCCGAGCCGCTGCATCGATCGAGGAGACCGACTGAGACCGTGAAGAAGAACGACCGTCTCGCGGCCATCTTCGGTCGACGCCGCCACGGCGTCTCTCGGCAGGCCGAGAATCGGAAGCAACGCCAGGCTCAGCCACAGCTTCGGCCCGCGGCGCATGAACATCCCCTCAGCCCGGCGAGCCGTGGCACACCGCCTCGATGTTGTTCCCATCCGGATCCAGCACGAACGCCCCGTAATAGTTGGGGTGATAGTGCGGGCGGAGGCCCGGAGCCCCGTTGTCTCGACCGCCCGCCTTCATCGCGCTGGCGTAGAACGCGTCCACCTCCGCCCTCGAGCCGCATGCCAGCGCGACGTGAATTGCGGAAGTCACCGGCTCACCGCGGCCCAGCCAGAGATCGGCCTTCTTCTCCGCCACAAACCCGATGAATGGCTCGACCTCCTTGACGATGGTGTAGCCCAGGGGGGCGAGCGCCCCCACGTAGAAGCGTCGACTCGCCGCGAGATCGCGCACCCGGATGACGATATGGTCGATCATGCCGACTCTCCGTTCCATCTGGCGAGCCGCGGAATCTTCCGGAAACCCATCTCACGCAGCTTGTCCCGAACCCGCCCCTGCATCTGCTCCAGCGTCACATCGGGAAGCGTGAACTTGCCGTCGACGAAACAGTGGCTGCAGTACATCCGGCTCCTGGATCCGTCCGCGTTGGAGCCTCCGCCCTGGGAGTCCCGGCTCAACGGCATGCCGCAGCTCTGACAGTTCTTGTAGCCTGCCTCCTTCACCTGGTCCTCCTGCGAGGATGACTTCGCGCTAGTCTGCAATCGGTTCCGAGAATACGCCCATCGAGAAGAAGTGGGCAATGACCGCCGCGAACATGATGCCGACCAGCAGCAGCACCCAGCGCCGGCGCCTCCATGTCGCCCCCAGGCCGGAATACTGAACGAACAGGTCGACCGCGTAGGCCGCGCAATAGCAGACATTGGCCAGCACAGCCAGGAAAATGAGAAAGAACAGGGTATTCCAGGTCAGGAACCGCTGGGAACCCGGCCACGCTGCGAAAAAATGGGCTCCAACGACGCCGGCCAGGGCCAGATTGTAGAGTGCCCGTCGCGGCTCCCAGTATCGGAGGGCGTTGGACGCGATCTCACCGAAGCGCTGGGGGACGCGCACCTCGCCGGACTGTTGCTGGGGGTCCATCGACGCTCATGCCTCCTGGAGTTTGCCGGCCGTCATTCTCATTGCGCCCGGAACAGCTGAAGCTCCTTCTCAATCGTGCCGCAGCGAATGATGTAACGATTTTGACCCCAGCGATACGTGCTGACCGTTTCGTCGATCTGGATGTCGACCGCCTGAGGCTCCCCCATGTACGCCGCCTCGTTCGTCACCTGGACCACCGGGGTGAGCTCGATCTCCCCCGCCTGTTCCCGGTTGGCTGACTGAACGAAGCGCTGACTGATGTGGACCGCCTCGATCCGGGGACGCCATCCACGCTTCGCCGGGACCAGCGAGCCCTGAATGTGAAAACGGATTGTCGCATCCGCCTTCTTCGATCCGGGCTGACCACCCACGAGCTCGACATCCAGGCCCGTGATGTGGAGAGCATCCTGGTATCCCCACCAGCCGATCGTTCGGGTAATCGGCACTGTGCCGGCCGCCGCGCCAGGGGGAGTCGCCCCTCGCGAGGACTTCGGCTCGTCCTGGGAGCATGCCACGAGCAGGCCCAGCGCGGCAACACAACCCAACGCGTGCCCAGGCTTTCGCATCAGTACACGAATGGGATGATCCGCTTGCGCCGCACCATGTAGCGCCGGTAGGGTTCGCCCAGCGTCTCCAGCAGCACCCGCTCTTCAATGCTCATACGGTAGCTGTACACCAGAATCGACGCCACCGCCAGCACCGCCGCGCTCCCCCAGCTGCCGAGCGCCAGTCCGATCCCGACGTTCATGAGAATCCCTCCTGTGTAGGAAGGATGTCGGACCCAGGCGTACGCCCCGCGATCGATCACCGGCTGTTCGGCCTGCGCTGTGACATCGCCCGTGAAGTAGGTCCCGAGCAGCCGCCAGCAGTGCCGCCGCAGCGCACTGCCGCCGATGAGGCACATCAGTCCGCAGACGAACACCACGTGCTCCAGCGACCTGGGCACGCGCAGCGCCTCGACCCAGGCCAGCGGCCACGCCGCCAGCAGGGCGAACCCCATCCCGAATGCAATGACCTGCAGTGATCCCGCGTCGCGCGAGCCGGGCTGGCGGATACGCTGTCTCGAGCGATGGACGATGGGGAACTCCGGCAGGAAGGCCCAGAGGAACGCCCCCCAGAACACGAGGGCGTACGGGAGGACAAAGGGCAACGGCACGACGCTACCTCACGCGGTTCCTCAGACACCGCTCCTGTTGCCAGCTCCGATGGCGCGCATTTCACCAACGGTTTTCGCCACCGAGATCATCAGGTTGTACAGCTGGTTTGCCTTCTGTTCGAAGTTTTGAAATGCCGTGGTGGCCATCTGCCGCTTGTTCCGCTCGCTTTCTTGCATCGATTCGACATCCTTGATGGACTCGTTCAGATCGCCGCGAGTCCCCTTCTTTGGCGACGAGGTCTTCGGAACCCTCTGGTTGATCCGCTCGGTGAGGGACTGGGCTGCGCCGCCGATGCTATCGATGTCGGCTTGCGCGAGCGCCTTGCCCGGGCTCTTGCGCTCCCGATCTTCGATCTGGATCGCCAGCTTCAGGGCGGCGTCGGCGGTCTTCTCGAGGTCTCGGCGTTGAGCGGCAAGTCTGGCCGCTTGATTCTTGTCGAGGCCTTCTGGAATTGTCGTCCGGGCATGGGCCTGCATGGATTTCCCCACGTCACGCAGATCCCGGGCGTATTGCTGCAGCTGCTGCCCGCTCGCCGGTGCGCCGGTCGGGCCGGGTTCTGCAGCGGAGATCATGCCCGGAAACGTCATGAGCGCCACCATCCCAAGTCGTAACATCAATTGCATTGGCCGCCTCCTGTACATGTCAGCCGCGATCCATGGGTTCACTGTGGACGCTCCAGGTAAGACTTCAGCGCTTCGAGCCGCTGCCGCACCTCGCGCCGGAAGAGAACGGTCGCGATCGGGCCTGTGATCGCCCGGAGCCAGCGGGGCCTGGTGGAGAAATTGAACCGGTAGGTGACTCGGGTCATGCCGGACCCGATGTCCTCCTGGCGGAGACTGGCCGCGAAGGTCTCCAGCACCGCAGGTCCCCTCGTCATCTTCACCGCAGCGACCCTCGGCCGGTCGAAGGAGAGGTAGACCGTCTCCATGGCAAGGCCGCCGAACCCGTTCCGGGCGGTGCATCGGGTCTTGACCCCGGGGCCGGCCGCCCCCGCCCCCTCGAGGAGACAGGCCTCCTTCAGGAAGGTGTCCCACTCGAGCCGCCGCGTGTAGTCGTGAATGAGATCGAAGACCGCCTCGGGGCTCGCACGAATCTCGATGGCCGCCTCGAGGGATCTCATCGCCCCCGCTTCGGCGTGACCGCCGCCCAGCCGGCAAACGCGACGAGGACCGCCCCCGTGCACCATCCCCCGTACGTGAATGCGTGCGGCAAGAGCAAGCCACAGGCGAAGCCGCCGCCCAGTACCACCGCCGAGAGCACGGCGTACTGCCACATGCCGTACAGGAACACGAACGGCAGATAGTGAGCTCCCACCACCACGGCACAGGCCGGATAGAACCAGTTGAGGTTATGCAGCGCCGCGGCGCCGGCGACCGGCAGGGTCAAGGGCACGATGAAGGCAACCTGCATCGCAAGATGGCCCAGCGGGTTCTCCGCGGACAGCACGAAAGGTCTGCCTGACATCCGAAGCGCGAGCTGGGTGAGCGGGAAGATGAGCATGCCGCCGAAAATGAGCACGAGGATGGCCTGCCGCGTGGAACCCCAGGTGGCGAAGGCAGAGGACGACAACCAGACGATCGCGGACACGAGTTGACCCACTGACCCGTTCAGGAAGACTGTCCGCACCTCGTCTTGTGCCTGTGCGATCGTCATCCGAGGAATATGGTCTGTCCAACCGCCAGTCGACCGATGCGAGTGACCGCGCCGTAGACTCCCGCGTTGTTCTGGTTCGCACCCACGACCGCCTTCAGGACTTCCGGCGCAGGACTTGCGGAGTCGGGATCAAAGTTCACCATCGAGCACCGAGCGTCGCGCATCGTGACGGTGACGGCAGGGGCGTCATCCCCCTCGCCGAATGAGAGCACCCCGCCCACCCACTCGTCTTCCTGGAAGGGGGCCGATCGCAGCGATCGAACCACGACATTCGGGCGAAAGCGTCGCACGTCCGCGCTCCGCCCTGCGAGTCGCCCGATCTCGCGCACCGTATCGGAGGCGATCACGGAGATGCTCGCCTCATCGAAGATGCCGTGCTTCAGCTGCATCATCTCCACGGGAGCCCCGTGCCGACGCCCGATCTCCCTTGCCAGGCCCTCGCCGAAGACAGGCATCTCTTCGCCGCCCGGCGTGCGGACATGCGTGGGAAGGTCTCCCTCCGCACCGCCTTCACGACGCTGAGGAGCAAACAAGATCAGGTCGGGCAGCCTGCTCGCCGACAGCCACGGGAACCCGCCGCGGTCATCGACTCGCCGCAGTGCCAGCCGTCTGTCACCCTCGAGGCCGTGCCAGCCCAGGCTGGCGACCTTGAGCGGTTCACCGCCCATGGACTTCACGGGGTACCGGAAGATCGCCTCCACCTGTCCGATTTCTACCCGCATGCTTGATCCGAGTCGGCCCGACGCTCCGCTTCACCCGCGCTCGGGCGCAACAACCACATCGTAGTGCTGCACGTTTGGCTCAGGATTCACAAGGCACTCACGATCGTACTGAAAGTATTGTGCCTTCTCGATATCGGCGCCGGCGTAACCAACGAGCGATTCGCGTGAATCCCAGAGCGAAATGAGAAGAAATTGCACGTGGTTGCCTTGGGTCCGTCGCATCAACCAGGCGCCGCGATTTCCAGGTACCTGCTGATAGTCGCGCACCCCTCGATCGGAGTCGGCGAGATATTTTGAGTATCCCTCTGCTTTCTCAAGCGGCACTACACCCTGCCAGACCCGAGCGATCATCCTCTCTCCTTGACCATGAATTTGAGCACTCAGATTGTGGCGCGAACGCGCCCGCTCTTGAGCAACCACGCCAGATAGCCGGCTGCCGTGACGTCGTAGGTCATACAGAACTCCGGCCACCAGCCTGGCACCCCCGGATTGGATAGCACTCTCCCATGGGCAAGATCGAACATGCCGTGTGCCGCGAGCGCAACCACGACAACCCAAAGCGATGTCCTGAAGCCTGCGATTGCGGCGGCGAGGAAGACAGAGCCAACCAGCGATTCAAGAATGAGTGCGTGCGTGGATGCCCCCAAGACTGCAAAGAGGGCGTAGTAGGATGCGACAACCAACGTCACAGTCGGATAGAAAGCGCGGTCATGATCCAAGCCGACGCCTCTGGCCATCAGCCCCACCGCGAATGCCAGCAACGCTCCGACCAGTAGTGCCACGATGTGCCCCCTTTGCGAGCTCCGCGACCTAACGCTGCCTGGGCGTTGGCGTCAATGGCTTCGCCGCGTCGGCTGCGCGCCGCACGTCGTCCTGGGTGAAGGCCGCAAAGACGTACGGCTCCGCTTCGAGGACACGAGCCAGGTCGCCCAGCGTCAGGCCGAGGTGCGACAGCCGCTCCTCATCGACGAACATCTGCGCGTTTTCCGGTTCGTAGGATGTCACGAGCTGCTTTCCCTCCGGATCGAACTTCCGGTGCAGCAGCTCTACCACGTCCGGCGCCAGGTGCCGGCGCTCCGGGGGTGCGGAGGGCATGCCATGGTCGGCGGTCACCGCCAGGAGATAGTCTTTTCCGACCTTGACCTCGAGCGCGTCGATGATTCGCGCCAGGTTGCGGTCCATCTCGCCCAAGGTGAGGCGCAGCTCGTCCGAATCCGGCCCGTAGCGGTGCCCCACGAAATCCGCGCACTTGTAGTTCAGCAGCAGAAGGTCCGCGACACTGTCTTCGCCCAGGGGCTCGTGCTCGATCATGGCGGTCATCGCGTCGGCTTCGAAGGCGGGGAAGAGCGCCGAGCGCCGCACCGCCGCAGGCGAATCGATCTTGTGATGCAGCCACTCGCTCTCCGCCGACCACAGCGTGCTCGCGTTGCGATCCTTCAGATAGTCAGGCATCCGAAAGCAATCGGGGTTGGTGTGCCAGGCGCCCGTCGCCTCGTCGTAGCTGACGAGCACGACTGGCGCGCCGTTCGGCTGACACGCACCATGGCCGGCGAGCGGCGTCGCCGCCCGGTCGATGCTGCCCTGCGCCAGGACGATCGCGCGGCCTGACGTGGCGAGCTGCCATACATCCGCGAGCGTCAATGCCATCAGGGACTGCGGTGACATTCCGGCGAACAGTTCCTGGCGCCGCTGGTGCAGGCGATCGTAGATGTTGTTGACCGGGACACCGTGGATACACGGATCGGTGCCCGTCGCAATCGTCGAGTGTCCCACGGCGGTGTTCGTAGGCAGAAAGTTGACGCGCGCCTGGCTGAACCACGCTGCGCGCCGGCGTAGCGCGGCAAGCGTCGGCATCACGTCCGCGTAGCGATCGAAGTAATCGCGACGCATGCCATCCAGAACGAGCACGAAGACAGCGCGCGGGCGGGCAAAGCCAGTCCGCAAGACCGGCAGGACTCGGCCTGTCGCCGTCGGAGGCATCGACACACCGAGCGCAGCCGCAAGCGTTGGCGCAACGTCCTGCTGCACGGCCGGCATCGAGTACACCCCCGTTTTCACTGCGGGACCCACAAACATCAGCGGAATTTCGACGTCATACGCCCACGGCGAGCCGTGCATGAACGACACATCCTGGTCAGGCCGTGTGATGAAGTCGCCGTCACGAGGCACGATCATGAGCTGGCCGGTCCGTCCCGGAAAGTAGGCCCGCGCGAACATTCCCAGGAAGCGTTGGCGCGCCGCACGTGCGGCGGCATCGGCCGGCGCCTTGCGTCGGACCTGTGGCGCGTCGCTCCCAGAAGCCGTCGACGCCATCGCGACCAGGGTCAGGGTGATGAGGACGGCGTCGTAAGCGGCCAGCCGGCGTCTCATCTCATCCTCCTGCCCCAGAGCGCACCAGCATGGCGACGAAGATCGCGAACGCCACCACGCCGACGACGGTGCGGACCGCATGCAGCCGACCCCATCGTGTCAGGAGGTCACGGGCTTCGCCTGAACCAGGGTTGAGTCCAGGATCGAGCAGCCGGCGATTCGTACGCGCGACGATGATCAGCGTGAACGGAACCAGCGCGGCGAGAAGCAGCCCCCCGACCAGCCACCCGGAACCCGACCCCTGGCCCCATGCCGTCACACCCGCCACAAGACCGATGACCGCAAGCAAACCCTGCATCACGCCCGCGCGTCGAGCACTTGGACCAAAGTGCTTGATCGCGAGCGCCGGCCCGCATTCAACCCAGGCCGGATGCTCAACCAGCGTAACGTACAAAGAGGCGCCCGCGAACAGACCTGCTGCGACCGAAGCAACCAGCGTCGAAATGGTCATGGCTCGATATTCACCCCTGCAGGGCTGTTTCCTTTCATTGGCCGGGTGGCGGTTCCCAGAGCTCAACTTTGTTGCCCTCAGGATCTATGACCCATCCGAACTTCCCATACTCAGACTCCTCGACCTTCTCCAGAACAGTGCAGCCCTCAACACGGAGTTGGCGGACAAGGGCATGCACGTCTGCAACACGGTAATTCACCATGAACGGGGAAGTGCTTGGGGCGAAGAGCTTGCCTTCAGCGTCTGACACCAACCAGGCGGTTGTGCCTGCAACGGGTTTCCCGTCGGCGTCAGCCCAGCGAAACGCAGCTCCACCCCACTCCTGGACGTCAATTCCGAGATGCGTTTTGTACCAGGCGCGCAGCGACACAGCGTCTTTGGCCTTGAAGAAGATACCCCCGATGCCAGTGACTCTCTTCATGCAAATCTCCATGAGGACGGATGCCAGTGTTCGGGCCGCCGGTTCATTCCAGTTCAACCGCGGCCTTGATATCGCTCAGGTCTTGCAGGACGGCTTTTCTCGCCACGCCCTTGAATAGAAGCCCCATTGGGATCGACAGTAATGTTGCAACGATACCTTGAGGCTTGGACTCATGAGACTCAGTCAACGTCACGCCGCCACTGCTCTCTGAAATACGCTTGGTGCACAGAAATACGAATCCATCACTTTCTGCCTTGGTCTTGTAGAACTCGTTCTCAACGGCATCAGTGACCCACTTTTCCGCTGTAGCTGCCTTGCCGAAAAGAGTGCGGGTCTCGCGCCACCTGAGTCCAACGAGCCCGCGTGCCGGTTTTTCGAGAACCTCAATATGTTCGATTCCGCTGATGGTTTCCGAGGCGTTCTCGATATTGGTGATGGCGGCCCAGATCGCCGCCTTGGATCCGTTGATGGTTACCTGTGCCTCAACAATCATGGTGTTTCTCCGAATGTCCGCTCGTGCCGCGTCACGGCCGTAGAGACCGTCTGATGGCCGCGTGCTTACCCATTTCGTCGTGCCTCGCGCCAAAGCCCGATCGCTAGCCCACCCGCCACCACAAACGCGACACCGCTCACCCATATCGGGATCACCGTGTCACCGACCATTACGCGAACCCCGGCGATTGCGCGCAGCAACTGCAAAAGGGCAACCACCGTCAGGAGAATCGCGGCAGCGACGGTCATGGGTTTCATGATGGCCTCCTTTTCATTGTGCGACAGGCGTCTGCGGCACCGAGGCCGCCCGACTCGGACCAATTCGGGTCACGATAGCGAGGCTGTCGAATTGCCCATGATGCCATCGTACCACCCGCGATGATGAGCACGATCGGAAGCGCGTAGAGCCTAATCATTGTCTGCATAACGCTCCAGTTCAGCGGCGGCGCCATGCGCCATCCGCCGCAACTGGTTGTTCGACGGCCATCATGCACTTGTGGCTCGTTGGATGACCGTGCGGTGCCACAGCCCGACGACGGTTCCCAGGCACAACGCGATGAACAGAACTTGAATCACAAGGGTCAATCCGAGCAGCGCAGCAAGCGGCATGATCGGGACCACCGGCACCAGGAAGTTACCGACGACGACCGCCGCAAGAAGTGCGATGGGTCGCCAGCCGCGCCACTCGACGCCAGCCAGAAGCAACGACAATATCCAAAGGATGGGGAACAGGCCATAGGTGTCGGGGGTGAAGGGGGCCCGGAGCGATGCCAGCTCCACCAGCGCCAGCCAGACGAGTGCGCGTCGGAGCCTGGACTCAGGCTGGGGGGCGCTGTCCGCCACGCCCGCTGCGACGACGGCCACGCCGATCAGCACGAAAGTGTAGACCCACGTCGCCGCAATCGCAGCGCCCGGAAGCGTCAAGGGAACGCCCAGCGACGCCAGCTTCTGCACGAGGCCATACACGGAAAGGTTCGCGGCGAATGTGTCGGGGTGCGCGAACTGGGTTTCGAGCGCGGCCCCGCTCGCCATGCGCGGCAGGTGGTACGCCAGCAGCGCCTGAAACGGCGCAGGCCCGAGGATCAGATACGAGGCGGCGAGAAACAGGACGCCGAAGCCCGCCGTCCAGGCGACGGCGCGCCATCGACGCTGGAAAACCAGAAGGAGGACGAAGATCCCGGGAAAGACCTTGCTCAAGGCGAGCGCGGCCAGCAGTGCGCCGCCCAGGACGTGGCGGCGACGTTCGAATGCCAGCATGGCGAAGATGGACCCCGCGATCGTAACAAGGTGGAAGTTGCCGAACTGCAGGGTCGCGAGCGTCGGGAGGGACAACCAGACGAGAATCGACAGCCAGACGGCCCGCCGGCCGATCGCACCCCCGATCCAGAACGCGAGCGTCAGGAGCGCGGCCGCGACGAGCCCCCCCTCCAAGGCGAACCAGACCGCCCGCCAGGCAAGGAAGTTCTCGGATATCGCCAGCGCCAGTCGCGCAAACAGCAGGAACGGTGGAGGATAGAGAAAGACGTCGATGACGAAGTCGTCGATGAACTTCGGCTCCCCGTTCGGCCCCTCGTAGTGTGTCCGCTCGTAGACGTTCGGCACCCCGGCCCGTACGAGGCGCGCGGCATGGAGGTGGGCCGAAAGACACGAGTGGTGCACGTAGAACTCGTCGAAGGCGTATATGGAGTTCTCGACCTTCGACCCGTCCGCCATGAACGTCGCCAGGCGTGCCGTGGCCCCGACGGCCAGCAACCCGAGGACCGACCACAAGGCGAATCGCGCGAGATGTCGTGGCGCGCCGTCGAGGTCGGCTGGCAGGCGACGCCAGAGGCAATACGCTGCAGCAAGTGCGATCGCAACCGCCATCCCTGTGGATATCGCGGCACTGACGCCCAACCCCACGAAGAGGGGGTAGAGGAGCCCGGCCCCTATGCCAGGCGGCACCAGTGCTGCGATGGCACGCTGGACCGCCGATACCGAGATCCCCGCCACCCGTGCCCCTCGCGTTAGATGTGGTCCCAGTCCTGTCCGAACACGACGACAACTCCGTTCGGGTCGTGCATGGAAAAGTCTCGGATTCCATAGGGGCGCGTCTCAATAGGAACCGCGATGACCGCCCCTCGTTTGAGCACCTCCTCGTAGAGCGCGTTGACATCCTTGACCCAGAAGAAGATGCGAACCCCCGTCGGCGAGTCCGCGCCCTTGGCCAAGTGAACCGCCGCGTTATCTCGCCACACGACAGTGTACTCGGGTGTCGCGGCTCCTGGGTCCGACTTGAACCCCAGTATCGTTCGATAGAACGCAGCCGTGGCAGGCACATCCGGCACCAGCAGCAGCGGAGCACCTTGGTAAAATTGCTCCGGTGTGCTCGTGGGCACGTTCGGCATTGCACTATCTCCTGCACCGGCGAAGCCAGCGAACGACCTATGTTCGAGGACGGCCGAAGAACAACACATAGCCATCAACGTCCTTGAGTTCGAACCCCCTCAGCCCGTCGTGCGTGTCCTTGAGAGGTACGGAGAACGTGACACCTCGCGACGCAAACTCTATCGCCAACGCATCCGGATCCGGCACATTGAGATAGGCATCCCATCGGGCCTGTGGTTCGCGCTCGCAGTTGGGAAGTGGTTCCACGCCTACAGACTTGACCATGACCATTGCGCCGTCCCTGCGCACAATTGCAAAGAATGGGTCTTCAGCGGGCTCTTGAAAGACGATCTCAAAGTCGAGCATGTCGCGATAGAAGGAGAGAGAGGCCACAACATCCGCCACGATGAAGAACGGCGAAATACCTGCGATGCGGGCTCGCGTCATACGCGGCCTCGCGGTGCGATCAGGTCGCTCCCTCCAGTGGCTGCTGTTGAGTCCAGACTGATGATCACCGCTCGCGCCTCCCCACCGGCTCTGCGAGTGAGTTTCGTTCCGGCCCAACTCACGTAGGCAGCTTCGTGAATCTCCGCTCCTGTCTCACTCACCATCGCTGCTCCAGGCTGCGCTACTTTCAGCAAGACTCCTGGCGCGTCGGCGGTTGCGCGCAGGCGAATGAGGAGCCCCGCACCGAATGCCGTGACCGACTGAACGACAAGATGCCTGTCGCCAGTGACAGGGATGGGGGCCCCCCACACGTCGACGACAACTAGTTTGCCGACAAAACCAACGAGAGAGCTCGCGATTCGATTAGCCGCGCTCATGGCTGTGCCAGCGACCAGGAACGCCACCACGGCGACACCGATTCCCGGTGCACCCAGGGTTGCAATAGCACCAAGACCCGCCAATCCAGAGACTACACCGAGCACCCTCGAGTACGGTATCCTCATCAACAAGTCACCTTGCTCCTCCTTCCACTGCTGTCGGGCTAACGCTCCGGTTCAGGCACGGTGGGCGAACGCCCATCGCGCCGGCCTACTACCTCCCAAGCGCCCACCGTCGCCTGCAACCGGTGGTTAGGTGGCAGATCGAACATCGTTATGACCGGCTAGTGGCAGTTGATGGCTTTCCCGCGCCAAGGCCACCGAAGAAAGCAGCAACCGCTGCGAATAGCAACATGTGCGCCGGCAGGAAGGTGCCAATAAACAAATACTGGAAGAAAGCCGTGACTCCGGGAATACACGCCAAGAGCACAATCACCGGCCGCGACACAGTGCTAGGACGAGCGGCACAGAGCCCGAAAATGATAGCAAGTGTGAGCAAGCTGGCAGAATCGATGAGCCAGAGCGCCTTGAAGGATTGAGCATAGAACGACGTCAGATTTGATGCCGTGACCGCCGACAGCGCGCGTTCGAATGCCATGGCGTGCAGGTAGCCTCCGACAGCCAGAATGACAGCACTGGCTCCGAGGAGCAACCTAGGTAGCGATCTCATGGCTCGCGTGCCTCCCAGTACCATGGACGGACACTAAGACCCTCCCCTGAGCGCCCAACGCTCGCTATCAGGGACGGCAGGCGCGACACCGACAGCCTTGGCCTTCATCTGAAACGCGGCGCGCTTGCCGTGCGCTGCATGGCGTTGTTGGGCAGCGATCGTCCCGCGCACTCAAAGCGCCCGGTAGAACTGCAGCCCGTTTCGATCCGGATCTCGCACATGAAACTCACGCGTTCCCCAAGAAGTGTCGCGCACCTCAGTTCGGTCGAGCACCGTGCTTCTGACAGCGAACTCACCGGCAAGCTCGTCGACCTCTTGAACGAGGAATCGATAGGTCGGTCGATCGCCGACACTGAAGCCTTTCGCCTCGTGCCACTGAAGGTGGAGCTCGACGCCATCGCGCCGGACGCCTGCGTATTTCGGGTCACATTCAGAGTCCGTGAAGACGAGCTCGAACCCGAGTCCCCGATAGAAGCGAATGGACGCGTGAACGTCGCGCACCATCAAGACCGGATGAACCGCTGTGAGTCTGGCCGTCACGGTTGGACCCTCGTACTCGCGTCAACTTCGCCTGCCCAACGCCCCGGCTATGCTGCGGCGCGCGTGCGCCACCGTGCATCCGTCCCGAGGCTCCGGCGCGCCGCCAGCTTCAGCCAGTTGTTGGTCGCGCGCATCGCCTAGCCACCCTTGGCAAATTGACTGAGCGCAAGAAGCGAAAGCACTGTACTTGTCGCCCCGACAACATGCCACCACATAGCACCGGA
>Ga0070704_100000699_pt1 | contig 16329 bp, 13 predicted proteins | sample KBSK5252metaG_FD_65467 | JGI IMG/M metagenome (GOLD analysis project Ga0070704, IMG submission 65467) | Corn, switchgrass and miscanthus rhizosphere microbial communities from Kellogg Biological Station, Michigan, USA - KBS K5-25-2 metaG | ecosystem: Host-associated > Plants > Roots >...
TGCTGGAGTCGATCGTCGACACGTCGCCGCGAGACAAGCGGAACTCGTCTGACAAGAAGCTTCCTGCGTCGATGGCCTCCTCGATCGTCAGAATCGCTGGCAGCGGCTCGTATTCGACATGAACCCGTGCGGCGCCGCGCTGCGCGGCGTCGAGCGTCTCACCGAGGACCCACGCGACCGGTTGCCGGTGGAACATCACCTCGCTCGGGAAGAGCGGCTCGTCGTGGCGCGACGGTCCGCTATCCGCGTCTCCCGGCGCGTCGGTCGCCGTCAGCGTGGTCACGACTCCAGGCTCGTCGAGGGCCGGTGAGGCATCGAGCTGCTTTACGCGCGCGTGCGCGTGCGGCGCGGTAACGGGCCATGCGTGGAGCAGGTTGGGAAAACGTCCGAGCAGATCGTCCGTGTAGAGCGCCTCGCCGGTCACGTGACCGCGCGCGCTCTCATGCGGCAGCGGCTTACCGGCGATCGTCATGACGGGATTCCCACCAGAATTTCTCCACGAGACTTTTCGCCACCTCCCGACGATATTCCTTCGATCCGCGATGATCGCTCATCGGCGAGAGCACGCGGTCGAGCACCTGTTGCACACGCTCGACGGCACTCTCGCTCCAGACCTGACCGAGGATGGCCTGTTCCGCTTCAACGGCCAGCCACGGCGTCGCCGCAACGCCGCCGAACGCAAACCGCGCTCGCCGCACCCGGCCGCTGTGATCGCGATCGAGCGCCATCGCCGCCGCCACGGTGCTGATGTCGTCGAGGCGCCGCTTGGCGACTTTGTAGAACCGCACGAACGCAGGCAGCGGCTTCGGAATATCGATGCTTCTGATGATGTCGCCACGCTGGAGCGTGGTCGTCCGGTAGCCAGTGAAGAACGACGCAAGCGGCTGCACGCGCGGTCCGGCCGATCCGATGATATGCACCGACGAATCGATCGCGAGCAGCAGCGGCGCGGAATCCCCGATCGGCGATGCGGTGGCCAAGTTGCCGCCGAGCGTCGCACGGTTTCGAATGGGTAGCGATGCAAACAGGTCGAGCCACTCGTGCACGACGCGTGGGGCGCTCCGCCAGACACGGCCGATGTCGCTCAACGGCAACGCCGCGCCAATGCGCACGCCGGCATCGCTCTCCGAGCATTCGTGCAGCTCGGGTATCGCCTCGACACTGACAAGACGCGGCCAGCGCTTGAGTCGCAGGTTGGATTCGACGCCGAGATCCGTGCAGCCGGCGATCAACGTCGCATCGGAATGCGACGTCAGCGTCGCGACGCACGCATCCAGTGTTGAGGGACGTGAAAAACCGTCGAGAGAGAAGGGTTCGAGCGGAGCGGCCGGCGAATCGAGCCGATCGCGAAAGGGCCCGCGTGGCGCGTCGACGACCGCGTAGGCTGCATCGCGAATCGGCCGGTAGCCAGTGCACCGGCACAGATTGCCGCCCATCGCGAGCGGATCGCACGGGCCGTCGCGGTCGCGTCGGTGCTGCTCCGCGAACAGGCTCATGACAAATCCCGGCGTGCAGTAGCCGCACTGTGAGCCGCCGGCGGCTGCCATGGCGTGCTGCACGTCTGACAGTTCGCCGCGTTCGGCCAGCGATTCGACCGTGTAGAACTCACGGTCCGCTGCCGTGGGAAGAAACATCAGGCAGCTGTTGACCACGCGGTAAGCGGCGCGGCCCTGCTCGTCGGCAACCATCGCGACGGCGCAGGCGCCGCACTCACCTTCGGCACATCCTTCCTTTGCGCCCGTGAGCCCACGTGCCCGGATGAAATCGAGCAGCGTCACCTGCGGCGCGACGTCACCGACGTGAACCTCGCGGCCGTTGAGCAGGAAGGACAGGGCCATGCCCGCCCGGATTACTTCTTCTTGATCGTGACCTTCTTCAGCCCGTCGGCGTCCATCGGCAGGTCACCGGTGAACGGCACCTCGTTGAACTTCAGGACGTACGCCACGATATCGACGACTTCCTGCCGCATGAGCGAGCCAGGATTGTCCTCGGGCATCGTCGTGCGGATCTGCTCGACAAGGTTGTTCGCGCTGTAGGTCTCCCAGTTGCCCCAGAACGTGTCGCCCGTCAGCGGCGGTGTTTCGGTCGTCCCTTTCAGGCTCTCCTGATGGCAGCTGGCACACTTGTCCATGTACAGCGTTTTGCCGCGTCCCTGCTGGTCCCCAGCCGGAGCCGCGCCGCCGCCCTGTGCGCCGAGCGCCGCGAAAGCCGAACACCATCCAACGAGTGCCGCGAGTGCGAGAAATCGGAATCGATTCATGGTGCCTCTATGCAGGCGGACCTACCCGCCTCTATCAGGCGGACCTAAAGGTCCGCCTCTACCTCGTCGCGGGTGTCCTGCCCGCGGCTGACGGATTATAGGTGAAGACGTAAACCGCGCCGGCTTCCTTTGTCGAATTGTCGCCCTGGTTCCCGTCGATGCCCTTCGCGCTGCTGTCCTCACCACGCGCGCCGACGGCCATCGTTCGTCCATCACGGCTGAGCGCAACGGAGCTGCCGAATTCGTCGAATGCCTCGTTGTTCGAGCCCTTCACGTAAGACCGCTGTGTCCACTGCGTCCCGGTCCGGTCAAACAGGTACACCGCGCCGGCTTCCTGCGCAGAGTCATCGTCCTGCTTGCCGTTGATCCCCTGCGCTGCGGCATCCTCCAGCTGAGCGGAAACGGCCAGCGTGTTGCCGTCGCCGCTGATCTGCAGCCGTGAACCGAACCAGTCTTCCTTTCCTGGATTGGATGCCTTGATGTACGCCTGTTGCGCCCACTGCGTTCCCTGCCGCACGAAGACGACGGCGGCGCCGACCGACGTGTCCTCCTTCATGTCGTTGTCGCATGGAGCTGACGGGTTCACACCAGCAGCGGCGCAATCCTCGTCGAGAATCCCTCCGGCGATGGTGCTGCCGTCGTCGCTGATCGAGACGATGACTCCCAGCGAGTCGTTCACTTCGGCATTCGATGCTTTCAGGTACGACTGCAGCGTCCACGTCGAGCCCGAACGCGTGTAGACGTAAATGGCACCCGTGCCGTTGCGACCAGGCGGGAACGGCCCGTTGGGTCCGTTGACAACGGTGCGCGAGGAGCCGCCCTCGTCGAATGCGCTGACGGCGAATGTGTTGCCGTCGGCGCTGAGCGCCACCGAATACCCGAACTGTACGTTTGCCGCCGTGTTGGGGGCCTTCATGTACGCCTGCTGCGTCCATGTGGCGCCGCTGCGTACGAAGATGTACACCGCGCCCGCCGACTGCATGGAGTTGTCGTTCTGATTGCCGTTGATCCCGGTGGCGTTGCTGTCCTCCGCGTTCGCGCCGACCGCCAGCGTGTTGCCGTCGTCGCTCAACGAGGCCGAAAAGCCAAACTGATCGCCATCGCCGAAGTTGCCGTCGGTCCCCGCTTCGCCGGTGTTTGACGCCTTGATGTAGGCCTGCTGAGACCAAGTGGACCCGCGGCGCGTGAACACGTAGACCGCCCCTGCCTGCGGAATCGAGTCGTCGTGCTGATTCCCGTTGATGCCCTTGGTCGCGCTCGCCTCGAAATAGGCTGATACCGCCATCGTGTTGCCGTCGGCGCTCAAGGTGACAACGTGGCCGAACTCGGCGCCGGCCATCGGATTGGACGCTTTCACGTACGCCTGCTGCGCCCACGGGCTGGTCGTATTGCGACGCGTGAAGACGTAAACCGCGCCCGCGCTGTAGACCGACGTATCGTCCTGATTCCCGTTGATCGTCTTTGCGCCGCTCCCCTCGTTCGGCGCACCGACCGCCATCGTCAAGCCGTCACCACTCAGGGCAACCGAATCGCCCAGTAATGTGCCGCCGTTGCCGAAGTGATCGCCCATGTGCGGGTTGGATGCCTTGACGTACGCCGTCTGGCGCAACGAACCCGTGCCCGACGCCGTCGAACCGGACTGCGCGTCGGTTCGTACCCCCACTGCGACGGCCACCATCGCTGCAACGATGATGGCCGCCCCCCCTGCCCGATTGATCAAATGTCCTCCCTACTTCTTTGGCGGCGCGACCGGCGCCGGCTTGGCGAACCGCGACGCTTCGACGTTCGCGTTGGCGCGAATCTGCGTGAGCTCGAAGGTGTCGCGGCCATCGAGCCACGTCTGCGTGAACTTGAACGGCAGCTTGACGCCGTTGACGTCACGGTAATCGGAGTAGTCAGTCTGAACCGGAATCTTCCCGACCGGTGAATCGGTGTAGCGCATCGAACGCGTCATCAGCCCCGTCTTCTGATCGAAGTACAGCGTCACCACGATTCCGTCGGCCGCGTTGCCCTGAACGACGTCGACATCCTGATCGTCGATTGTGGTCGGTGTGCCGACGCGCCAGCGCGGCGCAATGGACTTCACCTGGGCCGGGAAGAACAGCATTGCGTCAATCTTCGCGCCCGCCAGTTCCTGTCCGGCGAGCGTCAGCACGTCAACGGGACGCAGCGGCGCCGCATGCCATGCGTTGGCGCCGTCGAACGTCAGGGTGTTGAGGCCATTGCTGGTGCGAATGACCACCGATCGCCGCAGCGGCATGCCGGTCGAGTAGATCTCGGTCTGCCGTTTGTCGGCCGCCTCGGGACCGTAACCGACGTTCGACCCAGTGGCCACGAAATTGGTGAGCGCGCCGGCTCGCTGAGCGCCGCCGACCGCCTGCAGATACTTGTCGAACACCGCGTCCGGCATCGGCGAAAGCGGATTCTGGGCGACGATGGCGTTCGGATCGGGCGGCAGCAGCGGTCCGTACTGAACGGCGAAGTCTGGCACCGTCCGCGGCGAGTCGGCGCCACGATGGCACGAGTAACACGTCACCATCTGCCGGCCGCCGAAATTCTCGGCGTTGATCTTCTGCATCATCTGGATCATCTGCCGCGCGCGCCGCTTGCGCGCGTTGTCCGCGGCAAAGCCGCTCCAATCGCGGTCGTCTGCCATGTGGCAGTCTTCGCACGACATGCCGAGCGAGGCCGAGAAGAACCCCATCGTCGCCATGAACTGATCGACGGGAATGCCCTTCATCACCGTGACATTCTTGAAGACCTGATCCGACAACAGCGGCTTCTCGGTCGCCTGCTGTGCCTTGACGATCGCGGTGCCTACGAGGCACGCGAGCAGCGCCGCCGCGGCCGTCGTTGTCTTCATCGATCCGAGCGTCATGCTTTCTCCTTGGTCGGCGTATCTCGCAGGCGGATTTGAAGGTCCGCCTCTACGACCTGGAAAAAAAAGGGCCGCGAAATCGCGGCCCTAATGTCTTCACCGAAGGAACTGTGCCCTCGCTTACTGAGCGGCCGGCGCGGCCTGGCCGAAGTTCGCGGTCCGGTAGATCTCCTTGCCCGAGTCGGTCATCGTGATCTGCGAGCGCTCCGTGAGGTTCATGTATGGGTCGCCGCTCTTCACCACGCGACCGATGAGGGTAATCGGCATACCAGCCTTGACCGTCTGCGGGCTCCAGCCGAACTGCTTGATCAACTGCTGCGGGCCACCGAGCTCCGCCGTCCATCGAGTGTTTTTCCCACCCTCGTTGACGTCGAAGACGATGAGGGCGTGCGGGTTCACCATGACCAACTGCACGACGGTCCCTTTCAGCGTGACCGTCTCTTCGTTGTAGCGCCCTGCATCACCGTGATGGGCCCACGCAAAACCGGGAATCAGGGTTGCGACGGCCAGCGTAACCGCGCACAGGAGACTCTTCTGCATGGCGACGACACCTCTCATGAAAGCAACAAAAACAGGAGACCTAGTAATCTCTCATCTTGCTGATTCGATGTCAATTACGGCGTTTCCCGGCGAAAAGTTCCACGGAACCGCTACCTTATCGCGATCGGCCGCACGGGTGAACCCGTCGCGCCTCGCACCCGTTCCGTCAGATTCACGTAAAGAAACTCATATACGCGATCCCGCGCAAGCTCCCGCAGGTCCATGTTCTCGAGCATACCGACACCGCCGAAGAGCAACTCGTGATGCACGTTGCCCAGCTCCGGCTTGACCGGTGGTTGGATCGTCACGCAGCAACTGTCGGCGCCGACCATTGACGCCTTCTTCTCGACTGCCCAGCGCGACACTTCGACGCCAATCCCCGGCGAGCCCTGGTTCTCGCCGACGAAGAAACGCGCGTCGTTGTATTTCTGCGGATTGCTCCAATACATGGCCCAGCCGTAATTGAAGAGAATCGCATCGCCCGGCTCGATGGTGCTCTCGTTCATTCCCTGCTTGGTCAACGCACCGCGAACATCGGCGAGCGTCACCTCGTACCGGCTGTCGAGGGCCGTCACGCCTTTGTAGCCCGCGATGTCGATCAGGATGCCGCGAGTGATGATCGGCTTCACATGCTCGACCCCGAGCGCCTCGAGGCCGCCGACGCCGCGGTTCTTTCCGGTCAGATCCTCCTGCGTGAACCCGTTGTAGTAGACGTTCTTCAGCGATCCATCGGCCATCCGCACCACCTTTCCCTGGTGGCCGAACGCGTCGTACTGCGTGCCCATCTGTCCGATGAACCCCGTGAAGTAATCCTGCTGCGCCACGCCAACGCCTTCCTTCACGGGGTCAGCGGCCGGAATGATGGTCAGGAAGTACGGCCGATAGCCGTACTGCGGCATCTCAGCTTCGTAGATGCGACCGAGCTCGTATGTCTGACCGGTCTTCGGGATACGGAGCGCCTTGATGATCTTTTCCGGCGTGATGTAATTCGTGTTCCCCGCCTGATCCTGCCGGCCATGCGGCGACGGCCACCACGGCCCCTTGTCACGCGTTTGCGCAAGCGGGGTGACGCCAGTCATCAGCACGGTTGCGAAGACCATGACCCCAGCGAGCCGTACGAACATCGATCTCATCGCTCACCTCCAAACCGGTGGCGATGGTAAGACCAAACAGCCCGAAGGGGAAGTGGTCAGAGCTGCAGTTGAATGCGGGTCTGGAAGAACTGCGTCTTGCCAACGAGGCCGAAGCGGTCGAGCGAGCCGTACCCGTACGTCATCTCGAGGCGTACATTGTCGGAGAGATGCCAGTTCACCATAGGGGTAAACCGCCAGAACTTCCCGCCATGAATTGCGCCGCTATCGAGGTCGACGTATGAAAAATTCGTCACGATTTCCCAGGCACCGGGACCGCCCTGGAACACTGGACGCAACGGCGAGATCTGATTGAAGAACCCGCCGCGCGTGTTGTAGACGCGCGTCTCGCCCGTCGGGAGCCAGGACATGACGACATTGCCCCCGTTGACGAGCGGATTGCCACTCGCTGGCGCGTCGGCCTTGAGGAAGTAGTACTCGGTCCCGACTAACAGCGGACCTGGACGATAGTACGCCTCGAGGCCCGCCAACCTGGTGCTGTTTACCGCGAAGCTTCCGGTATCCACGAAGTACGGCGCTGGAAACGCTTCGGGCTTCGATCGGAGCTGCAGCTTGCCGTCGTCGGGCCGGCCGAACCGGAGATTAAGACCCAGGTGCAGCACACGCCCCTTCTCTTCGGACTCCATCGGCACCCAGGCGATTCGACCGTCAACCTGGTGCGCGTAGCTTGAAAACGTTTGTCCCTCAGAGAGCCGGTCACCGTAGACCCCCAGGTTCCAGAGGAGCCGTTTTTTCGGGATCCAGCCAAGCCACTTGATGCCGTCGGCGAGGATGGGGATCGCCGCGTCGCTGATGGGCGTGCGCTCCATCGTCCACCCGGCGTAGCCGACCATAACCTTGTTGAGGGAGATGCCTTCTTTCGTGCGCCCGATAAAGATGTTTCCCCAGATCTCCGGCACCTCGAGCATCACGCCCGTCTCACGGAACAGGAATTTCTGAGTGGGAACGTCCCACATGAGGCCCGTGCTCCAGCTCGTGGTCCGTTTTGCGCCTTTGAAGCTCCCCTTGAACACGATGCGCGCATCCCGAACCTTCGGCATCGGAAAGAGCGCAAACTGTTCCTTGCTCTGTTCATCCTGCGAATAGGCGGCGTATTCGTACAGAAAACCGCCGCCAACGCGGAATGTGACCTGATCGCCGTTAAACTCGTTGAACCTGATTAGCTTGCGCGCAGGTGCGCCGAGCTCCTCGTCGCCGGCCTCGGGCGGTTGGTCGTCCAGGCTGGCGGGTTTGCTCCCTGTCGGCTGCTGACCACCGGACGACTGCTGGCCCCACGCGGTGTGGGACCAGCAGCACAGGATGATCAGAAGAAGGCCTGTTCCAGCCTTTCGAGCCACGTCAGTACGTGTAGAACAGCTGTTGAATCTGCTCCGGCGTCCGCTGCTTCAGCAACGCCAATGTCAGCAGGATCCGCGCCTTCTGCGGGTTCAACTCGTCGGACGCGATGAAACCAAGTTCGTCATCATTCAGCTCGACGTTGCGGCCGACGGAGCCGGTCGCGACGCGCGAGGCCCGCACCACGACGACGCCTTTCTTCACAGCGTTCGCAGCAGCGGTGACCGAAACCTTGTTCATGTTTCCGTTGCCCACGCCAGCGATGACGAGGCCCTTGGCACCGTTCGCGGCGGCGCAATCGATCAGATCCGGCGACATGTCAGCCGAGGCGTAGATGATGTCCACCCGAGGCAGCGTCGTCACACCCGTGATGTCGAATTCGGACTGCGTGGTGTGTTTCCATTCGGGGCTCGTGAAGTAGTCATTCTTCCCGTAATTCGCCGTCCCAACGAGACCACGCAGCGGCGACATGAACGTCTGCACCGCGGTGGTGCTCGTCTTCGTCAGCGAATGGGCACCCTGAATCCAATCGTTCATGACGACCAGCACCCCGCGTCCCGCCGCCTTCGGATCGGCAGCGACGCCCACCGCGTTGTACAGATTCAGCGGTCCGTCCGCGCTGACGGCCGTCGACGGGCGCATCGATCCGACCATGACCACCGGCTTGTCGGTCTTCACGGTCAGGTTCAGGAAGAACGCGGTGTCTTCCATCGTGTCCGTACCGTGGGTGATCACGAAGCCGTCCACTGCGGGCGACTTCGCCAGCTCGTTGATGCGTTTTGCGAGCTTGAGCATGATGTCGAAAGTCATATCCTGCGAGCCGACGTTCGAGATCTGCTCACCCTTGATGTTCGCCAGGTCCGTGATGCCTGGAACGCCGGCGATCATCGTGTCGATGTTCACGGCACCCGACGTGTAGCCCGCCTGTGTGCCCGTGGCTGCGGCGCCGGCGATCGTGCCGCCGGTCGCGAGAATGACGACGTTTGCCTTGTTCTTGCCGGCTGCCGACGCAAGCTGCGCGCTGGCGAGCACGGCGACGATTGCGACGGCAATCCGAGTTCGTGCTAGCACTTTCATGATTCGTGTCCTTCCTGAAGCGTCAAATGCCCCGCTTATTTCTGCGCCTGTTTCTTCTGGCGGTATGCGCTGGCGTCGAGGTTCGTCAGCTTGGCGGGGTTGAGCAGGTCCGCAATCTGCGCGTCAGTCAGGAGCTTGCGCTCGCGGATGATCTCGATGATCCCCTTGTTGGTCTTATAGGCCTCGTTCGCCAGCTCGGTCGCCTTCTCGTAGCCGAGCACGGGATTGAGCGCGGTGACGATGCCGACGGTGGTGTCCATGTAGTGCTGCAACTGCCGCTCGTTGACGGTGATGCCGTCCACACACTTCGTGCGAAACGCATTCGAGGCGGTGTACAGCAGGTGCTGGGACTCCATCAGCGCGAGCCCCTCGACCGGCTCGTAGGCGTTGAGTTGCAGCTGACCGGAGTGCGCGGCGACCGTGACGGTGAAGTCATTGCCCATCACCCGATACGCGACGAGATTGACCATCTCGGGAATCACCGGGTTCACCTTGCCCGGCATGATCGAAGAACCTGGCTGCAGTGCGGGCAGGTTGATTTCGGCCAGACCCGCCCGTGGCCCTGACGTCAGCAGGATCAGGTCGCTGGCAATCTTCGAGAGCTTGATCGCAACGCTTTTCAGCGCGGAGGAATACACCACGAAGCCTTGCTGATCCCAGGTCGCGGCGAGCATGTCGCTCGCGGGCTTGATCGGTTTGCCCGTCAGCTTGGCGAGCTCGGCGGCGGTCTTCTCCGCGTAGCCCTTCGGTACGTTGATGCCGGTGCCAATGGCGGTCGCGCCCATGTTGACTGTGTAAAGGGCCTTTTCCGCGTCACGCAGCAGCGCAATCTCGTCGTCGATGGAAGCCGCGAACGCGTGAAATTCCTGGCCGACGGTCATCGGGACCGCGTCCTGCAGTTCGGTGCGACCCATCTTCAGGGTGTTGATGTACTGATCGCCTTTCGCACGGAAGGACGCTGACAGCTTCTGCAGCTCGGCGACCAGCTTGTCGTTGCGCAGGAGGAGCGCGACCTTGATCGCCGTCGGATAGCTGTCGTTGGTCGACTGCGACATGTTCAGGTCGTCGTGCGGCTCGATAACGGAGTAGTCGCCCTTCTGGTGTCCGCTCAACTCGAGCGCGATGTTGGCCAACACCTCGTTCGCGTTCATGTTGGTGGAGGTACCGGCGCCACCCTGGAACCAGTCGACCTGAAACTGATCGTGATACTTGCCATCGATCACGGCCTTGGCGGCTTTCTCGATGGCAGGGAGCTTCTGCTTGTCCATCGCGCCGACGCTGGTGTTGGCGCGCGCGGCGGCGAGCTTCACAATCGCCCACGCTTCGACGAATCCCGGATAGTGATCGATAGAGATTCCTGAAATCTGGAAGTTCTCCAGCGCACGCGCGGTCTGCACGCCGTAGTACGCATTGGACGGAATCTGCTTCTCGCCGAGCAGATCGTGTTCGGTTCGCGTCTGCGTTCCCGTTGTGGCGATCTGCGTGCCCGACGTGGGCACGGGTTGCGGTTCGTCGCGAAGACGCTGGACGGCCGCGGCCACCGGGTCGGGCTGTGATACCTCGACGGAGGACCGCGTGTTCCCGGACGAGCATGCCCAGGAGGCGGTGAGGACGAAGGTAAGACAGACGTACTTACATGTGTGTTTCACGATCGGCAGTTCGAGCACCATCGGTGCCACCCGAATGCCGAGTGCCATATAGAACTGAGCCCGGGATGATCGCGGTTGGGGCGCGCTCCGATTGACGAAATACCGGAATACCCACTGCATGTTGTGGGCGCCCCGAATCGCATCAGCATGGCGTCCTGAACTGGCTTCCCTGAACTGGAGGTGAGGATCGAGGAGTTGCGTGTTAGCATCCCGCGTCGGGCGGCGCGGTGGCACCGCACGAAATCGGAGGGCTCTATGAGGCTGTTTCTCGCTGCGATCACTCTGGTGGTCTGGACGATGCCGGCGTCGGCCCAGTGGCTCGATCGCAAGACCCCCGGCATTCCGCGCACACCCGACGGCAAGCCGAACCTCGCAGCGTCCGCGCCGCGCGGAGCCAACGGCAAGATCGATTTCAGCGGTATCTGGAACGGGCCGGTGCCCGACACCGACCCCGATCCGGCCAACGCGCAGCCGTGGGTCAACGAGTTGGTCCAACAGCGTCTGCGGGAGTACCACAGGACGCGTCCCTCGTATCAATGCCAGCCGAGCGGCCCTGAGGCTGACAGATTTGCCGGGTGGAAGCGCATCATCCAGACGCCGACCCTCATCGCGATCCTCAATGACGACCTCTCCTCTCGCGTGATCTTCATGGACGGACGCGAGCTCGAGGCCAATCCTGCGCCAAGCTGGATGGGATATTCGGTCGGGCACTGGGAAGGCGACGCGTTAATCGTGGACAGTAATGGATACAACGACAAGACGTGGCTGAGCCGCTATGGGCAGTCGCATACAGAGGCGCTCCGCGTGCGAGAGCGATGGCGGCGTGCGGACTTCGGTCACCTGCAGGTGGAGGTGACCTTCACCGATCCGGGCGCCTACGCGAAGCCGTGGGGCTTTACCGCGAGTATGGCGCTGGCCGCGGATACCGAAATGCTCGAATCGATCTGCGAACGGAGCAGCGAACACTGGATCGGCACGCAATCCGATGCCGCCACCACCGGCACCGCCGTCGCGCCCGATGTGCTGGCGAAGTACGTCGGTGTCTATCGCGGGATGTACACGACGAACAAGCGCACCATCGAAGTGACGCTCTCAGGCGGCCAATTGATGGCCAAAATCATCGGCGGCGCCGCCATTGACGGCGGTGACATGCGACCGCTCGTCCCGCTGTCTCAGACACTGTTCGAAGGGCTCGGCATCGGCTATCGATTCGTCATCGACGACAAGGGTGTCACGACGGGTCTAGTGGAGATTCACAATTCGGGTGAACAGCTGTTTCCGAAAGACAAGTAAGCGCGCGAACCTAGCCTTCGAGCGTCACGGCCACCGACTCGCCCAGGTTCTTCGAGTCGGTGCGCAACAGCCGCGATGGGCTCTTCAATCGACCGCGCCACCCGTTCAGCACGCTGTCCTTGGGCACCTCGTTCTCGCCGGTGAACCGATCGTCATCGGTCGATATCACCGCGGCGTTCTCGGCGAGCTTGGTCGGCATCACCGTCGTAAACGACCAGGCAGGCGAGGCATTGATGCTGCCGTGATGCCCGACCTTGATCACATCGGCGTTCAGCGGCGCGCCGTTCTTCCGCATGATCTCCCAGCTCATCTCCTCTGCGTCGCCGACGAGCAGCAGGCGCACCGAGCCGTGCGTCAGTCGCATCACGATGGACGTGTTGTTCCGTGTCGTATCGACCGCGCCGAGCACATCGAGGCCGCCGCTTTGAAGCTGCCGCCGCAGCCGAGCCATATCCGCGAGTCCGGCCAGCGACGACTTCCTGAACTTCACTGCCCGCGCGCCGTCGAACGGATCCCGCCTGGTCGCCTTGATCCGGCCGTTGACCGCCGAAATCGCGATGCCGCGCGCCTGGAGCGCATGCTCGAGTGGCTGCAGATAGCGATTGCTGTTCTTCTCGGGACCGAAGACCTCGATGCCGAGCTTCTTCAGCCCCGGGGGGAGCGCCGGCTTCAAGTTGAGTCCCCGATGGATCTTGAAGATGCGAGAGGCCGGCACACCTATGTCCTTCAGGATGTCCGCCATCTGCTGTCGGATCTTGTCGCCGCTGGCGCCGAAGTTGTTCCGGAACACCCGCCCGATGTCGCTGTCGCCGTCAGGAATCGACGCCGGCAGCATGCTTCGAAGCGTCCGCTCGGCGATCTCGAACACGTGGTCCAGAGACGGCGTCACGTGCGCGTGCCATACCCGCTGAATCGTGAAGTCGGCCTTGAATCGCTTGCGCAGGCTGAAGAAGCCCTCCATGTGATCGAGGTGGCGGTGCGTGATCACCAGCAGATCGAGCTTGCCTGCTGTTCGCGTCAACACGTCGTTGTAGACCTTCTCGAAAACCGCGTTCGGATCGTTGTGGAAGTTGCCAAAGTCAATCCAGGCATGATGAGCGCCGTCGTCCTCGTCCCATGACACGAGGAGTGCGTCGCCGAACAACACGTTATAAGCGCGCAGCGTGATGCTCATTTGCGTGGCCTCCTCGATCGCCCGCAGCATGCGGCCAGGTTCGATCGGAGCGCGAGCCGACCACCGGTGAGCTCCGCGATCCAGGGACGTCGCGCGGCCGCCCGCCTGACATCGTCGTCGAGTGACACACCGACAACGGTGAAGGACTCCTCGGACCCTTCGACCAGAAAGCGCTTCGCCGCATCCACTCGTTCTCTGGTGACGGGCTTGCGTGCCTCGTACAGCAGGACACCGAGTGCGTCGAAGACGAGCGTGCCGCCTCCGCGAAGCGTGATCCACTGATCGCCAAAGGCCTCCGCCTCTTTGGGCGCGAGCTTCACATCGAGGGGGTACTCGTAGACGATCGCGATTTGCGCCACCTCCCCTGGAGACGTCGGCAGGCGCTTCAGCTGCACGTCGCGAACGACGAAGTCGCGCTGATCCGCGTGCGGAGCCAGCGCGAGCCTGTGCCGATTGGCATGGAGGAACAGGTAGGCGTCACGGACCGATGGTCGCGGCCAGCTGGGCGGGTACTCAAGCCAGCGAGACTCGTCGAGACTCTCTTCCCGTTTGGACACGAGGCCTCGCCGGGCGAGCACGCCGTGCACGATCGCGCGGAAGCCGCTGTCGTCGGTGGGATGCACCGATCGGTCCGCCGCCAGCAAGGCCTCGGCGTACTCGGCCAGCGTGCAATCCGCCGGTGGCAGGAAGTCGAGCGCCCGGACGGCCATGCGCTGGATAACGGTCCGCGCGGTGCGGAGTGCGCCCAGCTTGGTCTCGCCCCGTCGCATCAGCGTCTGATGAAGCTTCCGGAGTGCGAGATAGATCGTGCTCGAGAGCTTGAGCGACAGATCGTGAGGCTCGATCGTGTCCTTCCAGTCAGCGGGTGTGGCATCGACGAGGCTGCGGATCGACCCCCAGCCGCGCACGCCGGCTTCTTCGAACCCCTCGGCGATCTCGCTGAGCAGGTTCAACCGGTCGAGCGACCCGGCTACGCGGCGCTGTACTACTTCGTGCGACAGCGCCGCGAATACCGCGCAGATGTCACCGATCGCCTCGTGCAGCGCCGACGTTTCTGGTTCGAACGGCTCGTAGTAACGAGGGCGAACGGCGTCGAGGATGGCATGCCCGGTTTCGTGGGCCACGATGTCGTGCGCGAGCGCTGTGTGATAGGCGCGCCGGCGTCGACCGTTGCCCATGAACGAGTAGAACTGAAGGCTGTGGCTCTCCGCGCTGTAGAAAGCGTTCTCCAAGATGCCTGCATGCGGCACGACGAGCAGGCGACTGCCTTCGAATCCCCAGCGCAGAGGCCGTCCCAGTTCGAGCTCCACCAGTTCGGTCGCACGGGCTGCGATGGCGTAGGTATTGAGCTGATGGAACCGCATATCGCGCAGCTCATACTCGGGGAAGGTGCCGTCCTTCCTTGGCGCGGCTGGAGGAAACACGACGTCGCGATCGACGTTGTAGTCGAAGACGGCCATGCGCTCGCCAATCGGACCGGCCAGCAGCGGTCCGCGTACGGTCACCTTGACGGGCGTGGGCGTCCGCCGCGGATCCTGGACGATGATGGGGATCGTGATCGCACTTGGCTCGCGGGCTTCGCGCATGCGCAGTCCTGGCATACCGGCGCTCCGTTGGAATGGTGGGGATGCACTCGCTCGTCATGTCATGACACAACGAACGGAGGAACTCGCTACGGCCGGTCGATTATGGCTTTGACCGGGCGGCTGTCAATACACAACGCAAATGAGAAGAACGTCGTGGAACCCGAAATCTTGCGGGACAGCATCCAGAAATTTGAGCAGGTTGGCGGAGAGGGTGGGATTCGAACCCACGTGCCGGTTACCCGACAAGACGCTTTCGAGGCGCCCCCGTTACGACCACTTCGGTACCTCTCCGGTGACGTGCTGCAGGATGAACAGGTCATTATAGCCGGCGCTTTTCGCGGAAGAACTCCTGGATGAGTTCCCGGGCGGCGTCTTCGCGCACGCCACCGGTCACATCAAAGCGATGATTCAGCCCTGGCGTATCGAGCGCGCGGACCGTGGAGACCAGAGCACCGGTTTTTGGTTCCGCAGCGCCATAGATCACGCGCCGGACACGCGCGTGGACAAGGGCGCCGACGCACATCAAACACGGCTCGAGCGTGACGTAGACGTCCGCGGCCGTCAGCCGGTAGTTACCGGCAATACGCGCCGCTTCGCGAAGCACGAGCACTTCGGCATGCGCGGTCGGATCGCAGGCCGAGATCGGCTGATTGAATGCGCGCGTCACAATCGCCGCGTCAATGACCAGCACGGCGCCAATCGGCACTTCGCCCGCCGCGAGCGCACGCTGCGCCTGCTCGAGCGCGGCATCCATGAACTGCTCGGGCGACATGCCGTGATACTACCGTCCTGACCGGACATAGCGCGACGGGTTCAACGGCGTGAGCGGGTGTTCTCTCTGGGATTGGGTTCGCGAAGCTCCGTCTGAAAAGCCTCGGAAACGAAAACGGCCTCGACGGGGGGAGAGTCGAGGCCGTTTGCAGGGCGCCTATTGGAGTGCTGGGGATCTACGAACCTATGCGCTCTGGTCTGACAGCGATGCGCGAGCGACGGTCATTGTTCGCAACTGCACGCTTTCTCTCTGATCCGGGGTGAGCGCGTTCTCCACACGGACCGGCTCACCAAAGAGCAACCAGCGGGCCGCGAAGTCGGCAACTCGCGATCTCGTTGCGAACGAAGTAGATGCGTCGTGTGCACAGATCTGCGGTGCGCGGATCTGCGCCGGCGCGTGTGCTCGAATGCGACATGAGCCCCGTCGGCTGCGGCTTCGTGTCCCTTATATCCGCTGGATCGGCAAGCAGTTGGCGTGTTCGTTCCGTTGCGGAACACGGTTGGTTCGGTTCGGGTCAGTCGAGAAAACCCCAAACCCCAAACCCCAAATCCCAATTCAATGCAGCTTTGAGAATTTGGGTGGAGTCTTGGGATTTTGGGGCTTGGGATTTGGGG
>Ga0070704_100000701_pt1 | contig 16319 bp, 16 predicted proteins | sample KBSK5252metaG_FD_65467 | JGI IMG/M metagenome (GOLD analysis project Ga0070704, IMG submission 65467) | Corn, switchgrass and miscanthus rhizosphere microbial communities from Kellogg Biological Station, Michigan, USA - KBS K5-25-2 metaG | ecosystem: Host-associated > Plants > Roots >...
GTCGCACTCGCCGCCCTGGACGCCCGAGTGCAAGTGCGCTGGGCTTACCCCGGCCGAAAGTTCGGGGTGGGACCGATCTCGATTGCCGACCTCTACTCGACTGCTCACCAGCGCCGCGATTCCGAAACCGTCCTCCGCCCCGGCGACGTCATCGAGCGCATCTCGGTCCCGGGCAAGTACGCCGGAGCGCGACAGGTCTATCTCAAGGCGACGCAGCGCGCCGAGTGGGACTTCGCGCTTGTCAGTGTGGCGGTCGTGTGGCCGAAGGGGCGCGGTGTGACGCCGCGCGTCGTGTTGGGCGGCGTGGCGCCGCAGCCCTGGCAGGTCGGGATTCGAGAACCGGGAAGCGGAAAGCGTTGGGCGGCGCGCGCGGCGGAGCTGGCAGTGGCGCCGGCGGAGCCGATGTCCCAGAACGCTTACAAGGTCGACCTTGCCAGGAACCTGCTGCGGGAGGCGCTAGGGGGCTGACACGGGGCGATAATAAATACCGTGGGAAGGACGCAGTTCAGGGGGGGTGGGGACCCGTCCTACACCTCGCGAGGCTTGGGCGGCCCGTAGCGCTCAGACGAGTCGTGCAGTTTCTCCCACTCGGAACGGAAGGCGAACGGATCGAGGCCGCTGGCCCGGTCCACGGCGAGGATGCCGTCCAGGTGGTCGATCTCATGTTGCAGCAGCTCGGCCATCGGCCCCTCGAGCTCCATGGTGTGGCTCTCCCCCTCGAGGTCCTGGTAGGCCAACGTGGCATGGTACGCCCGGGTAACCCGGACCAGGAGGTTTGGGAAGGAAAAGCAATCGTCCCACACGAGGAAGTCTTGGGAGCCGACGTCCGTGATCTCCGGGTTGACCATCGTCCAGCGCTGCTTCCCCTTGGTCTCCACGAACACGACGCGCACCGGCGCGCCGATCTGGGGGGCGGCGAGGGCCCGGCCCATCTTGTACTTGGTCCGGGCAGACCGAAGCGTATCGCGCAGGTCGTCCGCGACCAGGCGCACGGAGGGCGATTTCGGGTCCTGGACCCGCTCACACCGGACCCGCAGTATCGGGTCCCCGAGCTGGCGAATGCGGCGAATGGCCATGGGCGGCCTAATATGTGAAGGTCTTACCGTATTAGCGACTTAGCGCCTATCCTTTCTTTATGTCCCTGGCGGGAGTGGTCTTGGCGGGCGGCCGGTCGGCCCGGATGGGGTCCCCCAAGGCCCTGCTGGACTTCCGCGGCCGGCCGTTTGTAGTGCGGATTCTCGAGGCGCTCGAGGCCCTAGAGGTAAAGACCCGCGTGGTCGTATTGGGCCCGGACGCCCCCCGCATCCGGCCCGCCCTCGCGGGTCGCGAGTGCCTTATTGTCGAGAACGGCGACGTGGAGGGTGGGCCGATCGCCTCGCTGCGGGCCGCGCTTCGCGTCTTACAGGGAGTGCAGCCGAGCGCCGCCCTGGCCTGGCCGGTAGACCTGCCACATGTGCGGGTCACGACACTCGAACGCTTGTTCGAGACCTTCCGGCGCGAGCCGGCGCCCGCAGTCGTCCCGACGTTTGCCGAGCGGCGCGGCCATCCGGTCCTGTGGGGAACGGGGCTCTTTGAGGAGTTGCTGATCAGCGAGGCCGCGACGCGGCACGGAGCCCGCGCGGTCCTACACGCCCACGCCGCGGAGATCTCCCAGGTGGCCGTGGACGATCCGGCGGTGATCGACGACCTCAATACGCCGGAAGACTACGAGCGGCTGGTGCGGGAACTGAACCGGGACATCTAGTGAAAGCAGGGCGTGGGACGTGGGGCGTGGATACCTACGCCCTACGCCCCGCGCCCGCATTTCGGTTGACAATCCCGACTAACTCACTTAGGATTCGCTTAACCCAAGGCAGCGTCGTCACTTCCGGGAGTTTTGATGACCGGCATCGAAGCCCAAGTCCAGCAGCCATACAAGTACGGGTTCGTCACCGACATCGAATCCGACGTCGTCCCGCCCGGCTTGAACGAGGACGTGGTACGGCTCATTTCGGCCAAAAAGGGCGAGCCGGCCTGGATGGTCGATTGGCGCCTCAAGGCCTACCGTAACTGGCTCAAGATGGAAGAGCCCCATTGGCCCAACGTGAAGTACGGGCCGATCGACTACCAGGCGATCAGCTACTACGCCGCCCCGAAAAAGCTTCCCAAGCTCGAGTCGCTCGACCAGGTCGATCCCAAACTGGTCGCGACCTTCGAGAAGCTCGGCATCCCGATCGAGGAGCAGAAGCGGCTTACGGGTGTGGCGGTCGATGCGGTCTTCGACAGCGTCTCGGTCGCGACGACCTTCCAGGCGGAGCTCGCCAAGTACGGCGTGATCTTTTGCCCCATCTCTGAGGCGATCCGGAAGCACCCCGAGCTGGTCCAGAAGTACCTGGGCACAGTGGTGCCACATAACGACAATTTCTTCGCGGCGTTGAACACGGCCGTGTTCACGGACGGCTCGTTCGTGTACGTCCCCAAAGGCGTGCGCTGTCCGATGGAGTTGTCCACCTACTTCCGTATCAACGCTTCCTCCACGGGCCAGTTCGAGCGCACCCTGATCATCGCCGACGAAGGTAGCTACGTCAGCTACCTCGAGGGGTGTTCGGCACCGATGCGGGACGAGAACCAGCTGCACGCCGCGGTCGTCGAGCTCGTCGCGCTCGATAACGCGACGATCAAGTACTCGACGATCCAGAACTGGTATCCGGGGGACGAAGAGGGCAAGGGCGGCATCTACAACTTCGTCACTAAGCGCGGCAAGTGCGCCGGCAAGAACTCCAAAGTCTCCTGGACCCAGGTCGAAACTGGGTCGGCGATCACCTGGAAGTACCCGGGCTGCATCCTGCAAGGTGACAACTCGATCGGCGAGTTCTACTCCGTGGCCGTCACCAGCCGCCGCCAGCAGGCCGACACGGGCACCAAGATGATCCACCTCGGCAAGAACACGCGCTCGACGATCGTCTCGAAGGGGATCTCGGCAGGGCGCGGGCAGAACACCTATCGCGGTCTCGTGAAGATCATGAAGGGTGCCGAGGGCGCGCGGAACTACTCGCAGTGCGACTCGATGCTCATCGGCGACCAGTGCGGCGCGCACACGTTCCCGTACATCGACGTGCGCAACAGCTCCGCGATCATGGAGCATGAGGCGTCCACATCCAAGATCGGCGAGGACCAGATCTTTTACCTGCGCCAGCGCGGCCTCTCCGCCGAGGACGCCGTGTCGATGATCGTCAACGGCTTTTGCAAGGAAGTCTTCAAGGAGCTGCCGATGGAGTTTGCCGTCGAGGCGACGCGGCTGCTCGGCATCAGTCTCGAAGGGAGTGTCGGGTAATGCTGGAGGTCCGTGGGCTTCATGTAGCGGTCGGTGGCACCGAGATCCTGCGGGGCGTCGACCTCAGCGTCAAAGCCGGTGAGGTGCACGCCATCATGGGACCGAACGGCTCCGGGAAGAGCACGCTCACCCAGGTGCTGGCGGGCCACCCGGCGTACACCGTCACCGCGGGGACCGCGACGTACGAGGGCAAGGACCTGTTGGCTCTGAAGCCCGAAGAGCGGGCCCGCGAGGGACTGTTTCTCGCGTTCCAATACCCGGTCGAGATTCGCGGCATCACCAACTCGTACTTCCTGCGCTCGGCGGTGAATGCAGTCCGGAAGCATCGCGGCCAGGAGGAGCTCGATCCGCTTGATTTCCTCGCGGTACTCGAAGAGAAGCTCAAGGCGATCGGCTGGGACGACACGCTGATGAATCGTCCCGTGAATGAAGGCTTCTCGGGCGGCGAGAAAAAGCGCAATGAGATTCTTCAGCTCGCGGTACTGGAGCCGCGGCTCGCGCTGCTCGATGAAACCGACTCAGGGCTCGACATCGACGCCCTGAAGACGGTGGCCAACGCCGTGAACAAGCTGCGCGCGGCCGACCGGTCGTTCGTGATCGTCACGCACTATCAGCGGCTCCTGAACTTCATCACGCCCGACGTGGTGCACGTCCTCGCCGACGGCCGGATCGTCAAGTCAGGCGGGCCCGATTTGGCACACGAGTTGGAGGCAAAGGGCTACGACTGGCTGCGGGCTGGCGCCATGGTGTCGTGATGGTGGCGGTCGAGCGGCTCGTCCAGGCGTACCGGGCATTTGCGGGGAATGGCGCCTCCGGCGCACCCGCGTGGCTCAAAGAGCTGCGCGACGGCGGTATCGCGCGGTTCGGCTCCCTCGGTTTCCCAACGACCAAGCAGGAAGCGTGGCGCTTCACCAGCGTTGCGCCGATTGCCGAAACGACCTTCGAGCTGGCGCATCCCGCATCCCGCATTCCGAAACTCGACGCCATCCAGCCCTTCTTGCTCGGCGACGGTCCTCGACTCGTTTTCGTCAACGGTTTTCTTGTACGGTCTCTTTCCACGCCTCTCTCTGACGGTGTTCGTCTCGACGGTCTTGCTCAGGCTCTTGTCGATACGCCCGACCTCGTCCGTCAGCACTTGGGCAAGTATGCCGCCTTCGCCGAACGGCCCTTCGCGGCGCTGAACACGGCGTTCGTGCGCGACGGCGCGTTCGTGCACGTGGCGGCGCGGCGCAAGGTCGAAGAGCCGATGCAGCTGCTGTTCCTCGCGACGACGCCCACTGAGACCAATGGCGTGCGCCTCGTCGCGCATCCGCGCAACCTCATCGTGCTCGAACGGGAGGCCCGCGCCACCATCGTCGAGACGTACGCAACGCTTGGGGATGGCGTGCACTGGACCAACGCCGTGACCGAGGTGGTTGCCGGCGACGGGGCGCGCGCCGACTGCTACCGCGTGCAGCGCGAGAGCGATCGGGCCTACCACGTCGCGGTCACCGACATCCACCAGGGGCGCGACAGCACCGTCCATGTGCACGCCGTCTCGTGCGGCGCCGCGCTCGCGCGGCACGACCTGCGCGGCACGCTCGCCGGACCGGGCGGATACCTGATCCTGAACGGTCTGTACCTCTTGGCGGGCGAGCAACACGCGGACCATCACACGGCGATCGACCACGCGACTCCCCACTGCGAGAGTCACGAGTATTTCAACGGCGTGCTCGATGGCCGGTCGCGCGGCATCTTCAACGGCCGGATCATCGTGCGGCCTGGCGCCCAGAAGACCGACTCGAAGCAGACGAACAACAACTTGCTGCTCTCGCGCGACGCGCACGCCGACAGCCAGCCCCAGCTCGAGATCTACGCCGACGACGTCAAGTGCACGCACGGCTCGACCGTCGGCCCGCTCGACCCCAAGGCACTCTTCTACCTCGAGAGCCGCGGGATCGGTGAAGTCGAGGCCCGCCGGCTCATGACGTACGGGTTCGCCGCCGAGATCCTGAACCGCATGGACGTCGAGCCGCTGCGCGCGCAGCTCGACGGGATCGTGCGGGCTCGCCTGGCGGAGTAATGAGCGACCTCGGCGACCTCTACCAGCAAACGATCCTCGACCACAACCGGAATCCGCGCAACTTCCGGCGGCTCGAGAAAGCGAACCGCAGCGCCGAAGGCCACAACCCCCTGTGTGGCGACCGCATCAAGGTGTACGTGCAAGTCGATGGCGACACGATCGGCGATATCGGCTTTCAGATGCCCGACGGCGCGGGATGCGCGATCTCCAAGGCGTCGGCGTCGCTGATGACGGCGGCGGTGAAAGGAAAGCCCGTCGCCGAGGCGGAGGCGCTGTTCCAGGCGTTCCGCGACATGCTCGCCGGCGGTCCCATCGCTTCCGGAAAACTCGCGGCCTTCGGCGGCGTGCGCGCCTTCCCTGCCCGCGTGAAGTGCGCCAACCTCGCGTGGCACGCGTTGCACGCCGCGCTCCAGAACCAATCCGATCCGGTGACGACGGAATCGTCGCGGGACTTCTGATGCTCGACACCCGGAAGATCCGCCCCGACTTCCCGATCCTCGCGCGCACGGAGCACGGGCACCGGCTCGTGTATCTCGACAATGCGGCGACGACGCAGAAGCCGCGCCAGGTGCTCGAGGCGATCCTCGAGTACTACAGCACCAGCAACGCCAACGTCCATCGAGGTGCCTACGGGCTCGCGGTCGCCGCGACCGAGGCGTACGAGGCGGCGCGCGGGACCGTGGCGCGCTTCGTCAACGCCTGGGCGGTCGAGGGGGTCGTGTTCACCCGCGGTACGACCGAAGCGATCAACCTCGTCGCGGGGTCGTGGGGGCGGGCCAACGTGAAAGCCGGGGATTCCGTGGTGGTGACCGCGATGGACCACCACTCGAACCTCGTTCCCTGGCAGATCCTGTGCGGGGAAAAGGGGGCGACCCTGCGGATGGTCGAAATCACCGCGGATGGGCGGATCGACCTGCTGGACTTCGGACGGGCGCTCGAAGCGGGCCCACGCCTCGTGGCGTTTCCCTACGTCTCGAACTCTCTCGGCACCGTTAACCCAGCCGCCGAGCTGACTCGGCTGGCGCACGGCGCCGGGGCCGTCGTCGTCATTGATGGGGCGCAGTCCACGCCCCACCTCCGGGTGGACGTACAGGCGTTGGGCTGTGATTTCTACGCGCTGTCGGGTCACAAGATGCTCGGGCCGATGGGCAGCGGGGCCTTGATCGCCAAGCCGGTGTTGCTCGACGCGATGCCGCCCTACCACGGTGGCGGGGAGATGATCGAGCGGGTGTGGGACGACCATTCCAGCTGGAACAAGATCCCTCACAAGTTCGAGGCAGGGACCCCGAACGTGGAGGGCGCCGTCGGACTCGCCGCGGCGATCGAGTATCTCGAGCGCCTCGGAATGGAACGGATCGCCGAGCACGAGCAGGCGCTGGCGCGCGTGGCCATCGAGCGGCTGAGCGAGATCGAGGGGGTCACCGTGTACGGTCCCAAGGACCATCGCGCCGGGGTCGTGCCCTTCACGTACGGTGATGTCCATCCTCACGACCTCGCCACGATCCTCGACCGGGACGGCGTCTGCATCCGCGCGGGGCATCACTGCACTCAGCCGTTGATGCGGCGGCTCGGCGTGCCGGCGACGGCGCGGGCGTCGTTCTATGTCTACAACGACGTGGACGACATCGACGCGCTCGTCAGCGCGGTGCGCAAGGCTGGCGAGCTGTTCGGCGTTCCAGCTTAACCCCTTCCCACCCGTCTCGTCCCCGATAGCTTCGGGGCATGCCAGAACCCATTGTCGCGGTTGACCGCATCACCAAGCGGTTCGCCGGCCACACGGCGGTCGACGCGCTCTCGCTCAGTGTCCCCCCCGGCGTGATCTTCGGTCTGCTCGGCCCCAACGGCGCCGGGAAGAGCACGACCATCCGCATGATCCTGAACATCTATGCTCCCGATAGCGGGACCGTTCGCCTCTTCGGCGAAAGCGGCACCGGTCGCGATCACACGGGGCGGATCGGGTATTTGCCGGAGGAACGAGGCCTGTATCCGAAAATGCGAGTGCTGGACGTCCTGCTATTCCTCGCGGAGTTGAAAGGTGTGGACCGGCGCGCGGCGCGGCCCAAGGCGCTCGACTGGCTGGCCCGGATGGGGCTCTCGGACTGGCGCATGCGCAAGGTGAACGAGCTGTCGAAAGGCATGCAGCAGAAGGTGCAGTTCATCTCGACGATTCTGCACGAGCCGGATCTCCTCGTGATGGACGAGGCGTTCTCCGGTCTCGATCCGGTCAACTCGCAGGTCTTGAAGGACACCGTCCTCGAGCTGCGCGCGCGGGGCAAGACGATCCTGTTTTCCACGCACATCATGGAGCAGGCCGAGAAGGTGTGTGACCACGTCTGCATCATTGCGCGTGGGAAGAAACTGGTGGACGGCACACTCGCCGACATCAAGCGTACACACGGCGGAAAGCACGTCTTGGTCAACTTTGACGGCACGCGTGGCGACGCCGATCGCATCTTCGCCGATCGGCGGCAAGTGGCTAAGGCGGACGTGTCGGGGCAGTTCGCCGAGCTCGAGCTCACGGCTCAGGGCGACGCCCAGGAGATCCTCAAGGCCCTGGTGACCTCGGGCGCCCGGTTGTCGCGCTTCGAGCTCGCCGAGCCGTCGCTCAACAAGATCTTCATCGATCTCGTCGGTCCCGAAGCGGCGACGGCGTCGGCACGCCCCGATGCGGAGGTGTCCCGTGCGTAAAGTTCTGGCGGTCGTTCGCCGCGAGTTCGTGGAGCGTGTCCGACAGCGGTGGTTCTGGGTGATGGCGGCGCTCGCCCCGGTGTTCTTCGGAGCGCTTGTCATCGTGCCCACGCTGCTGATGAGCAAAGGTGGCGTGAAGCGCATCGTGCTGGTGGACGGCACGACTTCGACGTTCGGCATGGAACTCACCGCGCGCCTGGATCGCGAGTCGTTGTTCATCGCCGTGCGGGTCCCCGTCAGCTCTAGGACGAGCGATTCCCTGATGGCCGCGGTCGACAGGAAGGAGATCGACGGCTTCCTGATCGTCAACGACGTTGCGGTCGACTCCGGAAAAGTGATGTACCGCGCCTCGAACGTCTCCTCATTCGTCACCATCGGGACGCTGGAGCACGTCATCAGCGAGATGGTCAACGCGCGGCGGCTCGAGCGCGAGGGCGTAAACCCTGCACTCGTCCAGAAGGCCCGCATTCCACTCCAGTTGGACAGCAAGAAGGTCTCAGGGGGCAAGGAGACGGGTCAGAGCGCGGGGCAGTCGTTTGCGCTCGCCTACTTCATGGGCATCATCCTCTACATGGCGATCCTGCTCTACGGCATCAACGTGATGAGCTCGGTCCTGGAGGAGAAGACCACGAAGATCGTCGAGGTGCTCGTCTCCTCAGTGCGCCCGTTCCAGCTATTGCTCGGCAAGGTGCTCGGCGTCGGGGCCGTGTCGATCTTCCAGTTCTTGCTCTGGGGTGTCTCGACACGCCTGCTGCTTTCCCAGCGAGCGAAGCTATTCGGCGGGGGTGATGGCGGGGGCCCGTTCCAAATGCCACACGTGAATGGGAGCACCGCGGCGATCTTCATTGCGTACTTCCTCGGCGGATTCCTACTGTACTCGGCCATGTTCGCCGCCGTGGGCGCGATGTCGTCCAACGAGCAGGAAGCCCGGCAGGCGCAGCAGCCGGTGGTGATGCTACTCGTCGCGTCGTTCATCAGCATGTTCGCGATGCTCAACGATCCGGGGTCCACGCTTTCCGTGACGCTGTCGATGATTCCGTTCAGTGCGCCGATCGCGATGCCGGTGCGATGGGCGGCGGGAAATCTGCCGCTCTCCGAGGTGGCGCTGTCGCTCGGCATACTGACGGTATCGATATTGGGAGTGACATGGATCGCGGCGAGGATATACCGAGTCGGGATCTTGATGACGGGGAAGCGGCCGAACATCAAAGAGCTGGTGAGACGGGTGCGGGCAGCCTAAGGACCTGCAACTACTAGACGCACCGGCGCACCGCGGTATTGCGTAAACAGGGTACGGGACGAGCTCGAATGGTTCCGTACCCTGCGCGTTTCTGCGATACCGTTCCTCATGCCCATCCACCACACACTCAAGGCGTGGCAACACGCCGAACGACTCGCGGTCGAGTGCTCTAAGGTCGCTCAACGATTCCCCGACTTCGAACAGCACGCCCTCGCCGACCAACTACGGAGGGCGTCCTACAGTATTCCGCTCAACATCGCAGAAGGTACGACGCGAAAGGGGACGCGGGACTACCGGAAGTTCCTCGACATCGCCTGGGGGTCGCTCGCCGAAGTCCAGACAGCCCTCGCCATCGCCCGTGACATCGGCTACCTGCGGCCGGCGGAGTTCGGTCGCCTGGAGGCCCTCGCGACCGAGACCAGCAAAACGCTTTTCGGGCTGCTCCGAAAGATCAGCGGGCTAGCGGGTCGTCCGGCAACCGGTTGACGGTCCCCCGCGGTGCGCCTGTGCGCCTAGCCTTTGCAGGTCCGCGCTTAGTAGTTTCACCGCATGTCATTCGCGTATGACGTCATCGTGGTTGGCGGCGGCCACGCCGGCACCGAGGCCGCCGCTATGTCCTCCCGCCTCGGCGCCCGCACACTCCTGCTCACGAGTAACCTCGAGACCATCGGCCAGATGAGCTGCAATCCCGCCATCGGCGGTATCGCCAAGGGTACCGTCGTCCGCGAGGTCGATGCCCTCGGTGGCGTGATGGGCCGCGCCGCCGACCGCGCCACCATCCAGTTCCGGATGCTCAATCGCTCCAAGGGCCCCGCGGTCTGGGCTCCGCGCGCGCAGTGCGACCGCACCCTCTACAAGAGAGCGGTGCGCCAACTCCTTGAGGGTTTCGCAACGCTCGAGCTGACCCAGGGCATGGTCACAAATCTGCTCCTGGACGGGTCGCGGGTTGGCGGGGTCGAGACCGCCGATGGGCGACGGTTTCGCGCCCGCGCCGTCATCATCACCGCCGGCACGTTTCTTCGCGGGCGAATTCATCTTGGCACCGATACGCAGATTCCCGCTGGGCGCGCCGGCGACCAGCCATCGATCGAACTAGCGCAAGTCATTGCTAGTAGTGGACTTACAGTATCGCGCTTCAAGACCGGCACGCCGCCACGCGTAGATGGACGGACCGTCGATTGGGCCAAGGTCACGCGCCAGGATGGGGATGAGGGCGACCACCGCTTCTCGTTCCATGACCACGCGGAGCGGCCGCGCCAGGTCCCCTGCTGGATCACGTGGGCCGGTGAAGAAGTGAAGGAGATCATCCAGCGCCATCTGAAGGAGTCGGCGCTGTACGGTGGGGCGATCAGTGGGCGCGGGCCGCGCTACTGCCCGTCCGTCGAGGACAAGATCGTCAAGTTCCCCGACGCGAAGCGGCACCAGGTCTTCCTCGAGCCCGAGGGGCTGGACACCTCCGAGCTGTATGTAAACGGCTTGTCCACTTCCCTGCCTGTCGCCGTCCAGCTCGAGTTTCTGCACGCCGTGCCGGGACTCGAGCGCGCACACATGACCCGGCCCGGGTACGCGATCGAGTACGACTACTACCCGCCCACGCAGCTCACCCCCTGGCTCGAAGTGAAGACCATCGAGCACTTGTTCTTCGCGGGACAGATCAACGGCACGACGGGTTACGAAGAGGCGGCCGGTCAGGGTGCCGTAGCAGGGATCAACGCGGTGCGGCGGATCCGCGGGCAGGAGCCCGTGGTGTTCGGGCGGGATGACGCGTACGTCGGGGTCCTAGTCGACGACTTGGTGACCCGGGGTGTGGACGAGCCGTACCGGCTCTTCACGTCGCGCTCGGAGTTTCGGCTGCTGCTCCGCCAGGACAACGCACTACGGAGGCTCTTGCCTCTCGCCGAGCAGTTGCGCCTTCTCAGTGCGGACGAGCTGCGGGCTGCGGAGCGACGCCTCGAAGAGGAGCTGTCGGTTTTGGCGGTCGCCCGAGAGACAGCGATCACGCCGGCTCGAGCAGCAGGTCCGCTGGCGACGAGCGGGACGACGCTCGCCGCAGCCGAGCGGATCGCGGTCGTGGCGAAACGTCCCGGCGTCTCGCTCGGCGCGCTACTCGAGGCCGCGGGCGTGGGCGCGGAGTTCGCGCCCGAGGCGGTGCTCGCGGCGGAGATCGAGATCAAGTACGACGGGTATTTGGCGCGCGAACGCGAGGCGGCGGCGCGGCTCGCGGAGTTAGCGTCGTTCGCTCTTCCCGTCGACCTGCCCTACCTCGAGCTGCGCAGCCTCGCGACCGAGGCGCGGCAAAAGCTCGACCAGGTGCGACCGACGTCGCTGGCCCAGGCGGCGCGGGTGCCGGGCGTCTCGCCGAGCGATCTCCATAACCTGGTTCTTGAGGCTACTCGCTGGCGGCGGCGCGTGGCGTAGACTCGTCAAAGTCGGTGTTTCACGTGAAACTTGGCTCTTTCGTTTCACGTGAAACAGACGTATATTGAACGCTCGCGCCCTATTGACTACATAACTTATTGTGATTAAATAACTTACAAGATGTCGCGCGTCATCGCTATCGCCAATCAAAAAGGCGGCGTCGGAAAAACGACGACCGCCGTAAACCTCGCCGCCTCGCTCGCGACCGCGGAGCGGAAGACGCTGCTCATCGACGCCGACCCCCAGGGCAACTCCACGAGCGGCGTCGGCATCGAGCGCGATCGCATTCGCCACTCGCTGTACGACGCCCTGCTCGATGGCCGCGCCCTCAGCGAAGCCCGGTTCCCGCACGTGCACTTCCCCTATCTCGACGTCGTGCCCGCCACGCAGGACCTGGTCGGCGCCGAAGTCGAGCTGGTTAACCAGTCGTCGCGCGAAACCATGATGCGGCGCGCGCTCCGGGACGTGCGCGACGAATACCAGTACGTCATCATCGACTGTCCGCCCTCGCTCGGTCTCCTGACGCTCAATATGCTGACCGCGGCCGACAGCGTGATCATCCCGATTCAGTGCGAGTACTACGCGCTCGAGGGACTCTCTCAGCTCCTCAATACCGTCAAGCTCGTGCAGCGGAACTTCAATTCAGCGCTCGCGATCGAGGGAGCCCTCCTGACGATGTACGACGCGCGGTTGAACCTCTGCAAGCAGGTCGCAGAAGAAGCCAAGGAGTACTTCGGAGGCCGAATGTTCGCGGTCACGATTCCGCGCAACGTCCGCCTTGCCGAAGCGCCGAGTTTTGGGAAACCGATCCTGCTCTACGACGTGCAATCGGTGGGAGCGAAGAGCTACCTGGCGGTGGCGCAGGAGCTGATCCGCCGGGTCGAACGCGCATCCTCCCCCGCCCTGCCCGCCGCTGAACCGCAGCCGGAGGTATCAGCATGAGGGAGACCGCTGCAGGAGGTCGCCGCCTCGGCCGGGGACTCGAGGCGTTGCTCGGCCCGACCCGCGAAGAAGCGGAACGCGAGGGCAACCTCGTCGAGCTGCCCATCAAAGACATTCGTCCCAATCCGTTCCAGCCGCGCCAGGACGTGGATCCAGCCGCCCTCGAGGAGCTGGTCTCCTCGATCAAGCAGGCCGGGCTGCTGCAACCCGTCGTCGTGCGCCGCGCGAACGGCGGCTACGAGCTGATCGCCGGCGAGCGCCGCCTGCGCGCCTGCCAGCAGCTCGGCTGGGAGCGCATTCCGGCGGTGCAGCGCGAAGCCGACGACCGGACCCTCCTGACCCTGGCTCTGATCGAAAACCTGCAGCGGGACGATCTCTCACCCGTCGATGAAGCACGCGGCTATGACCGGCTGATCGCCGAGTTCAGCCTCGCGCAGCAGGACGTCGCCGACGCGGTGGGCCGCGACCGCTCGACGGTCGCCAACGCCCTGCGCCTCTTGAAACTCCCGGCGGCGGTTCTGCAGATGCTGCATGAGGGCCAGCTCTCGGTGGGCCACGCCCGCGCACTGCTCGCCATCGAGGACCCCAAGGTCGCGACGAATCTCGCGCGCGAAGCCGTGGCGCAGGGGCTCTCGGTGCGCGAAGTGGAAGACCGCGTACGCGGCGGCCGCGCACCCGAGCGCCGGCCCCGGATGAAACGCGGCGTGGGTCCCGCGCCCGAAGTGCGGCGTGTGGAGGACGCGTTGCGGCGCCGGCTCGGGACCGACGTGCGCGTCTCGCTCCGCGCCAAGGGCAAGGGACAGATCCACGTGGCCTTCTACTCCAATGACGATCTCGCGCGCGTGCTCGAGCTGATGTTGGGCGCACCGTTCGACGGATGAGTCAGCGGCATGTGACGATCGTCGTCCACACGGACGGCGATCTCAACTCGCGGCAGTACCGACTCCCGCTCCGCGTCGTGCAGGTGGGGAAGGGGACCGCGATTACCGTAGCCATTCTCGCCGTCCTCTTCTTTGCATTCGCGGGGCCGATCTCGCGCAATGCGGCGCGCGTGCCGGGGCTCGAGCGAGAAGTCGCGCGCCTGCGCGCGGAGAACAGCCGGGTGCAGCAGCTCGCCGCTGCGCTGAACCGCGCGGAGGCGAACTACCAAGAGCTGCGCCAGATCCTCGGCGCCAAGGCGCCACCCGCGCCTCGCAGCGGCGGCACGGCGACGCCGAGTCTGTCGAGCGGGATGCGGGCCGTGACGATCCGCGCCACGCCGCCCGCGGCACCGCCGCGCTACGAGAGCGGGGCCTCCGCGCCCTCCCACTGGCCGCTCGACGTTCCCGGCTTCGTCACCCGGGGGCAGGTGCGTCAGGGAGACGTAGCCGAATCCCATCCTGGGATCGATATCGCCGTGCCGGCGGGCACCCCCGTGCGCGCTTCAGGGGGCGGGACGGTCAAGGAAGCGGGCTACGATCCTGACTACGGCCTGTTCGTGCTCTTGCGCCATCCGTCCGGGTATGAGACGATGTATGGACACGCTTCCCGCCTCATCGTGGCGGAAGGCGACGACATCCACGCGGGGCAGGTGATCGCCCTGTCGGGCAACTCGGGGCGGTCGACGGCACCCCATCTGCATTTCGAGATTCGGCGCGACGGTAAGTCGCTCGATCCGCTTACGCTTGTGAAGGAGGGCACCTGAGATGGCGATGTTCACCGAAAAGGGCGGGGCAGGCGGCGACGGAATTTCGGGATTGTCGATCATCGGCACCGGGATGCGGGTGGTGGGAGACATCTCCGCCGAAGGCGTCGTGAAGATCGAAGGCACCGTCGTCGGCACCGTGCAGGCCGCCAAGCAGGTTCTCGTCGCGAAGGGTGGGGAAGTGGAGGGCGACGTCGTGAGTCGCGAGGCGATCATCGGCGGGGAAGTGCGCGGGGGGATTTACGCCGAGGAGCGCGTCGAGCTGCAGGCCACGAGCGTCGTCCACGGCGACGTTTCGACCAAGCGCTTGTTCGTCCAGGAGGGCGGCGAGATCAACGGCGTGTTGCGGATGGGCGAGGATGCGGGCCAACCCCCGCAGCGCGGTCAGCGTCCGGCCCGGCAAGCTGCATCGAGCGCCTTCTAAAAGTCGCCAACGGGGTTATCCACACGGCACCGTTCCACGCCTGTGGATTCTCTATTTCCTTCAAGAACAGCAGCTTACAAGACACTGCCGTGTGGAAGATCGAACGGTGGCTTAATACTGTCGTCACGGTGTCCTGATGCGCCTAGGCGAACTCGTTGGCTTTCTGGACGACTACCTCCGCATCCGGGATGAGGTTGCCGATCCCCCCGAAGCCCTGAACGGGCTGCAGGTCGCGAACGGCGGCGCAGTCACCCGGCTCGCGGCGGCGGTCGATCTTTGCGAAGCGACGATCCGGATGGCGGCGAAGGCGGGGGCCGACGGCTTGCTCGTGCACCACGGCCTCTTCTGGGGCGGACTCAGGCCGCTCGTCGGGCCCGCCTACCGCCGCGTTGCCGAGCTGATCACGCACGACATCGCCGTTTACGCCGCGCATCTTCCCCTCGATCGTCACCCCGACGTCGGCAACAATGCCTGCCTGGCCCGGCTGCTCGGTGTGGCGCCACGCGGCGAGTTCGGCTCGTATCGCGGAGCGCCGATCGGCGTGTGGGGCGAGCTGGGCGGGTCGCGCGACGAGCTCTCCCGCGCGCTTGCGGCGACGCTCGGCGCCGTGCCGCGCGTTCTGCCCTTTGGTCCGGCCGACGTACGTCGGGTCGGGATCGTTACTGGTGCAGGGGGCTCCCTGATTCCACAGGCCGCGGCTGCCGGGCTCGACACGTTCATCACCGGCGAGGGTCCGCATTGGACGTTCTTCGACGCTGAGGAGCTGGGCGTCAACGTGTTCTACGCCGGTCATTACGCCACGGAGACCGTAGGCGTGAAGGCGCTTGCCGAGCACGTGAGTCGGAAGTACTCGATCCCCTGGGTGTTTCTGGACCACCCCACGGGCCTGTGACCCCGCGGCGGGTCCTCGCCGTTCTGGCCACCGCCGAATTGCTGGCGATGGCACCTTGGTTCAGCGCGTCGGCCGTCGCGCCGACGCTCACGCGTGTCTGGCACCTCTCGCCCGCCGGCACGGCATGGCTCACGATCTCAGTGCAGCTGGGATTTGTGGCGGGTGCGCTCGTGAGTGCGGTGCTCACACTCGCCGACCGGTGGTCGGCCCGGCGCCTCGTCGTCGGTTCTGCGGCGCTCGCCGCGGCAGCCACAGTGGGCGTCGCGCTCGCTCCCGCTCCCAGTGTCGGCATCGCGTGCCGCATGTTGACGGGCGCCGCATTGGCGGGCGTTTATCCGCCCGGGATGAAGATCGCCGCGGGCTGGTTTCGCGAAGGGCGCGGCTGGGCGATTGGCATCCTCGTTGGCGCACTCACGCTCGGCTCGGCGACGCCCCACCTCGTGCGCTGGGGCGCGCCGCCGGACTCGTGGCGCCTCGTGCTCGCTGTCGCCGCCGGCAGCGCGCTACTGGGTGGCCTCCTCGTTCTTGCCCTGCCGAACGACGGACCGTTCGCGGCGCCGTCACCACCATTCTCGTGGTCCGCCGCGCCGCGCATCTTGCGCGATCGCGCGGTGCTGCTCGCCAACCTCGGGTACCTCGGGCACATGTGGGAGCTG
>Ga0070704_100000704_pt1 | contig 16287 bp, 14 predicted proteins | sample KBSK5252metaG_FD_65467 | JGI IMG/M metagenome (GOLD analysis project Ga0070704, IMG submission 65467) | Corn, switchgrass and miscanthus rhizosphere microbial communities from Kellogg Biological Station, Michigan, USA - KBS K5-25-2 metaG | ecosystem: Host-associated > Plants > Roots >...
GAAGCCCTTCGGCTTCTTGCGTACGTACTGCATCGGCAGCCCGAGCCGGTCTGCGATCCAGGCCGCGTACGGTATGCCCGCCGTCTCGCCGCCTGCCACCACGTCGAACTGCTCGAATCCCGCGTCGCGCGCGAGCGTCGCGGTAGCGAATTCCACGAGCTGGCTGCGGATCCGCGGATAGAAGATCAGCTTGCGGCAATCGATGTACACCGGGCTCGCCCAGCCCGAGGTAAAGATGAAGGGCTTGTCGGCCGAGAACAGCACCGCCTTCACCTCGAGCAGCATGCGGGCGGTGGTGTGGGCAATGAAGGCGCGGTCGGCGGTATGCATCCGTGCGGTGCGTAAAAGTGGCGCGGATTCTAGCAGGCTGGGCGGTCAACGAACGCGCGGCCGGGGCGTTACAATCTGCTGCACCCGTCGTCTATGAGAGGAGACGTCATGGTCCGATTCATGCCCTGCGTTGCGCTTGCCGCAGGCGCCCTGATCGCGATTCCGCTGGCTGTGAACGCGCAGTCGTTCCGCTGCGTCGGCAAGGATGGCAAGAAGTACTACGGACAGACCATCCCCAACCAGTGCATCGGCCAGCCCGTCGAGCAGCTCGACAAGCAAGGCATGGTGGTCCGGCGGATCGAGAACCAGTCGCCCGAGGACAAGGCGATCAAGAAGGCAGAGGAGAAGAAGAAGTCCGAGGAGGCGGCGGTCAAGAAGGAAGAGGATCGGCGCAACCGGGCGCTGCTCGCCACCTACTCGAGCGAGAAGGATATCGACGAGGCGCGCGGGCGCGCACTCGCGGACAACGAGCTGGCGATCAAGGACATCAACCGGCGAATCGAAGAGATCAAGAAGCGCCAGGCGCAGCTCGCCGGAGAGATGGAGTTCTACAAGAAAAATCCCCCGCCGGCGAAGCTGCAGAACGACGTCAAGTCGGCGCAGGTCGACCTCGACTCGCAGCAGAACCTGCTCGAGGTGAAGAAGAAGGAAGTCGAGGCGATCAACGCCCGCTACGACGAAGACAAGAAGCGCTTCGCCGCGCTCACTAAGAAGTAGAAGTCGCAGCGCCCGGCGCGCGGCTCAACGCTCGAGCTTGCGTCGCAGGATCTCGTTCACCTGTGTCGGGTTGGCCTTGCCGCGCGTGGCCTTCATGACCTGGCCGACGAGCGAGTTGAACGCCTTGTCCTTGCCGGCGCGGTAATCGGCGACCTGTTTTGCATTCGCGGCGAGGACCTCGTCGACCAGCGTTTCGAGCGCGCCCGCGTCGCTGATCTGCTGCAGACCGCGTCTCTGGATTACGTCGTCAACAGACTCATCGCTCGTTAGTACTGCGTCTTGCACTTCCTTTGCGGCGACGCTTGAGATCGTTCCTTGAGCAACGCGTATTGCAATTTGCCCTATCTGCTTGGACAGGTTTGGCCAACTGATGATGGCGGCGCCCCAGTCATCAATCTTTGAACTAAGGGACGTAACTATCGTATTCGCTGCGCTTACGATAGCTTGAGTTTGCTGGCGAGGCGTCATTGTAGGATCCGCCCGGATATAGAGTGTCGTGTCATCAAAGACTCTGGCCATGTCAATGTTGGACGTTAGTGTCGTCGCCGTATGTGTCGGCACTCCGATCTGCTCAAATCTTGACCGCTTTGCGCCAGGCAACTCTGGCATCGTCTGACGAACCTCTTCGATCATTCCCTCCGTAATTACCAGCGGAAGTAGGTCAGGGTCGGGAAAATATCTGTAGTCCTGCGCATCTTCCTTCGTTCGCATTGAGCGCGTTTCGTCCCGATCTGGGTCGTAAAGACGCGTTTCCTGCACGATCTTGCCGCCGCTTTCGAGAATCTCGATCTGGCGCTTTGCCTCGAACTCGATCGCCTGCTCCATAAAGCGAAACGAGTTCAGATTCTTGATCTCGCAGCGAGTGCCGAGGCGCGTCTCGCCCGTACGGCGCACCGAAACGTTGGCATCGCAGCGAAACGACCCTTCCTGCATGTTGCCGTCGCAGATCTCGATCCCCCGCACGAGCACATGAAGCGTCTTCGCGTACGCCACCGCTTCGGCGGCGCCGCGCAGATCGGGCTCGGAGACGATCTCGAGCAGCGGAGTCCCGGCGCGGTTGAGGTCGATCCCGCTCATGCCGTGGAAATCCTCGTGCAGCGACTTTCCGGCGTCTTCCTCAAGGTGGGCGCGCGTGAGCCGGATGTTCTTTGCGGCGTCTCCGACCGCAATGGTCAGCGAGCCGCCCTGCACGATCGGCAACTCGTACTGACTGATCTGGTAACCCTTCGGTGAATCCGGATAGAAGTAGTTCTTGCGCGCAAAGATCGATCGCCGGCTGATCTGCCCGCCGACCGCGAGTCCGAAGCGGATCGCGAGCTCGACCGCGCGCCGGTTCAGGACGGGAAGCACGCCAGGCAACGCGATGTCGACCGCCGAAGCCTGCGTGTTCGGGGCCGCCCCGAACGCTGTCGACGCGCCCGAGAAGATCTTGCTCTTCGTCAGAAGCTGCGCGTGCGTCTCGATGCCGACGACGATTTCCCACGTCACAGCGGCGTCTCCTTCGGCACGCGCAGATGCCAATCGTGCGCCTGCTGGTAGCGGTGCGCTGCACCGAGCAGGGTCGCCTCGGCGAAATGGTTGCCGGTGATCTGCAGGCCGACGGGCAGCCCACGTGAATCGAAACCACACGGCACCGAGATCGCCGGAAGTCCGGCCAGCGATGCCGGGACCGTGAAGATGTCGCCGAGGTACATCTGGACCGGGTCTCCCGCCTTGGCGCCGATGGGAAACGCCGTGCCCGGCGCGGTGGGTCCCATGATCACATCGCATTCGCGGTAGGCCTGCACGAAATCCTGCGTGATCAAGCGGCGTACTTTTTGCGCCTGCAGGTAGTAGGCGTCGTAGTAGCCGTGCGAGAGCACGTAGGTGCCGATCAGGATGCGGCGCTTCACCTCCGCGCCGAATCCTTCTGCGCGCGTGCGACGGTACAGGTCGAGCAGGTCCTGGGGATCGCTCGCCCGATGGCCGTAGCGCACGCCATCAAAGCGCGACAGGTTCGACGATGCCTCGGCCAGCGCAAGCACGTAGTAGACCGGGACGGCGAGCCGCGTGTTCGCGAGGCTGATCTCGACAGGGCGCGCGCCCTGCGACTCGAACCACGCGACCGTCTCGCGCACCCGTGCGAGCACGTCGGGCTCGACGCCCGCGGCAAAATACTCGCGCGGCAGCCCGATCCGCAGCCCAGCGAGCGAACGCCCGAGCGAGCGCGTGTAATCCTCGGCCGGACGTTCGATGCTGGTCGAATCGCGCGTATCGTGGCCAGCCATCGCATTCATCAGCAGCGCAAGGTCCGCAGCGCTCTTCGCGAGCGGGCCTCCCTGGTCGAGCGAGGACGCAAACGCGACCATTCCGTAGCGGGACACCGCGCCGTACGTCGGCTTCAGGCCCGAGACGCCCGCGAGCGCAGCCGGCTGGCGGATCGAGCCTCCGGTATCGGTGCCCGTCGCCGCCGGCGTCATGCGGGCCGCGACGGCCGCCGCGGAGCCGCCGGACGAGCCGCCGGGCACCCGCTGCAAGTCCCAGGGATTGCGCACCGGACCGCAATAGGACGTCTCGTTCGACGAGCCCATCGCGAATTCGTCCATGTTGGTCTTGCCAAGCAGCACCGCGTGTGCGGCGGCGAAGCGCTCTATGACATGCGCGTCGTACGGGCTGACAAAGTTGGCGAGCATCTTCGAACCGCAAGTGGTCCGGATGCCGCGAGTGCAGTAGATATCCTTGTGCGCGATTGGAATTCCGGTCAGCGCCCCGCCCTCTCCACGGGCACGCAACGCGTCCGCAGCGCGAGCATCCGCGAGGCTTCGCTCCTCGTCGACGGTAATGAACGCATTGAGCGCGCCGTTCAGCGCCGCAATGCGCGCGAGGAACAGCGTCGTCAGCTCGACGCTGGAGATGCGCTTGGCCGCGAGAGCAGAAGCGAGTTCCGCGAGGGTCGCGTTGAGCAAGCTACTCGATGACCTTGGGCACGAGATACAGGCCGGCGTCGACGGCCGGCGCGACCCCCTGGAACTCGGCGCGCCGATCCGGCTCGCTCACGACGTCGGGACGAAGGCGCTGCCCGGAAGGGAGCAGGGCCTCGAGCGCATGCGACATGGGCTCGATGCCGGCGGTATCGATCGACTGCAACTGGTCGACGAGGTCGAGGACACGGTTCAATTGCACGCGCAGCTCTTCGGCTTCCGAAGGGCTGACCGCGATGCGGGCAAGGCGCGCGATACGCTCGATCTGGTCGGGGGAGAGCGACATGCTGCAGAACGGAAAAAGGGCCCCGGATGCTCAATTGGGGGTAAACTTTCTCTATTATAGTGCCTTTGCGGACACGGTCTTACCGCACGACCTTAAGGTTGCACGATCAAGGGAGCGCAGGATGTTCGGATTTCTAAGAAGCTACTTCTCCAACGACTTGGCAATCGACCTCGGCACGGCGAATACGCTGATCTACGTGCGCGGCAAGGGGATCGTGCTGGATGAACCCTCGGTAGTCGCGATCCGCGAAGACGGCGGTCCGAACGCGAAGAAATCGATTCAGGCGGTCGGCAAGGAAGCCAAGCAGATGCTCGGCAAGACGCCCGGCAACATCGTCGCCATACGGCCGATGAAGGACGGCGTGATCGCCAACTTCACCGTGACCGAGCAGATGCTGAAATACTTCATCAAGAAAGTACACGACAACAAGCTGTTCTCTCCGAGCCCGCGCATCATCATCTGCGTGCCTTGCGGCTCGACGCAAGTCGAGCGGCGCGCGATTCGCGAATCGGCCGTGGGCGCAGGCGCAGGCCAGGTGTACCTGATCGAAGAACCCATGGCTGCGGCGATCGGCGCCGACATGCCGGTTGCCGAAGCGACCGGCTCGATGGTCGTCGATATCGGCGGCGGAACGACCGAGGTGGGGGTGATCTCGCTCGGCGGCATGGTGTATGCCGGTTCGGTGCGCGTCGGCGGAGACAAGTTCGACGAGGCGATCATCAACTACATCCGCCGCAACTACGGGATGCTGATCGGCGAGATGACCGCGGAAACGATCAAGAAGGAGATTGGCTCGGCGTTCCCGGGCAGCGAAGTCCGCGAGATGGAAGTCAAGGGCCGCAATCTCGCCGAAGGAATCCCGCGCAGCTTCACGATCAGCTCGAACGAGATCCTCGAGGCGCTCACCGAGCCGCTCAACCAGATCGTCTCGGCGGTCAAGACCGCGCTCGAGCAGACTCCGCCCGAGCTGGGTGCCGACATCGCCGAAAAGGGAATGGTGATCACCGGAGGCGGCGCGCTGCTGCGCGACCTCGACCGGCTGCTGATGGAAGAGACCGGGCTGCCGGTCATCGTCGCCGAAGATCCTCTGACCTGCGTGGTGCGCGGCTCCGGGCAGGCGCTGGAGAAGATGGAGCGCTTCGGTCCGATCTTCACCAACGAGTGAGCGAAGGGGGCTGGGCCCCCTCGGGTAGATGGAGCACACACCGCCGGCGTTTTTCAAGCGTGGTCCGGCTCCGGTCGTTCGACTCACGTTCTTTGCACTGCTCTCCCTTGCAATGATCGTTCTCGATGCCCGCTTTCGCTATGCCGAAGGGCTGCGCGGCGCGATCTCGCTCGCGACCCAGCCGCTGCAGTTGATCGCCACTGCACCGGCAGGGGCGTTGCAGCGCGTTTCGACTTTTTTCGCGAGCCAGTCGCAACTGAGCGCCGAAAACGCCGAGCTGCGCGCGAAACTGCTCGAAGCGACGCTGGCCGCGCAACGCCTCGAAGCATCGGCCGCCGAGGGCGCGCGGCTGAAACTGCTGATGGGCGCTGCCGAGCGTTTGCCCGGCAGCGCGGCCCCGGCGGAGATCCTCTATGGGGGGCGCGATCCGTTCTCGCGCCGCGTGCTGGTCAACAAGGGTACGCGCGACGGCGTGCGCCCGGGCAGTCCGGTGGTGGACGAGTCCGGCGTGGTCGGACAGGTGACGCGCGTGCATGCGCTGCTTGCCGAAGTCACCCTCCTCACGGACAAGGACCAGGCGATTCCGGTGCAGATCGCGCGCAGCGGCTTGCGCGCGGTCGCGTTCGGCGGCGGGACGTCAGGGCTGCTGGAGCTGCGCTACCTCGCAGCGAACGCGGAGATCGTCAACGGCGACCGGCTCATCACGTCCGGAATCGACGGCGTGTATCCGCCGGGACTGCCGGTCGCGACCGTGATTCGCGTGGAGCGAGACGCTACCAATGTTTTTGCGCATGTGCTGTGCCAGCCGGCCGCAGGCGTGGATCGAGGTCACCTGGTGCTGCTGCTCACCCCCGCCGCACCGCCCGCTCCGCCGCCCGTGGAGGCCGCGCCCGAGAAAGGCAAGGACAAGGCCTCCACCAAGAGCCGCCGCCAACGCGCGAAGGACGCCCGTGGTCCCTGAGAGACGCCAGCACATCCTGCGCCCCGTGCGCCTGAGCACGATCGTGGTGTCGTTCGTCGTGGCGCTGCTGCTCAATTTTCTGCCCTGGCACAACGTCGCGCTGGTGCCGGATTTCGTCGCGCTGACGCTGACGTTCTGGTGCGTGCGCCAGCCGCACCTGGTCGGGTTGGGCGCTGCCTGGATGCTCGGGTTGCTGACCGATGTCGGCAACGGTGTGCTCCTTGGCCAGCACGCATTGTCGTACTCGGTGCTCGCGTTCTGCGCCATCACACTTTCGCGCCGGATCCTGTGGTTCGGGCTGTGGCCGCAAGCGCTGCACGTTGCGGCCCTGTTGCTGCTCGCGCAGGCTGTAGGCACCTTGGTGCGCCTCGCGACGGGCGCCGAGTTCCCGGGTTGGGCCCTGGCGGTCGGGCCACTCGGTGGAGCGCTGCTCTGGCCGCTGGTCAGCGTGCTGCTTCTTGCGCCGCAGCGTCGCGCGCTCGAAGTGGACGAAACCCGTCCGATCTAGCGAAGCGCTCGTCTTCCGATGTACCCGCACGCCGCCCAACTCAAGGACCACGAGCGGGAGCTGCGCGCCTTCCAGCTGCGCGTCGGCATCGCGGCAATCGCCGTGCTCGCTGCATTCGCGGTGCTGTTCGCCCGCTTTTTCTACCTGCAGGTCGTGCAGCACGAGCTCTACGCCGCGCGCGCCGAAGACAACCGCATTTCGATCGTCCCGCTGGCACCGAATCGGGGATTGATTCTCGATCGCAACGGCGTGGTGCTGGCGCGGAACTACTCGGCCTATACGCTCGAGATCGCGCCCGCGCGGGTCAGGGATCTCGAGCGCACGATCGGCGAGCTGGCCGAGATCGTCGACATCCAGCCGCGCGATCGCGCACGCCTGCGCAGGCTGCTTGCCGAGACGCGCAGCGCCGACAGTCTGCCGATCCGCACGCGTCTCTCGGACGAGGAAGTGGCGCGCTTCGCAGCCAACCGCTACCGCTTTCCGGGTGTCGAGATCAAGGCGCGGCTGTTCCGCCAGTATCCCTTCGGCGAGACGGCTTCGCACGTGATCGGCTACATCGGCCGGATCAGCACCCGCGACCAGGAGGAGCTCGAGAAGCAAGGTGTCGAAGCGAACTACCGCGGCACCGACTTCATCGGCAAGGCGGGGCTGGAAGCGAGCTATCAGGACGAGCTTCACGGGACCACGGGATTCGAGCAGGTCGAGATCGACGCCGCAGGGCGCGGGATTCGCACGCTGTCGCGCACGCCGGCGCAACCCGGCAATAACGTCACGCTTTCGATCGACATCCGACTGCAGCAGGTGGCGGAGCGCATCTTCGCCGGCCGGCGCGGTGCGGTAGTCGCCATCGAGCCGGGCACCGGGTCGGTGCTCGCGTTCGTCTCGAGCCCCGGTTTCGACCCGAACCTGTTCGTCGAGGGTATCGACGCTACGAACTGGGCCGAGCTGAACAATTCGCCCGACCGGCCGCTCAACAACCGTGCGATCGCGGGCGTGTATCCGCCTGGCTCGACGTTCAAGCCCTATATGGCCCTCGCCGCGCTCGAACTCGGCAAGCGCACGCCGCGCTCGACGATCAGCGATCCGGGTTACTTCGAATTTGGCGGCCGGCGCTTTCGCGATTCCAAGCCGGGCGGCCACGGCACGGTCGACCTGTACAAGTCGATCGTGGCGTCCTCCGACACGTTCTACTACATGCTGGCGAACGACATGGGGATCGACGCGATTGCAGCCTTCATGAAGCACTTTGGCTTCGGCTCGGTCACGGGCATCGACCTGAAGGGCGAAGCCGAGGGCGTGCTGCCTTCGCCCGAATGGAAGAGGAAGCGCTTTCGCACGCCGGAGCAGCAGAAATGGTATGCCGGCGAGACGATCTCGATCGGCATCGGTCAGGGCTACAACGCCTATACGCCCGCGCAGCTCGCGCTCGCGATGGCAACGCTCGCCAACAACGGCGTGATGATGCGCCCGCGGCTGGTGGAGCGCGTCGAAAACGTACGCACGGGTACTCAACGGGTGGTCGAGCCGCAGCTCGTACGCAAGATCCCTCTCAGGAGCGAGAACATTGAATTCGTGAAGCGTGCGATGGCCGGCGTCAACAAGGAGGGCACAGGCCGGCGCGCGTTCCTCGATGCGCCGTACACGAGCGGCGGAAAGACCGGGACTGCGCAGGTCGTCGGCATGAAGCAGAACGAAAAGTACGTCGAATCGAAAGTCGCGGAGCGGCATCGCGACCATTCGCTGTTCATTGTCTTTGCGCCGGTCGAGAACCCGCGGATCGCGCTCGCCGCGCTGGTGGAGAACGGCGGGTTCGGGGCGCGCGCTGCTGCGCCGCTGGCGCGCGCCGTTCTCGACTACTACCTGCTCGGCAAGCTTCCAGAGGTGATGACCAAGGAGGCTGAGGAGGCCGACAGCGAAGAGGAAAGCGACTGATGCAGGCCGTGCTGCGCCGCATGAGCGCCAGCCTCGTCGACGGGCTCGACGCGACGCTGATCGTCGCGACGCTGCTGCTCGCCGCAGTCGGACTCGCCACGCTCTATTCGGCGAGCCATGACGCCCCGGCGCGGCTGACCGGGCAACTGATGAATTTCGCCGTGGCGTTCGCTGCGATGTGGATCGCCGCGCGCATCTCGCCGGAATTGCTGATGCGCGCGGCATTTCCCGCCTATGCGGTGGGGCTCGCGCTGCTCGTCGCCGTCGCGCTGTATGGGGATACGGTGAACGGCGCGCGCCGCTGGCTGCACGTGGGCGTGACCCGGTTCCAGCCCTCGGAGATGATGAAGCTCGCGCTGCCGCTGATGCTCGCCTGGTACTTCGCGAGGAACGAGGAGACGCTGCGGCTGCGCGACTTCGCGGTTGGCGCGCTGCTAGTCGCGATTCCGGTGCTGCTGATCGCCCGCCAGCCGGACCTCGGTACGGCCGCGCTGGTCGCCGCCGCCGGCGTATACATCCTCTACTTCGCCGGCCTCGGTTGGCGCGTAATGGCGACGCTCGCCGTATTGGGCGGCGCGAGCCTGTTCCCGCTGTGGGGGCTGCTGCACGACTACCAGAGAAAACGCGTCCTGACGCTGCTCGATCCGTCGCAGGATCCGCTCGGCGCGGGGTACCACACGATCCAGTCGACGATCGCGGTCGGCTCGGGGGGCGTCTTCGGCAAGGGATGGCTGCAGGGAACGCAAGCGCACCTCGAGTTCATTCCCGAGCGCCATACCGATTTCATCTTCGCGGTGTATTCGGAGGAATTCGGCCTGCTCGGCAACTGCCTGCTGCTCGCGCTCTATACGCTGCTGATCGGGCGCGGCTTGATGATCACTGCGCAGGCGACTTCCTTCTTCTCACGGCTCGTCGCGGGCGCAGTGACCTTGATGTTCTTCACCTATGCGTTCGTCAACATGGGAATGGTGGCGGGGATCCTTCCGGTCGTAGGAGTACCGCTACCCTTCATTTCGTACGGCGGTACCGCGCTCGTTACGCTTTTTATCGGTATCGGCATCCTGATGAGCCTGCGGCGGCAGCGGCGGCTCGTCCCCACCTGATTTTGCTGCGGAGCAGCGCAATACGAAACTGCCCTTCGCATCGTGAAATGGGCATCATCTAACTTGCTGTAAATTCTTGTTTATCCTTCCCTAAGACCGCGCCGGTACTCTTATTGCTTCGCGCCATTCGGTTGCGTTACCTTGGCTGCAAGAGTTCATCCAACGGAGACCACTGATGACCCGCCGTGAGCAGGAAATCGCGCAGTTGAAGAGCGAGTGGAACGGAAGCCCGCGCTGGGCCGCAGTCAAGCGCCCGTACGCTGCCGAAGACGTGGTGCGCCTGCGCGGCTCGCTGCGCGTCGAGCACACGCTCGCCCGGCAGGGTGCCGAGAAATTGTGGCGGATGGCGCATGAGCGGCCCTTCGTGCATTCACTCGGCGCGCTCACCGGCAATCAGGCCGTGCAGCAGGTAAAGGCAGGCGTGCCCGCGATCTACCTCTCTGGCTGGCAGGTCGCTGCGGATGCAAACGATTCGCTGCAGATGTATCCCGATCAGTCGCTCTACGCAGTCTCTTCGGTGCCCACGGTCGTGCGTCGGATCAACAACGCGCTCTCCCGCGCCGATCAGATTCAGTGGATGGAAGGAAACGGCGACGTCGACTTCTTCGCGCCGATCGTGGCCGACGCGGAAGCGGGCTTCGGCGGAGTGCTGAACGCCTTCGAGCTGATGAAGGCGATGATCGAAGCCGGCGCCGCGGGCGTGCACTTCGAGGATCAGCTCGCGAGCGTGAAGAAATGCGGCCACATGGGCGGCAAGGTGCTCGTGCCGACCCAGGAGCATGTGCAAAAGCTCGCCGCGGCGCGCCTCGCAGCGGACGTGATGGGCGTGCCGACGATCGTGCTTGCGCGGACCGACGCGGAAGCCGCGGACTTGGTGACCTCCGACGTCGACGAGCGCGACCGGCCGTTTCTCACCGGCGAGCGCACCGCCGAGGGCTTCTACCGCACGAAGAAGGGGTTCGACCAGGCGCTTGCCCGCGGCCTCGCGTATGCGGAGGTTGCCGACATGGTCTGGTGCGAGACCGGGACACCGGACCTCGAGTTCGCGCGCCGCTTCGCCGAAGGCATCCGCAGGCAGTTTCCCGGCAAGATGCTCGCCTACAACTGCTCGCCTTCCTTCAACTGGAAGCGAAATCTCGACGATGCGACGATCGCGCGCTTCCAGCGCGAGCTCGGAGCGATGGGCTACAAGTTCCAGTTCATTACGCTCGCCGGCTTCCACTCGCTCAACTACGGCATGTTCGAGCTTGCGCATGGGTACGCGCGCAACGGCATGACGGCCTTCGTCGAGCTGCAGCAAAAGGAGTTTGCGGCCGCAGAGAAGGGGTTTACCGCGGTCAAGCACCAGCGCGAGGTCGGCACGAGCTACTTCGACGACGTCACGCAGGTCGTATCGGGCGGCAAGGCCTCGACCACCGCGCTGCACGGCTCAACCGAGGACGAGCAGTTCTTCGACGAGAAGAAGAAAGCCAAGCTCGCAGCGGCTTGAGCCCGATGTGAGCGAGCGCGCCAAGGTCCTGCGGCTGCACGAGCAGCGCGCTACGCGCGCCGCAGAGATCGCGCGCGCGATCCTCGCCGGCTTCGATCGCCACTATGGGCTCTTTCGCCAGGCCGCGGTGCGCGCCAAGGCGCTGTTCGAGCAGGCCGATTGGCCCGCGCTGCGCGACCTCGCACGCGAGCGGATCGCGATGTACGACCGGCGCGTCGAGGAAGGCGTCGATAGCGTCCTCGCGCGCTTTCCCGAGACTGAGACCGACGAGACGCTCTGGCCCTCGATCAAGCTCGCCTATATCCCGCTGCTGCACGAGCACCGCCAGCCCGAGCTCGCCGAGACCTTCTTCAATTCCGTCGCCTGCCAGATCCTGCACCGGCGCTACTACCGCAACGAGTTCATCTTCTGGCGACCCGCGGTCGCAACCGAGCACCTCGAGGGCGACGAGCCGGCGTATCGCAGCTACTATCCTCGCAAGGGCGGGGCGGGCTTGCGAAGCACGCTGACCGCGATCGTGCGCGACTTCGGCCTTGCCAACCCCTTCGAGAATCTGCGCCGGGACGTGCACAGCATCATCCGCGCGCTGCGCGCGCATTTTCCGCGCCCGGCGCGCGCCCGCCCGAGCCTGCAGATCCAGGTGCTCGGCTCGCTCTTCTTCCGCAATAAGGGCGCCTACATCCTCGGCAAGGCGACGAACGGCAACACGGAGCTGCCCTTCGCCGTGCCAATCCTGCAGAACGCCAAAAGAGAGCTCTACCTCGATACCCTGCTCGTCGGGCAGGATCCGCTGATGGTGCTGTTTTCGTTCGCGCACGCGTACTTCTTCGTCGACATGGAAGTGCCGGCGGGCTACGTGTCGTTCCTGCGCCAGCTGATGCCCAAGAAGCCGCGCGCCGAGCTGTACATGTCGCTCGGGCTGCACAAGCAGGGCAAGACGGTGTTCTACCGCGACCTCTTCTATCACCTGCGCCACTCCTCCGACAATTTCGTCGTCGCGCCGGGCATCAAGGGCATGGTGATGCTCGTGTTCACGCTGCCGTCGTTCCCCTACGTGTTCAAGGTGATCCGCGACCACTTCGCGCCGCCCAAGGATACGGACCGCGCGACGGTCAAGCAGAAGTACCTGCTGGTGAAGTACCACGACCGAGTCGGCCGGCTCGCCGATACGCTCGAATATTCGCTCGTCGCGCTGCCGCTCGAGCGCTTCGACCCCGCGCTCATCGAGGAGCTGAAAGCCGAGGCCGCGTCGAATATCGAGTTCGAGGGCGATCGCATCGTCATCAAGCACGTGTACATCGAGCGGCGCATGCAGCCGCTGAACCTGTACCTCGCCGAGGCCGCACAGGATGGCGACGACGCGCGCTTTGCGCTCGCCCTCGCCGAGTACGGCAATGCGATCAAGGACCTCGCCGGCGCCAACATCTTCCCCGGCGACATGCTGCTGAAGAACTTCGGCGTGACGCGCAACAACCGCGTGGTGTTCTATGACTACGACGAGATCGCCTACATGACCGACTGCAATTTCCGCGCGATCCCGCCGCCGGGCTCCTACGAGGACGAAATGGCCGCCGAACCGTACTGGTCGATCGGCGCGAACGACGTCTTCCCCGAGCAGTTCGAGCGCTTTCTGGTGTCCGATCCGCGCGCGCGGGAGATCTTTCTCGCCCGGCATGCCGATCTGAACTCGCCGCAATTCTGGCTGGGCAAGCAACAGCGCATTCGCGCCGGCCTGCAGGACGACGTCTTCCCCTACCCCGAGTCGGCGCGCTTCAGGCGGTGAAGAGCCCGGCCGCGAGGCCGCGCAGGTGCGCGAGCGCGATCAGCAGCACCTGCAGGAGCACCAGCAATACGAGCGGCGATAGGTCGAAGCTCGAGACCGGCGGAACGAAACGGCGGATCGGAGCGAGGAACGGGCGTGTCATCGCATTGAAGATCGGGGCGACCGGCGAGTACGGGTTCAGCCACGACAGCAGCACCTGCACCAGCACCGCGAAAATCAGGATGTACAGGCTGTAGCGGACGAGGTCGAACAGTGCGAGGACGGCAAGCAGCGGAAGCACGCTGGCACCCGCGCCGCCGGGATCCGCGCTCTTGAGCAAGTAGAGCACCCCGAGCGCCAATATCTGCACGAGCCACGCGAGGAAGAGCGTTGCCGCGTCGAGTCCGCCAAGCCCCGGCACGACGCGGCGCGCCGGTCGCACGATCCAGTCGGTCATCGCGACCACGAACGCGCCGATCGGGTTGCGAAACGGCACGCGCAGCCACTGGAAGTGAAAGCGCGCCAGCAGCAGGTAGACGAACAGGCTCGCGACGACGTCGACGAGCAGTTGCGCAATCTCGGTAAGCATTCAGTCCTTGCCCAGCTGCTCTCCAAGCTCGGTGCTGCGCCGGCTCGCCGCCTCGAGCGCGCGCCGCAGCCGCTCGGCGAGCCGCTCCTCGTCGAACACGCGCAGCGCGGCCTCGGTCGTGCCGCCCTTGGACGTTACCCGCTCGCGCAGCACCGACGCGGGCTCGCCGCTGCGCGCGGCAAGCTGCGCCGCCCCGAGCACGGTTTGCAGAGCGAGCTTGCGCGCCGTAGCTTCGGCGAGACCGAGCGCGACGCCCGATTGCGCCAGCTGCTCGATGAACCAGAAGACGTACGCGGGACCGCTTCCGGAGACTGCGGTCACCGGGTCGAGCAGCGCCTCGGATTCCACCCACACGGTCTCGCCGACCGCGGCGAGGATGCGCTCAGCGCGCTCCCGGTCCGCGGGTACGACGCCACGCGGTGCGTACAGCGCGGCCACCCCGGCTCCGATCAGCGCAGGCGTGTTCGGCATCGAGCGCACGATCCGATCGTGTCCGGCGAGCCAGCGCGAAACATCCGCAAGCCGCACACCCGCCACAATGCTGATCACGAGCATGCGGCCCGCGAGTGCCGCAACCGGTGCGAGCGCGGTGCGCAAGTCCTGGGGCTTGACCGCAAGCAGCAGGATGTCGGCGCCGCGGGTCGCGTCGTCTGGCGCGGCGCTCGCACGCACTCCGTACGTGCGGACCAGGTTCTCGCGCGGCGCTTCGAACCGCTCGATCACCGAGATCGAGCCCGCGTCAAAACCCTTCGCGAGCAGCCCGCCGATCAAGGCGCTCGCCATGTTTCCGCCACCGAGAAATGCGATGTTCAGGCCGCGTCCTTTTCCCTGCGCCGTGCACCGAAGATCGCAGTGCCGACGCGCACCAGCGTCGAGCCCTCGGCAATCGCCGCCTCGAGGTCGTCGCTCATGCCGAGGGACAGCGTGTCGAGCGTGAGCCCGTCTGCGCGCAGCTGCTCGTAGAGCTCGCGCACTGCCCGAAAGCGCTCGCGTTGCGCTGCCGCGTCGGGCGTGGGCTCCGGAATCGCCATCAGCCCGCGCAACTTGAGCCGCTCCAACTGCGCGACGGCCCGTGCGAGCGCGAGCGCGTCGCCCGGCGCAACGCCGGATTTTGAACCTTCTCCGGAGCAGTTCACCTGGATCAGAACGTTGAGCGGCGCGCAGCCCGGCGCGCGCTGCTCGGAGAGCCGGCGCGCCACCTTGGTGCTCGCAAGGCTGTGCACCCAATCGAAGCGCTCGGCGACGAGCCGCGTCTTGTTGCTCTGGAGGGGCCCGACGAGGTGCCATTCGACGTCACCGGCGCGCTCACCCAGCAGGTGCGCGAGCGTTTCCATCTTCTCCAGCGCTTCCTGGACGTAATTCTCGCCGAACGCGGTCAGCCCGGCCCGGAATGCCTCTTCGAGCAGCGCCGGCGGGTGGGTTTTTGACACCGCGAGAAGCCGTACGGCGTCCGCGCTGCGCCCCGCGGCGGCCGCGGCACGGGCGATCCGCTCCGATACGGCTTGCATATTGTCGCGGATCGCAGCCATAATTTTCCTCGCGGCACCCTTGGAGGATTCTAATGGATCTCACCGAACTGCTCGCCTTCGTCGTCAAGAACAAGGCGTCCGACCTGCACCTGTCTTCGGGCCTGCCGCCGATGATCCGGGTGCATGGCGACATTCGCCGGATCAACGTGCCGCCGCTCGAGCACAAGGATGTGCACGGCATGGTGTACGACATCATGAACGACGGGCAGCGCAAGTTCTACGAAGAGAACCTCGAGTGCGATTTTTCCTTCGCCGTGCCGAATCTGGCGCGGTTCCGGGTGAACGCGTTCGTGCAGCAGCGCGGGGCGGCCGCCGTGCTCAGGACGATCCCGTCCAAGGTGCTTACGCTCGACGAGCTGAAATGCCCGAAGATCTTCGTCGAGATCGCCGACCAGCCGCGCGGCATCGTGCTCGTGACCGGGCCGACCGGCTCCGGCAAGAGCACCACGCTCGCCGCGATGATCAACCACATCAACGAAACCGAGCAGGGTCATATTCTGACGATCGAGGACCCGATCGAGTTCGTGCACGAGTCGAAGAAATCGCTGATCAACCAGCGCGAAGTCGGGCCGCACACGCTGTCGTTCTCCAACGCGCTGCGCAGCGCGTTGCGCGAGGACCCGGACGTGATCCTGGTCGGCGAGATGCGCGACCTGGAGACGATCCGGCTTGCGCTGACCGGCGCGGAAACCGGGCACCTCGTGTTCGGCACGCTGCACACTTCGAGCGCCGCGAAAACGATCGACCGGGTCGTCGACGTGTTCCCGGCGGCGGAAAAGGAGATGGTGCGGGCGATGCTCTCGGAGTCGATCCGCGCGGTGATCTCGCAGACGCTGCTCAAGACCAAGGACGGCTCGGGCCGGGTCGCAGCGCATGAGATCATGATCGGCACGCCGGCGATCCGCAACCTGATCCGCGAGAACAAGATCGCGCAGATGTACTCGGCGATCCAGACC
>Ga0070704_100000705_pt1 | contig 16279 bp, 15 predicted proteins | sample KBSK5252metaG_FD_65467 | JGI IMG/M metagenome (GOLD analysis project Ga0070704, IMG submission 65467) | Corn, switchgrass and miscanthus rhizosphere microbial communities from Kellogg Biological Station, Michigan, USA - KBS K5-25-2 metaG | ecosystem: Host-associated > Plants > Roots >...
CGGGTGACGGGCGTCTACTCCTTCTCCTACGCGCACCTCCTGACTCAGATCGCCACGCTCGGGCCCGCGGCCTGGTGGCTGTTCGGAGCGTTCTTCCTCGCGTTCGCAATCAAGGTGCCGCTCTTCCCGCTGCACACGTGGCTGCCCGACGCCCACGTCGAAGCGCCGACGGCCGGCTCGGTAATTCTCGCGGGCATCCTGCTGAAAATGGGGACGTACGGATTCCTGCGGTTCGCCGTGCCGTTCTTCCCCGGCGTGGCGCTCAACCCGGGCGTGCAGCTCGTGATCGTGGGACTCGCGCTGATCGGCATCATCTACGGCGGCCTCGTCGCGATGGTACAGCCCGACTTCAAGAAGCTGATCGCGTATTCATCGGTGGCCCACCTCGGCTTCGTCGTGCTGGGGATCTGGGCACTGACGCTGCAGAGCGTGCAGGGCGCGCTGCTCGTGATGATCAATCACGGCATCTCGACGGGCGCGCTGTTCTTCCTCGTCGGAATGATCTACGAGCGGCGTCACAGTCGGCTCATCGCGGACTACGGCGGCATCGCGCGGGTCGTTCCGCTGTTTGCCGCCATCCTGACGCTCGTGTCGCTCTCGTCCATCGCGCTGCCGGGCACCAACGGATTCGTCGGTGAATTCCTCGTGCTGCTCGGCTCGTTCCGCACCTATCCCGTGATCACCGCGCTCGCGACCACCGGCGTCATCGTGGCCGCGGCCTACCTGCTCACGGCGTTGCAGCGCGTGATCTATAACCCGCTCACCCAGCACGAGAACGAGAAGCTCACCGATCTCACCGGACGCGAGCTGGCGGTGCTGGTCCCGCTCATCGTCTGTATCCTCTGGCTCGGCATCTACCCGAAGCCCTTCCTGCGGAGAATGGAGCCGTCCGCACGCCAGCTGATCGAGCAGGTGCGGCCCGGCGCAACGCAAGGCCAGCCATGACGCTCGACCCGTCGGTCTATAGCGACCTGGTCCTCGCGCTGCTTCCCGAGATCGTGCTGACGGGTTGGGCGCTGGTGCTGCTCCTGTTCGTGGCCTGGCGGCACAAGACGCCGCGCGATCTGCGCGTCGCCGGGTGGCTGACGCTCGCCGGCCTTGCGTCGACCGCGGTCGCGGTGTGGTGGCTGTGGTGGAATCACACGCAGATCGAAGGTCTCGCCACGATGGTGGCAGCCGACGATTTCCGGTGGGTGGCGGACTGGATATTTCTCGCCTCGGCGGCGCTCACCGTCCTGATTTCGTTCTTCTATCTGGAGCGTGAGCGGTTGCTCGCGCCCGAGTACTTCGTCCTGCTGCTGTTCGCCACGCTGGGCGCCATGGTGATGGCCGCCGGCGCGGACCTGATGGTCGTGTTCCTCGGCCTCGAGTTGATGTCGGTCGCGGTCTACGTCCTCGCGGGCTTGGACCGGCGCCGGGCGCGCTCGGCGGAGGCGGCGCTCAAATACTTCCTCCTGGGGGCGTTCGCGTCCGGGTTCCTGCTGTACGGGATTGCGCTCGTCTACGGCGCGACGGCAACGACGAATCTCGCCCTGATCGGCGCGCAGGTGAGCATCGGCGGAACGTCGCCCATGCTGCTCATCGGACTCGCGCTGCTGATTGTCGGCTTCGGATTCAAGGTGGCCGCCGTGCCGTTCCACATGTGGGCGCCCGACGTCTACGACGGCGCTCCGACGCCCGTGACGGCGTTCATGGCGACGGCCGTGAAAGCGGCGGCGTTCGCGGCCCTGTTCCGCCTGCTCATCACCGGATTCGGGTCCGTCGCGGCCTGGCACGACATCCTCTGGTGGCTCGCGGTCGTCACGATGATCGGCGGCAATCTCTTCGCGCTCGGCCAACGTTCCCTCAAGCGCATGCTCGCATACTCATCGGTGGCGCACGCCGGCTACCTGCTCGTTGCTGTAACAGCCGGCGGGACCGACGGTTCGAGCGCCTTTCTGGTGTACGCCATCGCCTACACCATGATGTCGCTCGGTGCGTTTGCGGTGCTCGCCGCCAAAGGCCGGGCGGGCGAGAGCGACGTCTTGATCGACGACTTGGCGGGGCTCGCGAGCAAGCGGCCGTGGCTCGCGTTCGCGATGGCCGTCTGCATGCTGTCGCTGCTGGGATTTCCCGGAACGGCGGGCTTCATCGGCAAGTGGTACATCCTCATCGCGGCGGCCAATGCCGGGCAGAACGTGCTGGCGGCCATCCTCGTGCTCACCAGCGTGGTTTCGGCAGGGTACTATCTTCCCGTCATCATGGCGATGTACATGAAACCCGAGCCTATCGAAGCGGCGCATGTGGACGTGGTGCTCGACCGGTGGGCGCGCGGCGCAGTCACCGCCGTGGTCATCGGCTTATTGCTGTTCGGGGTGTGGCCGAATCGCCTGTTCGACCTGGCGCGCACCGCCGGCGCCAGCATCCAGCCAACCACAACGACGACGACTGCTGTTCCACCGACCTCTTCTCATTAAGTCGCGGGCTGATCGCATGAAGCTTCCCGCCACAATCTTTCGACAGTACGATATCCGCGGGATCGTGGGCAAGGAGCTCACGCCCGCCGCGGCCCATGCGGTGGGTCAGGCGTACACGACATTCGCCTGGGAACGGCTGCGCACCGGCAAGCCGCCGCGCGTGGCGGTGGGACGTGACAACCGTCCGTCGGGCGCCGCGCTCGCGAAGGGATTGCGCGAGGGCATCGTTGCGGCGGGCGGCAGCGCGATCGACGTCGGCGAAGTGCCCACACCGGCGCTGTACTTCGCGACCAAGACCCTCCCGGTGGACGGTGGGATCCAGATCACCGGCTCCCACAATCCGCCCGAATTCAACGGCTTCAAGATGGTGCTGGCCCACGACGCCGTATTCGGCGACGACATTCAGGCCCTTTACCGTCTCATCGCTGAGGACCGGTTGCGCTCAGCTGTCAGCGGTCAGCAGACGGCTGACGGCTCAGTGCTGACGGCGTATTCCAACGCCATCGTACAGCGCAATGCACCGCTGGCGCGGCGTCTGCGGGTAGTCGTCGATTGCGGCAACGGCGTGACCAGTCTGATCGCTGTGCAGGCGCTCCGCGACCTCGGAGCCGACGTCATCCCGCTGTTTGCGGACTCGGACGGCACGTTCCCGAACCACCATCCCGATCCCACCGTCCTCGAGAACCTGCACGATCTCCAGGATGCCGTGAAACGAGAAAAGGCGGAGCTGGGGATCGCCTTCGACGGCGATGGCGATCGCATCGGGGCGGTGGATGAACAAGGCACGCCCGTCATGGGCGATCAACTGCTCGTCCTGTTCGGCCGCGATCTCGTCAAGCGGTTCGGTCCGGGCAAGCCGGTGATTTTCGACGTGAAGTGCTCCGAGGTTCTCCCGCAGATGCTGAAACGCGTCGGACTCGAGCCGGTCATGTGGAAGACGGGGCACTCGTTCATCAAGATGAAGATGAAGGAGCTGCACGCTCCGCTCGCCGGCGAGATGAGCGGCCATATGTTTTTCGGCGGCGACTGGTATGGCTTCGACGATGCGCTGTTTGCAGCGGCGCGCCTGCTGTCCTACGTGGCCCGTGAGGGTGGGCCGCTCTCGCGGCTGCTTGCCGATCTCCCGAAGACCTTTGCCACCCCGGAAATCCGCGTCGATTGTCCCGACGACAAGAAATTCTCCGTCGTCGAGCCGGCCGCCGCGTACTTCAAAAAGAAGTATCCGGTCTCGACGCTCGATGGCGTCCGCATCACGTTCCCCGATGGGTGGGGACTGTTGCGCGCCTCCAATACGCAGCCGGTGCTGGTCATGCGCTTTGAAGCGACGAGCCCGCGGTCGCTCGAAACGTATCGCGCGGAAGTCGAGGGCTGGCTGACCGAGCACGGCATTACGGCGTGACCCGTTCCAGCCGCCGCCGGCTCTACGTGACCGGCGCCATCCTGCTGGTGGTCGCGCTCGTCGGCGGCCGGTGGTTGGCGGTGGAAACGGCAGAGCGGGCCTGGGATCGGACATTCACGGGCGGGACGGCGCTGGTCGACGCCCGCAATCTCGGGTTGATGCTGCAGGCGTTCGTCCTCGTGTTCGCCATCACCTGGGCCACGGGCAATCTCCTCATCGTCTATCGCGCCATCGGCTCGGTGCAGATGCCGCGCCGTCTCGGCGACCTCGAAATCGTCGAAGCCGTGTCCCATCGTGTGCTGTTCGGCGCAACGCTCCTGCTCGGCCTCGTGCTGGGGATCCTCTTCTCGCTGGGGACGGGCGAATGGTGGCGGTATGCCGCGCTCGCTTCGTCGCCCCCGCACTTCGGCATCGCGGACCATCGCATCGGGCTCGACGCCGGTTACTACGTTGGCAGGCTCCCGTGGCTCTCGGCACTCCAGAATCGCGCGCTGGTGCTCGCGTTTGGCATGCTCGCCATCGTCGTCCTCCTGTACAGCATCATCGGGTCGCTGCGCCTGCGCCGAGGCCGCGTCCGCGCGAGCAGTCACGCGCGCGCGCATTGCGGCGTCTTGCTGGCCGTGCTGGCGCTCATCATCACGTGGGGAGCCGTGCTCGATCCAGCGGAGGTGATCGCCGGCGTGCACGGCATCGTGGATCAGGCAGCGCTGGGCGTGCGCATTCCCGGGGCGTCCGTCGTCGCGGCCGTGTCGATTCTGACCGCGGTGATCTCGCTGGCCTGGGCCTGGCGCGATCGACCCACGCTCATTATCGCGGGATGGGCCGCGCTGCTCTTGTCGGTTGCCCTGGGATACTTCGTGATTCCCGGCGTCGCCCGCGCCTCGAGCAGCGAAGCCGCGGAGAACGGCGACATTGCGGGACGCCGTGCCGAATTCGAGCGTGTCGCATTCGGACTGACCGGACTGGAGGAGCGCTCACCGCCCGCATTTGCATCCGGTGAGGCGGCGATTCGCAGCCTGCCAGTCTGGGACGCGTTTCATGTCGCAGTCGCTACCAATGCGCCGGTGACCGGAGTCATGCTGCGGCCCACGAAGCAGGGCGAGAGCGCCACCTGGCTGCTTGCGCCAACCAGCTCGCGCGCACCACTGCGGCTCGCGCTCGAGACCGACACCGGGTTGGCCGTTGCCGCGCTTCCCAATAGCGATGCCGCGTCCGCGCCGCTGTTCGGGCCTGGAGTCGCCGGGCCGCTCGTCGCCTCGTCCGACAGCGGCGCGGCTGCGCGCGCGCGGGGGATCCCCATCACCGGCGCCTGGCGGCGATTCGCCATTGCGTGGACCATCCAGGACTGGAGCGTACTGCGCGCAGAGATGAAAGAGCGCGCGTTGCTGTGGCGCCGCGATGTGACCGAGCGGCTGGAACGCCTGGCGCCGTTCGCCACGTTCGGGTCGCCGATGCCCGTGCTCCGCGGCGGGAATCTGTGGTGGGTGAGCTGGGGCTACGTAACGCACTCAGATTTTCCGTACGCGCGCCCGCTCCCGAAAGACGACGAGACCGTGCGCTATCTGCGTACCGGACTGCTCGGGGCGGTGAGCGTGGGCACCGGGGAGACGCATCTCTGGCTCGCCCCCGGCTACGACTCGCTGACCGCCGCGTGGGCGCGGCGCTTCGAGCCGCTGATCGAGGGCGCGGAGAACTTGCCGCCCGATCTTCGCGCGCAGGTGGCCTATCCCGCCGCGGCGTTCGAGGCGATCGTCGCCCAGCTCCAGCGCAGCAGCAGCGACTCCGGCGAGCTGGCGAGCTGGTCGCAGCGTCCGCGCGAGCCGTTCCAGCTCGTCGCGCCGACCGGGGAGCTCTGGACGGGTATGGCATTCGAGCAGGGGACGCTCGGACCACGCCGCTTCGTCGGATTGTGCGCGGGCGCGATGACCGCCCGCGGGCTCGAGCTGTATTTCTGGAAGCCGCCCGACGAGGAACGCCTCCCGGCTGAGTTGGTCGGCTCGACGATGCTGCGACCCGGACAGCTCCGCATCTGGCCCGCCGAGAACACGCTGCTGACCGTGCAGGCGCAAATCGTCGATCCCTTTGAAGCTCGCCCGGCGCCGCTGCCGCGCATCGCGGAGGTCTACGTCTCGATCGACCGGCGCAGCGGCCGCGGGCCGACCGCGCGCGCGGCGTTGCATGGTGGGGAAGTCGTCGTGACGGACACCAGCGTCGCGGCGCGATGGGAGCGCGCCCGGCGGCTCGCCGTGCGTGCCGACTCGGCACTGACCGCCGGGGATCTGGAGCTGTTCGGCAAGCTGTGGCGGGCGTTGATGGGCGAGCTTGCTCCAGCTCCACGGCTCCGATAGGTTGCGCCGCCGTGCCAGTCCCCCCCCCAGGAACGATCGTCGTCGCGCTCGGAGGCAACGCGGTCGCTCCACCCAATGAGCGCCCGACGATCAGCAATCAATTCCGCCATACTCGCGCCAGTCTCGCCCCGATCGTCGACCTCGCCGCTGAGGGGTGGAACATCGTGTTGGTCCACGGGAACGGGCCGCAGGTCGGCGACGAGCTCGCGCGCAACGAGCTGGCCGCGGATCTGGTCGAGCCGCTGCCGCTCGGCGTGCTGGTTGCGGGCACGGCAGGGTGGATGGGATACATGATCCAGCAGTCACTCCAGAACGCCCTCGAGCGCGCCGGGGTCCAACGGTCCGTCGTCACGCTGATCACGCAGACGCTGTGTCACGCGGACGACCCCGACCTGCGTACGCCGTCCAAGCCGGTGGGACATAAGCTCGATCCCGTTGGGGAGGCCCGACTCGTCGCGCGCGGGCTTCCCGTGCGCGACGGACGACGGCTCGCTCCCAGCCCGCGCCCGATCGGCATCGTCGAGAGCCAGATGGTGCACGACCTTTCAGTGGCCGGATACATCGTGATCGCGGGCGGGGGCGGGGGACCGCCGGTGTACCGCGACCCCAAGCTCGGCCTCGAAGGCATCGATGCGGTCGCGGATAAAGACCGGGTCGCCGCCATTCTGGGGCGGGACATTGGGGCCGAAGTGCTATTGATCCTCACGAATGTGAGTGCAGTCTATCGGGGGTACGGGACGCCCCGGCAGGAGCCGATCGGCCGGCTCACGCTCGCGCAGGCCGATCATCTCCTGGCGGGAAAAGAGCTCGGCACCGGCAGCATGCGTCCAAAAGTGGAAGCCGCCGCCGATTTCATTCGCACGGGCGGTGAGCGCGCGGTCATCGCCGATCTGTCGGACGGTCTCGCCGCGCTGCGCGGCGAGACCGGAACCACAATCACGAGGGAGCACGCGTGAATCTGCACGAGTACCAGGCGCGGGACATTCTTCGACGGTACGGCATTCCCGTGCCGCCGGGCGAGGTGGCCACGACGCCGGCCGACGCGCGCGCCCTCGCCGAGAAGTTCGGCGGCAAGGTCGTCGTGAAAGCGCAGGTGCACGCGGGCGGCAGGGGCAAGGCCGGTGGTGTGAAGCTGGCCAAATCGGCCGGAGAGGCGGAAGCAGCCGCCAAGGCGATTCTCGGCATGACGATCAAAGGCCTCACGGTCCACAAGGTCCTGGTCGCGCCCGCCGCCGAGATCGCGTCCGAGAGTTATGTCGGGATCATTGTCGATCGCGCCACCCAACGCCCCGTGCTCATCGTGAGCGCCGCGGGGGGCATCGACATCGAAGAGGTGGCCGCAAAGACGCCCGAGAAGATTCATCGCCAGCCCATTGATCCGCGGTACGGCTTGCTCGCGCACCAGGCGCTGGCGCTCGGCTTTGCGCTGTACAAGGACGTGAAGCAGGCGCGCGCTGCGGCCGACATCATGCAAAAGCTCTACACGGCCGTGTACGCGGTCGGTGCGTCGCTCGCCGAGATCAATCCGCTGGTGACCACCGCCGACGGCAGCGTGCAGGCGCTCGATGCCAAGATTTCCGTGGACGACAACGAGCTCGAGCGGCGGCCCGACATCGCTGCGCTGCGCGACGTGTCGTCCGAAGCCCCGGAGGAAGTCGGCGCGCGGGAAGCCGGACTGACGTTCATCAAACTCGACGGGTTTGTCGGCTGCTGTGTGAACGGCGCAGGGTTGGCGATGGCCACCATGGACCTCGTGAAGTACTACGGCGGCGAGCCCGCGAACTTCCTCGATATCGGCGGGAGCTCGAACCCGCAGAAGGTCGTGGCCGCGCTGCGCATCATTACGGGCGATCCCAACGTGAAGGCGATCCTGTTCAACATTTTTGGCGGCATCACGCGCGGCGACGACGTGGCCAACGGCATCGTGCAAGCCACGCGGGAGTTCCCGCTCAAGGTCCCGATGGTGATCCGTCTGACCGGCACGAACGAGCGCGAGGGGATCGAGATTCTCAAGCGCGCCGGGTTTTCGGCACTGAGCGACATGGACGAAGCGGTGAAGCAGGCCGTCGCCGCGGCGAAAGGGAAGGCCGCGTGAGCACCTTCATCGACAAGGCCACGCGTCTCGTGGTCCAGGGGATCACGGGCCGGGACGGGTCGTTCCACAGCAAGCAGATGATGGAATACGGGACGCAGGTGGTTGCCGGCGTGACGCCCGGCAAGGGCGGCCAGAAGTTTGAGAACACGGTGCCCGTGTTCAATACCGTGGCCGAGGCGGTGTCCGCGACGCGGGCCAACACCTCCGTGATCTACGTACCCGCTGCCGTCGCCTCATCCGCCATCTTCGAGGCAGCAGACGCGGGGGTGAAGCTCATCGTCTGTATCACAGAAGGAATTCCCGTGCTGGACATGACGCGCGTGCTGCCGTTCGTCCACGAACGCGGTGTGCGTCTGGTCGGGCCCAATTGTCCCGGCCTGATCTCGCCGGGCAAGAGCAAAGTCGGGATCATCCCGGGCAACATTTGCAAACCGGGCCCGATCGGTGTCGTGTCCCGCAGCGGGACGTTGACCTACGAAATCGTGCACCAGCTCTCGACGCATGGTTTGGGACAATCGACATGCGTCGGCATCGGGGGGGATCCCCTGATCGGGACGAACTTCATCGACTGTCTCGCCGCGTTTCAGGCGGACGCCGAGACCGAGGCCATCGTCATGATCGGCGAGATCGGCGGGACGGATGAGCAACAGGCCGCGGAGTTTGCCAAGCGCGAGGTCAAGAAGCCGATCGTCGGATTCATCGCTGGCCAGACGGCGCCCCCCGGCCGGCGCATGGGGCACGCCGGCGCAATCATTTCCGGCTCGTCGGGCACGGCGGCCGAGAAAATGGCCGCGTTCGAAAAGGCGGGCATCGCTGTGATGAAACGGCCGGCCGACGTCGTTCCTTTGCTGAAAGAACGCATGTGAGACTGCAAGACGTCGTCGAGGCCCAGCACGTCGTCCTGCCGCTCACGGCCCAAACGGTGCGTGAAGCGACGGAGCGCCTGGCCGAGCGGCTGATTGCGAGCGGCGTGGTGCCGGAGGCCAACCGCCTCCACGCCGTGATCCGCAACGCGTGGCCCGAAGACATGGTGAGTGTCGGCGAGCATGCGTTTTTGCCGCACTTTCGCACCGAAGCGGCGCGCAAGCTGGCTACCGCCGTCGGCGTATCCTTGACTCCCATCCACTGGGAAAAGGATCCCCATCGGTCCGCACGGATTGTGATCCTGGTGGTGGCCCCACCACGCGAGACGCCGACCTATCTCCAGGTGGTCGGCGCCTTCGCCCGGTTGCTGTCGGACCCCGCAACTGTGCTGGCCATCCTGGCCGCCAAGACGGCCGAGCAGCTGGTACAGGTCGGCGCGCTGCAAAACGTCGAGCTCCCGACGCATCTCGCTGTGCGCGACCTCATGACGCCTCATGTCCTCTCGGCCCGACCCGAACAGAGTCTGGGCGACGTCGCCAGGATGATGATGGAGAAGGACGTGCGCGCGCTGCCGGTGGTGGACGACAACGGCTCGCTGGTCGGCATGGTCACGCATCGCGAGCTGCTGAAGTACCTGATTCCCGACTACCTGCAGAAAAGCAAAAGCGGCAAGTTCCGCGCGCTGCCCGCTTCGCTGGCCGCGGGAGCGCATCAGACCACGAGCGATCCGCGCGGCTTGCCGGTGAAGGACGTCATGTCGCGGGCCGTGTTGTGCGTCTCGGAGGAGCAGACGCTGAGCGATGTCGCGAACCTGATGAACAATAAGGACGTCGATCGGTTTCCAGTCGTGCGCGAGGGGATTGTTGTAGGCTTTCTGACGCGCGCCGATCTCATCCGCCGTCTCGTCTCAAACCCCTAACACCGGACACCCAACACCTGTCACGATCTCCTATGCTGACACTCGCGATCATAAAGCCCGACGCCGTGGCTGCCGGCCACACGGGCAAGATCATCGCCCATCTCGAAGCCGAAGGCTTTCGCATTCGCGCCGCCGAGATGGTCAATCTCACCTCGGACCGCGCGGAGGCGTTCTACGAGGTCCACCGCGAACGGCCGTTCTTCCGCCCGCTGGTGACGTTCATGACGTCGGGGCCCGCGCTGGCGTTGGCCCTGGAGCGCGACAACGCCGTGGGACACCTGCGCGAGGTCATTGGCGCGACCGATCCCGCCCAAGCCAAGCCGGGAACGATCCGTCGGCTGTATGCGCAATCCAAGGAGCGCAACGCGATTCACGCCTCTGACTCGCCCGACAATGCCGCACGGGAAGTCGCCTTTTTCTTCCCGGGACAGACCCGGCGCTGACGCCGTTGACGCAAGTGCCACAAGGATTTAGCTTCGCTCACCATGTTGCGAGTCGATCTGCGAGAGTTGGCCCAGAAGGGGGCCGTCGAGACCCGGGGCGAGCTGAAGCAGGACGACCCGGCATTCGAAGGGCTCGACCTCACCCCGCGGGAACCGGTGGTCGTGGATGGGCGGTTGCAGCGGATCGGCGACGGTCGGTTCTATTGGCGGGCCAAGATAAGTACAGTCTTCCAGGGCGAATGCCGGCGCTGCCTCACGCCGGTGACCACGCCTCTCAGTCTGGACGTTGGGGCGCTATTCGCGCAGGACCCTGAGGCGCTCGAGGACCCCGACGCGTACGCCGTCGCGCCGGAGGCAACCGAGATCGACGTCAGCTCCGCCGTCCGCGAGGAGCTGATGCTGGCCGCCCCGCGCTACGTCGAGTGCCGTGTTGACTGCAAGGGAATCTGCCCGCAGTGCGGGAAAGACCTGAATGCCGGACCGTGTGAATGTGCGCCTGCAACGGAGGCCCGCTGGCAGCCGCTCAAGGCTCTGAAGGACAAGCTCCGCTCTTAACCTAAGGACGATCCGTAATGGCCGTACCCAAGCGCAGAACCTCGAAGCGCAAGAAGCGCGCGCGCCGCACACACTACAAAGCGGTCCGCCCCACGCTGCAGGCCTGTCCGCGCTGTGGCGACATGAAGCAGCCCCATCGTGTCTGCCCGACCTGCGGGTATTACAACGGCGAGCAGCGGGTAATCGTCGAGGACTAATGATCCGCATCGCGCTGGATGCGATGGGTGGTGACCACGCTCCACAAGTCGAAGTGGAAGGGACCGCGCAGGCGCTGAAAGAGCTGCCGCCGGAATTCCACATCCAACTCGTGGGACGCAAGGCGGACATCGAGGCGGCGTTGGCGAAGCACGCCGGCGTCGATCGCTCCCGCATCGAGATCGTCGACGCGCCGGAAGTCGTGGCCATGGGCGAGAAGCCTCTCGCCGCGGTTAAAGGCAAGCCGCGCTCCTCGATCGCCGTCGGTCTCGGGCTCCAGAAGAAGGGGAAGTCCGACGCGTTCATTTCGGCGGGGAACACGGGCGCGGTTATGGCGGCGGCGACGCTGCTGCTGCGTCTGCATCCCGGTGTTCAACGAGCGGCCATCGGCGCGCTGTTTCCCAGCGCCGGACAACCGGTTCTCGTGCTCGACGCGGGCGCCAACATCGATTGCGACGCCCGCGAGCTCGTGGGCTTTGCCCACCTGGGGTCGGTGTACGCGCGCGATGTGCTCGGCCGACCGAACCCGACCGTCGGCCTCCTGAACATTGGCGAGGAAGACGAGAAGGGAAACGCGGTCGTCAAGGAAGCCCACCAACTCCTCAAGAAGACTCCCGGTCTGCATTACATCGGAAACGTCGAAGGGCGCGAGATCCCGGTGGGCGAAGTGCGCGGCGAGCGGCTCGATGTGGTGGCCTGTGACGGATTTGTCGGCAATGTCGTGCTCAAGTTCTACGAGTCCGCAGGACGGGTGTTCGTGTCGCTCATCAAGCGCGAAGCCCCGGACGTGCTCCAGCGTCCTGAAATGGAGAACGTCCTGAGGGTGCTCGACTACGCGACGTACGGCGGCGCGCCGCTCCTCGGCGTCAAAGGCGTGGTGATCATCTGTCACGGCTCGTCACCCGCCAAGGCGATCAAGAACGCCGTCCGCGCGGCCGTGCAGGCCGTCACCAGCCATCTCTCCGACGACATCGCCGCCGAGTTCGCCGTGGGGAAGGTGCCGGCGTGAAGCGGCCGTTTGCCGAGCTCTGGGGCACGGGCAGTTACGCGCCGCCGCGCGTGATGACGAACGACGAGTTCTCGAAAATCCTCGACACGTCCGACGAGTGGATTCGCGAGCGCACCGGAATCCGCGAGCGCCGCGTGTCGAGCAAGGACGAAACGAACGCCTGCATGGGGAAAGCCGCCGCGCTGCAGGTGCTCGAGGAAACCGGTCTCACGCCGCTCGACATCGATGCGATCATCTACGCGACCGCCTCGCCCGATCGCCTGCTGCCCTCGCAGGCCTGCGACCTCCAGGCCATCCTCGGCGCGAAGAACGCCGCCGCCTTCGACGTCGGCGCCGCGTGCTCCGGGTTCGTGTACGCGTTGACGACGGCGGAAGGCCTCATCGCCGCCGAGCAGGCGCAGCACGTGCTGGTCATCGCCGCCGAGAAACTCACGAGCATCATGGACTGGAGCGATCGCACGACGGCGGTCTTGTTCGGCGACGGCGCCGGCGCCACGATCGTGCGGAAAAGCACCAATGGCCGCGGCATCCTCTCGACGTACTTGAAATCCGACGGCACGCTGGCGGAGCTGCTGTACCGGCCCGGCGGCGGCGCGACGCACCCGCCGAGCGACGAGCTGCTCAAGGACCACAGCTACTACATCAAGATGGCGGGCCGCGAGGTCTTCAAGGCCGCCGTCCTGTCCATGGCCGACGCCTGCGATCACGCGCTCGAGCGCGCAGGACTGACCGCCGGCGACATCGATCTGCTCATCCCGCACCAAGCCAACATCCGCATCATCGAAGCCACCGCGAAACACGCCGGCATGCCCATGGACAAGGTCTACGTCAACGTGGACCGCTTCGGGAACACATCCGCCGCGTCGATTGCCATCGCACTCGATGAAGCCGTGAAATGCGGCCGTCTGCAGCCGGGCATGAAGGTGATGTTCTGCGCGTTCGGCGCCGGCTTCACCTGGGGTAGCATGGTCGTGCGGTGGTAAGCACGATCTGGCTCTGTCCCGGTCAGGGCGCGCAAAAAGTCGGCATGGGAAAGGATCTGGCGGAGCGTTTTCCAGAGGCGCGCGACACGTTCTCGGCGATCGATGGCGCCCTCAGCGTCGATCTTTCCCGGATCATGTTCGAAGGCCCTGACGACGAGCTTACCGCGACGCACAACGCACAGCCCGCCATTCTCGCCCACACGGCTGCCGTTTTCGCGATCATCGGCCAGAAGGTGGCCGGCGCAGTGGTCGCCGCGGCGGGACACTCGCTGGGCGAGTACTCGGCCTATGTCACGGCCGCTGCACTCGATGCGCCCGACGCCGCGAAGCTCGTGCGCCGGCGCGGCGAGCTAATGCAAAAAGCCGGGGAAGAGCGGCCGGGGACGATGGCGGCGGTGCTCGGGCTCGCGACGAAAGAAGTCGAGGCGGCGTGCCAGGAGACCGCCCAGCAGGCAAGCATCGCGGTTGCCGCGAACATCAACGCGCCCGACCAGACGGTGATCTCCGGCGATCCGGATGCCGTGACGCGGGCGGGGGACGCTTGTAAGAAGCGGGGCGCGAAGCGCGTCATCGCCCTCAAGGTCAGCGGCGCATTTCACTCGCCCCTGATGGGACCGGCGAAGAATCATTTGCAATTGGCGCTCGAGCGCGCGGCATTCCGCGATCCGATTTTTCCCGTCGTGGCCAACGCGACGGCGGAGGCGGTGAAGGACGCCGTGCGCGCACGGCGGCTGCTCTCGGATCAGCTCACGGCAGCGGTCCGGTGGGTAGAATGCATGCAGCACGCGGCGCGGATCGGTGGCGAAGGCGCGCGCTTTGTCGAGATCGGCCCGGGCGCCGTGCTCGCGGGCCTCTTGAAGCGAATCGTACCCGAAGCGAACGTGGTCAGCCTGGGAACGGCGGATGAAGTGACCAAGTTCATGGAAGCAGCGTGACTATATGACCACGGTTCGACGGGCGGTAATAGACCCCGGGGTGGAGAGCGAGAATCGGATGCAGCTCGATTTGACGGGAAAAGTCGCACTCGTCACCGGCGGGACGCGGGGCATAGGCCACGACATCTGCCGCGCGTTCATCGACACGGGAGCCAAAGTCGCGCTCTGCTCCCGCGACGGCGCGGCGGCGGAGCAGGTGGCAAGCGCGTTCGGCGAGGGGACGCGCGGCTACGCGTGCGACGTCGGCGTGGCCTCCCAGGTCGAGGCGCTGGCCGACAGCATCGACAAGGACTTCGGTAAGATCGACGTCCTGGTCAACAACGCCGGCTTCACCAAGGACAACCTGCTGTTCCGCCTCACCGAAGCCGACTGGGACTCGGTGATCGATACGAACCTGAAGGGCGCGTTTCTGATGACCAAATACGCGGCGCGCGGGATGATCAAGCGACGCTGGGGCCGGGTCATCAACATCACCAGCGTCGTCGGGTTGAACGGCAATAAGGGCCAGTCGAATTACTCCGCTTCCAAAGCAGGGATTGTCGGCTTCACCAAATCCGTGGCCAAGGAGCTAGCCTCCCGCAACGTATTGGTGAACGCCGTTGCGCCGGGCTTCGTCGAGACCGAGCTGACACAGGGCATCTCCCCGGAAGCCAAGAAGTACTTCCTGGACAACATTCCCTTGGGACGGCTGGGACAGGGCCCAGATATCGCAGCCGCCGTCCTCTTTCTCGCCTCCGACTTGGCCAGCTACATTACGGGGCAGGTCCTGGTCGTCGATGGCGGAATGGTGATGTGAGTCACCTTACCTTCCTTGAGGGTCACCCATGGCAATGGACATGAAGCAGCTCGAAGAGAAGGTCAAAGACATCATCGTCGAGGAGCTGGGCGTCGAGCGCGATAAGCTCACCAACGACGCGAGCTTCATGGAGGACCTGGGGGCCGACAGCCTCGACACGGTCGAGCTCGTCATGGCGTTCGAGAAGGAATTCGACATCGACATCCCGGACGAGGAGGCAGAGAAGCTCCGCACGGTCGGGGCCGCGATGAGCTATCTGCACGACAAGATGGGGAAAGGCAAATAGAGTGACGCGCCGGGTGGCGGTCACGGGGATGGGGCTCGTGACGCCGGTTGGAAACGACGTCGCAAGCACCTGGGCCGCCCTCGTCGCCGGTGAGTCGGGGGCCGGGCCGATCACCAAGTTCGATTCGGCGCAGCTCCCGGTGCATTTCGCCTGCGAAGTGAAGGGGTACGACCCCCTGCAGTACATCGATAAGAAGGAAGCCCGCCGCTACGACCTGTTCTCCCAGTTCGCGATGGGAGCGGCGGTGCAGGCGGTGCGCGACTCCTGCCTCGAGAAGAGCCCGCTCGATCCCAAACGCATCGGCGTCATCATCGGCACCGGCACGGGCGGGATCGCGACGTTCGAAGAGAACATGCGCACGTTCATCGAGAAGGGACCGAGCCGCGTCTCGCCGTTCTTCGTTCCGATGTTCATGGCGAACGTGGCGTCGGCCATCGTCTCGATGCGCTACGGCTTTCAGGGACCGAACTACTGCACCGTCTCGGCCTGCGCCTCGTCCGGGCATGCGCTGGGCGATGCGTTCGACCTCATTCGCGAGAACAAGGCCGACGTGATGGTCGCTGGCGGGTCGGAGGCCGCGATCACGCCGCTCGCGCTCGCGAGCTTCGCGAACATGAAGGCGCTGTCGGAGCGCAACGACGATCCCAAGACGGCGAGCCGGCCGTTCGACAAGGACCGCGACGGCTTCGTCATGGGCGACGGCGCGGCGGTCGTGATTCTCGAAGAGTGGGAGCGCGCCAAGAGACGCGGCGCGAAGATCGTCGCCGAGCTGGTGGGCTACGGCGCGACCGCGGACGCGCATCACATCACCGCGCCCGCGCCGGACGGCTCCGGCGCGCAGGAGGCGATGCGGCTCGCGATGCAGTCGGGCAACATCCGGCCGCAAGAGGTGGGCTACATCAACGCGCACGGCACCTCGACGCCGCACGGCGACGCCGCCGAGACCAACGCGGTGAAGGCCGTGTTCGGCGAGCAGGCGCGCAAACTGATCTTCGG
>Ga0070704_100000708_pt1 | contig 16264 bp, 14 predicted proteins | sample KBSK5252metaG_FD_65467 | JGI IMG/M metagenome (GOLD analysis project Ga0070704, IMG submission 65467) | Corn, switchgrass and miscanthus rhizosphere microbial communities from Kellogg Biological Station, Michigan, USA - KBS K5-25-2 metaG | ecosystem: Host-associated > Plants > Roots >...
TTCGCGGCGCCGCCGACGGCGGTGAACGTCCCCTCGTAGGAGAGAAACTCCACCACCGTGCCACTCGAATTGACGAGCGCCATGCCGTCGGGGCTGCCGTTCTGAATTCCGTTGACGGGATAGTTGATGACCACCACGCCACGGTCGGGGCAGGTCGCGGGAATCGGCGATGGCAGCGGGCGCGTGTCGTACGCCGCGCCGCCGTTGCCGTTGTAGAGCACCATCGTCCAACCGTTCAGATCGGCGCCCGCCGGACCGGAGACCTCGATCGCCTCGTTCGCATCGGTGCCGGTGTTGTCGTAGTGGATTTCGCTGAAGCGGATAGTCGGCAGCGTGGTGACACTCTGAATCCCGACCTGATCCATCGAAGGCGCCAAACGGTCGGCGGATGTGCAGGACAGGAGCAACAGAGCTCCGCCCGCGGCACAAACAACGCGTCGCATCTCTAAGGTCTCCGCAAAAAGGCGGTTCTAGTATTGGGGGTGCTACGAATCGACGCAGAAAATAGACGCCAGGAAGGGATTAATCGCAATGACTAACTCTGCAGAGATGGAGCGGATGGGATTCGAACCCACGACCCCCTGGTTGCAAACCAGGTGCTCTCCCAACTGAGCTACCGCCCCTCGGCACCGAAAATAGGCGCACTGCTCATCGACGGGTAGCGCCACCCCGCAATCTTCTGACACAGAGTGTTGTAGGCCCGCCACTCATCCGAAAGAATCATTGGAACGAATAGACGGCTGCGGCATATCGCAATGCGGAGCAACGAATTGGCGGAGGGTACATGCAGTTTCCAGATCTGAATCCGAAAGCGAATGTCGCGTTGACTCGCCGTGGGACGCCGGTACTCGGTGAGCGGGAAGCGCGCCTCCTCGAAGCGGTCGATCGCGTGCGTTCGATCAAGGACGCAGCAGCGGAAGCGGGCATCAGCTATCGCACCGCCTGGAGCGCCATTCAGCAGATGGAGCAGGCGCTCGGGCGACCGATCGTGGTGTCGCGGGCCGGCGGGCCCGGTGGCGGCGCGACGACGCTCACCGATGAATGCCGCCGCCTGCTGTCGCTGTACCAGGAGCTGCGGCGCGAGCTCGAAGCCTGTCTCCTGCGCGTGTGGGAATCGCCGGAGCCAGTGCGGGCGACGGGCTAGCGCGTGATCGAGAGCGCGTAGCCGCCCGGGACTGCACGCAGCTGATAGTTGGGCTGCGCGACCCCTTGGATAGTCCCGCTGTATTGACTCACCGCATTCACGTCCGGGACGCCGATTGTCAAAATCACAGCGCCCTGGGTGAGTTGTCCGATCAACGCAAAGTGTGTCGTGTTGCCGCCGAATGGCTCGTGAAACAGCCGCAGCCCGTTGCCCGCGGTCGCTTTCGTCAACACCGCGCCCGTTGGGCCGGTGATCGTCAGCACGATTGCCGAGTCCGCACCGGAGTTCGGCGTGGTCAGCCGAACCTGGAGGTCGCCCGGTCCGCTGCCGTTCGAGTCACCGCAGTTCGATCCGATCGTCGCGACGACGACAAGCAGGAGGGCCGTCAGACGGGATCTCATGGGCGGCCTCCGTTCTTTTCCATTGCCTGAATCATCGCGGCACTCAACGGCGCGCCGGTCGCTTTGACCCACGCCAGGAAGTCGCCGATGTCGAACAGCGTATTGTTGTTGCCGAGGAAGTCGAGATAGCGAACCTGATCCGCCGTGAGCGGCGTGCCCGACCCGAGCAGCTGCATCACGACGTCAGCCGTCGCCAGGGTGGGCGCCGAGACGGACATCGTGAATACCTTGCTCTGCGTTTGCGAGCCGGAGGTCACGCTCACGGTGAATGAGAAGTTGCCGGTCTGACGCGGATAACCGGAGACGATCCCGGTGCCCCCGTTCAACGTCAGTCCTTGCGGCAGCGCCCCCGCGGTGAGGCTCCAGCTGTTGACACCCGTCCCGCCCGAGACACGCAGCGTGTCGGCATAGGACGCGCCCATCACGCCGTTCGGCCGAGCGCCCGGCGTGGAGATGAGAAGCTGACCGAAACTCGCCGCCACGGTATAAGGCCGGCCCATCGGGAGCGTCAGCGTCGTATTGCTCGAGACCGTGTCGCCCGACCAGCCACCGAACGTCTCGCCCGAGCCCGGCGTCGCCGTCAACGTCACAGCGCGTCCGTCGGTGATGAACGTCCCGGCCAGATTGATCGCGGTATCGGGTTGAATCGTGCCATTGCCGCTCGCGGTCGCGATCAGCTTGAAGTCGCGGGCGACGGTCGCCGTGAGGGTTCCACCGCTGAGGCTTCCGATGTAGTTGTGTGCCTTGAGTCCACCATCAGACCACGATTGCCAGTGGAACCGCGTGCGCCCGTTCGATGAGATCTGGTTGTCCTGGAAGTCGACGGCATACGCCCCGCCCTCTTCCAGCAGATCGCGGTAGACGTTGTAGGTGCCCCCGGCGACCTGCACGGCCGCCGTCGTATCCGTCGCGCGAACAACACTCAAGCTGCCGAAGCGAATGCGGAACGACATCGTGTTGTCGATGATGAGCTGCCTGATCGTGTCGACACCGAATCCGGCAAACGAACCGTCGTAGTCTTTCAACGCGGCCGGGACCGTTCGGAAGACCAGTCCAGGGTTGTTCCTGCTGCCGGGGTAGAGGTCGCCGGCATCGCCACGGTCCGAGCAGCCCAGCGATATCGAAAATGGATTTGTGGGGCAATTCACACCATTCGTCGACGCGTCGAGATTGCCGTAGCCATCCGCCTGGACGACCGCGAGACCGTGAATCGGTCCCGAGTTCACGGAATTGGACGGACCACCCTGCGCGAGTTTGGCGGAATCGACATGCCAGATCAGCAAGCCGCCGCCGCAACCGGGTGGATTGCCGGCCTGGCGGCAGTGAAAGCGAATCATCGCGCTGTCCGATTGCTGGCGCTGCCGGTTCTCGAGCAGGAAGTACTCGCCGCGCGGGTTCGATCCCTGGACGCGCACATAGTACGCCGTGTCCGACAATGGCGCCGCAGTGAATGCGTACGTACCGGTGGTCGTGATCGGCCTGAGCGTCACCCAGCCGAGCTCATTGAGCGACCACGCTTCCATCCGTGACGGACTCAGTGCTGATGTGAAGCTTCCGGAACTCATCAATCCCCACTGCCCAATGCCTTCGGTCGGCCCGTTCGTATCATACAGATCGGGCAGGCCAAAGCCGTGCCCCGTCTCGTGCGCCACTGTACCGATCGGCATGATCTGCGACGGCGTGCACGAATTCTGACCGCCTACGGCGGGCTGCAGGATGTAGTCGCTGATCACGACGTGCGAACCCGGATGGAAGGGATCGTTATCCTGACTCGTGTACGGGCTGGTCAAGAAGAAGCGATGTGCCCAGAGGTGGTTCTCCGGTGCGCTAGCCGGGCCGCACTCGGCGCCCATCGCCTGGTGCATGAACAGCACGAGCGGGACCACGCCGGTCGAGTCCGCGAACTGCGAGAAATCGATCTGGCCATCGAGCTTCACCAGCGCCTCGCGTAGCGCCGACTGCATTCGTGTTTGGGCCGCGCTGCTGAACAACCCGTTGCAGTTGGTCGAGCCGAACGGATTGTTCGTGGCACACGTCGTGCTGGTACCGCCTACGTAGTAGACCTCATTACTGTCGAGCGTCGCATATCCGTACGTGTTGCCCTGAATGTCGAACATCTGGTTCGACAGTTCATAGTAGAACGAGCGGTATGTGTACGGCCGACCGGCCGCGGCTCCTACCGGTGTTGCTCCAAAAAGGACGTCGTTGTAGTTGGCCGGGGTGAATGTGGCGGCCGGCGAATCTTTGTACCGGAAGAGGATGGCCGGGACCTTCAGCACTCCAGTCAGGGCGGTGGCGGAAGGCAGCGGCGCCCCCCCGCTCGGGGCCGCACGATTGAAAGACTGATTGAGCTCGGAGAATTGTCCCGCCGACAGGAGGCGGGCGCGATTGGCCCGCACCGCGCGCGCGCGTGTGCGCAGCACTCCATCCTTACGAAAATCGAAGCCGGGGATTTCCCAGCGGCGAATCCTTCTGGCTTGCGCGGGAGCTTGACCGACAACAATTGCGGACAGCAGGGCGACGACACCCAAAGCTCGAACGAAATGTGGTACCACTATTAACCCCCAAGAGGACGGCAACCCTGCGGTGACGGCGCAATCTAGATTACTCATCCCATGCCGGGGAAGCTGTGGTAGCTCTCACAGGATTGTCTAAGTCGAGTAACGACTCACCCTTGCGAATTGGGCACCGCAGGGCTAAGCTGTACCACCGCTTGCCAAAATCCCGAGGATTCGTGCGTACAGATACCCTGCAGAATATCGCGTTGTTCGACAAGTGTAAGAATTTCACCCGGGCGCGCGAAGTCCAGGCTGCAGGGTTGTACCCGTACTTCAAGCCGATCTCCCGTTCCGAAGACACGGTCGTCGTCATCGAGGGCCAGGAACGGGTCATGATGGGGTCGAATAACTACCTCGGTCTCACCCATCACCCCGAAGTCCTGGCCGCCGCCCGGGCAGCCCTGGAGCGCTACGGCTCGGGGTGCACGGGGAGCCGGTTCCTCAATGGGACCCTCGATCTCCACGAGCAGCTCGAAAGCGAGCTCGCCGAGTTCCTCGGTAAGGAATCCTGCCTCGTCTTCTCGACAGGCTATCAGGCCAATTTGGGCCTCATTTCCGGACTGGTTGGGCGGGCGGACGTGGTCTTCCTCGACAAGCTGGACCACGCGTCGATCGTCGACGGCGCCAAGATGTCGCACGGCGAAACCCAGCGCTTCAATCACGGGGACTTGGCGGGACTCGAGCGGAAACTCCAGAGGGTGCCCGAGGGCACGGGCACGATGGTCATCGTCGACGGTGTCTACTCGATGGAAGGCGACATCGCCGACGTGCCGGGTCTCCTCAAGGTCTCGCAAAAGTACGGTGCGGCTCTCGCGATCGACGACGCTCATTCGATCGGCGTGCTCGGCCCCAACGGTGACGGCACGGCGGCCCATTATGACCTCGTCGACGAAGTCGATCTGATCGTCGGGACATTCTCGAAGTCGCTGGCCTCTATTGGTGGATTCGCGGCGGGTTCGGAGAATGTGATTCACTATCTCCGCCACCACTCGCGCCCCCTGATCTTTACCGCGGCGCTGCCGCCCGCCAACACCGCCGGCGTGCTCGCGGCACTGCACGTCATGCAGCGCGAACCGGAGCGGCGGGAGGAGCTGTGGCGCAACACGCGGCGGCTGCAGCAGGGCATGCGGTCCCTCGGCTTCGACATCGGTCCGACCGAAACGCCGATCATCCCAGTGTTGATCGGGCCGCTCGAGAAGACGTTCCTCTTCTGGCGTAAGCTGTTCGATGCCGGCGTCTTCACGAATCCCGTGGTTCCCCCGGCGGTGCCGCCGTCGCAGTGCCGTCTGCGCACCAGCCTGATGGCCACCCACACGGCCGACCAGATCGACCTCGCGCTCGAGGTCTTCGGGCGCCTCGGGAAAGAGCTGGGGGTCATCTGACCGCAGTGGAGATCGTGCCCGTCTCCGACGGGCGCGGTCTCGATCGTTTCATCGCCCTCCCGTACGACCATTACCGCAATGATCCGCTGTGGGTGCCCCAGCTGCGCCGTGATGTGCGCACGCTGCTGACGCCCGGCAAGAATCCGTTCTTCGAGCATGCCGAGGCGCAGTACTGGATGGCGGTCAGGCGGGCGGACGGGCGGACAGTCGGACGGATTGGCGCGATCAAGAATGACATGCATAACAAGGAGCACAACGATCGCGTCGGGTTCTATGGCTTCTTCGAATCGATCGATGATCAGGCCGTAGCCAACGCCTTGTTCGACACCGCCGCCGCCTGGTTGCGGGCCAGGGGGTTCGACACGATGCGCGGGCCCATGAGCCCGTCGGTCAACGACGAGTGCGGCTTGCTGATTCACAACAACGGCACGCCACCGTCGCTGATGATGCCGTACAACTTCTCCTATTACCAGCAGCTGCACGAGCGCTATGGCTTCACAAAGGCCAAGGACCTACTGGCCTACGACGGCGGTGGCGCGGAAGCAGCGCCCGAGCGATTCCGACGGCTGGGAGAGCGCGCGCTCAGGCGGTCCGGTATCACGTTGCGCACGCTCGACAAGAAACGCTTCGATCATGAAGTCGAGCTGATCAAGAGGCTCTATAATCGCGCGTGGGAGAAAAACTGGGGATTCGTGCCGTTGACGGACGCCGAGATCGATCACCTGGCCAAGCAGCTGAAACCAATCGTCGTTCCGGACCTGGTAATCTTCGCGGAGCGCGATGGTGACGTGGTCGCCTTTACCGTCGGACTGCCGGATTTCAATCTCGCGTTGCTGCACAATCGCTCGGGTCGGATGTTTCCCGGCATACTCAAGGTCCTGTGGCACGCCCGCAGAATCCACCGTGCGCGGATGCTCTTGCTCGGCGTCGTCCCGGAGCTGCGGGGCCGCGGCATCGATGCGATCCTGTACCACCGGGTGTGGGAGAATTCCGTGAAGCACGGGATGCCCCGAGGCGAGGCGGGGTGGTTCCTGGAGGACAATGAATTGATCATAAGGGCGGCGCTCGAGCTGGGCTTCCACCACACCAAGACGTACCGCATCTACGACAAGCCGCTGTGAACGTCTTCGTGACCGGCGCCACCGGCTTCGTCGGTGCACACCTGGTCAAGGCACTGCGTGCCCGCGGCGATTCGGTCACCGCGCTAGTGCGCCGTCCTGCCCTGGCGGAGCTGCAGGGTTGGGGCAAGGATGTCCGGCTCGTGAACGGCGACCTCAACGATGAGGCCGCACTGCGTGCCGGCTGCGCCGGCGCGGATGTCGTCTATCACGTAGCAGGAAAGATTGCCGCGCGGGACATGGCGGACTTCATGGCGACGAACCGCGATGGCACCGCCAACGTGCTCGAGGCGGCACGCGACGGCGGCGCGGGCCGGGTTCTGTACGTGTCGTCGCTCGCGGTTGCCGGGCCGACCGAGCACGGCCATCCCATCGATGAGACCAGACCACCCGCACCCGTCACGGATTACGGACGATCGAAGCTCGCCGGCGAGGTCCTGGTCCGGGCGATGCCCCTGCCCTGGACGATCGTTCGCCCACCTCTGGTGTACGGCGAGTGGGACCGGGGCACACTCAAGATCTTCCAAGTCGCAAAAACCGGCATTTTGCCGCTCTTCGGTGACGGATCACAGGAATTGTCAGTCATTCATGCCGAGGATCTCTCCCGGGCGATCATCGCGGCAGCGACGGCGCCGGCAGGGGTCGGACGGGTGTACTTCGCGACGCACCCAACCGTGACCACCAGCCGGGCGCTCGCGCGCGCGGTCGCGCAGGCCCTGGGGAAGCGCCCGCGGGTGTTCGGCATCCCACCGGTCGTCGTGCGGGGCATGCTTTGGGCGACGGGGACGATTGCACATATTGCCGGGCGCGCCACGTTGCTGTCGCCGGATAAGGGCAATGAGTATCTGGCACCGGCGTGGACGTGCCGCGGGGATGCCTTGACCCGCGACACGGGATGGCGCGCGGAGGTCGAGCTCGAAACCGGGCTGCGTCGTGCCGCGAATTGGTATCGGGAGGTGGGATGGCTGTAGGGGGGGGGGGCAGGAATTGGAGTGGCGGCGGAACGCTGTGGCGCAACTTCACGGCGATCGACATCGCGACCGCGGCGTACGTCGCCATCGCGACGTGCGCCGTGCTCTATGGCGTGCTGTTCCACACCGATGGCGTGCCCGGATCGTCCTGGCTGCTCGTTGCACACGCCCTGATCATCGCCCTCGTCGTTCTCGCACCCCGAGCGCGTCTCGCGGGCCCGGTTGGTCGTTTTCTCGGCGACTGGTATCCCATGCTGCTGCTGGCGGCGTTGTATGGGGAGATCGGCGTCCTCACGTTGAGCGCCGGTTTTCAAAATGACCTGCTCATTCAGCGCCTCGAGACGTGGGTCTTCGGCTCCCAGGTGTCTTATCGCTGGATTCACGAGTCGCCCAGCGTCCTGCTGTCCTGGCTCCTCCATGCCTGCTACCTCGCGTATTACCCGATCCTGTATGCGTCGCCGCTCGCGCTGTGGATGAGCGGCCGGCGTGATGCGTCGCGCCACACCATCTTCGCGGTGATGGCGACGTTCTACCTGTGCTACGTCGTTTTCATCTTCTTCCCGGTCGCCGGACCGCGCTACGCGTTCGACGCGGCGCATAACGCGGCCACCGACGTGTGGCCGGCGCGGTTTGCCGCTTGGCTGCTCGACCGTGGCGACTCCTGGGGCGCGGCATTCCCGTCCTCACACGTCGCCGCATCGGTCGTCGCAACGGGCATGGCGCTCCGTTACTGGAGGCCGGTGGGCCTCGTGCTCCTGCCGTTCACGGCCGGTTTGATCCTCGCGGTCGTGTACGGGCAATTCCACTACGCCGTCGACGCGCTGTCAGGACTCATGGTGGCCGCGCTGATGCTGGGCGTAATGCAAACCGCCGAAGCGAGCGAGCCGCATCGGCGGTTGGCGGTAGCAGACTACCGAGTGGAGTCCGGCAGCCGGATCTAGTGCATGTGCATGTGCGACATCGGCGCGGTCGTCGCTTTCCCGGTGCGCATGAAATGCCGCAGGTCCTGCTGATACAGTGAGTCACCCGGGTTGGTCGCGGGCCAGACCGCCTTCCGATCCGGCATGAACAACCCTCCCATGACGCCCATTCCGCCAGCGGGAATCGTCTGAGCAGTGGGGTTCTCGTAGATCACGCGCACGCGGTAGCGATGCTCCGGCGTGATCGGCAGGCCGATCCCCGAGATCCCCCAGAATTTCGTCGGGGGGACCGCGGCCATTTCGCCCGGGGCCGCAGGACCCGGTTCACCGTGCCACAGCAGCGTGTTCGTCGTGGCGTCCCACAGCTCGATCGCCCGACCGTATTCGTGCATGTGGGCCCCGACCACGACGATCTTGCCGGCAACGGCCGGGCTCCCTTCATACGAACGCTCGCTGCGGCCCGGCGGCAGGTCGAAAGACTTGTCACCCACCGGAAAGCCGACGTCGAGCTGCCACGGCAACACCGCGAAGAGCGGCCATGGCCGGCGCTCCGGGACATAGTCCAACACGAGTCGCACGCGGACGCCATGGTAGTCTTCCGCGGTCGAATTGTGGATCATGACGTTGGCAAGGACCTGCTCGCCGGCGCGAACGCGCGCGCCGAACAACAGCCACGGGAACCGGATCTCCCCGGTCTCTTTGCCCGATGCGAGCACCCGGCGCGAAATGGGCAGAAAGAGCTCGCGCTCGTTCGGCTCCATCACGTTCATGTGGTGCAGCAGCTCCATCGGCAGCCGGCGCCCGTGATGGTCCAGGACTTCCGCGTGAAATGCATAGATGGAGCCGTTCACGGGAAACTCGCCGACCGATGCCAGCGGCTCGACGACGGTGCCGGCGGGCACATCCACAGCCGGCAACTCGAGGATGAGCTGACCGCTTTTGGGACCAAGCGTAATCGTGGTCCGGTCCAGCGTACTGAAGTCGACCGGCGCTGCAGTGTGCTTGGGAGGGACCGCGCTCCACGCCTCGAAGGCGGGAGCGACCAGACGCAATGCAACCAGGGCGATGAACAGCTGTTGTTGGGGCATCCGGCTTCCTCGATGTTCTAGGGCGTTCGGCATCAAGATCTACTGCGCAGCGCAGTGTCCAGCAATACGGCAACCAGGAACGGGCTTAATGGCTCTCCACCGCCGGCGGCCGTTCCCAGCAGAGACCCAGCGGTTTGCACAGCACGACTGCCCCGATGACCGCGGCGGCAACAACCAGGACGACGATCGCCGGCCAGATGGGATCCTGGGGTCGAGGCACCCAGAGGGCCCGCTGGAATGCCGAGGGGTCGCGCCAGCGCTGCTCGGGCTTCACGGCCAGCGCCTTCCGTAACACGCGGCGCAACCGCCGCGGGATACCAGACCAATCGGCCGCGCGCGGTGCCATTCCAGGGGACCATGACCGCCCACTGATCGCCTGGTACAGCACCATGGCCACGCCATACACATCGTCTGCCGGCGTGTCGGGTGGGGGCGCGGCGGGATCGACCGAACCGAGCAGCGCGCGGTCGCCGTCGAGGACAATCGTTCCGACGCTGATCGGGCCGTGCGCGACACCGCGCGCGTGAGCATGCTCGATGGTCGACAACAGCGAGCGACAGATCTGGATCGCGTCGTGGATCGAGAGCGGCCCAGACCGGATTCGGTCGGCCAGGCTTTCGCGGGTGCCGGTTGTCATGGTCGAGCGAATTTAACCGCAGAAAGCGGCCCCGGAATTCCTCCGGGGCCGCCGTTACGACTTGCCAAACCTACTCAACCTTGATCGCGATCTTCATTCCGAGCGTCAGATGGGGCGTGCAATAGCCCTTGTACGTCCCCTTCGGCGCATTGGCGAACGACACCTCGTAGGACTCGTTCGGCTGCACGAGGAACGGGCCAGACAGATTGTCGACCGTGTTCTTCATATTCGCATTCAGCGCCGTCGCGGCGCCTGCAGGAATCGAATCCTGCCAGAACGTGATGTTGTGCGGGCCGCCCGAGACATTGATGAACCGCACCGTGGTCCCCGGGGCGATCGTGAGCGAGCTGGGCTCATACGCGGCCTTGGTGCTGCCATTGCCGGTCATCTTCACCTCGACAACAGGACCGGTCGCCGCCGCGGGGGCCGCAGGGGGCGCCGCCATCTGCTGGTTCTGGGCCTGGTCGCCCTTCTTGCCACAGGCGAGCGCGCCGATGGCGACGACGGTCGTGAGCAAAGCGAAGCGCATTGCGGGAATCCTCCGGGACGGGAACTGAGACATGGTGTCGCTGCTGGGGTCGCTTGTGAACTGTTTCACAATAGCGGTCAATATAGAGAGGGGTCCGCAAAATGGGAGTCCTCCAAAGGCATTGCATTTGGGCCTCTTTCTTCAATATTGGGGCGCCTTTTTCTCGTTCCAACTTTTTACAGGAGTAACCGTGCAGCGACTACTCGCGGTGCTCGCGCTCATGGCGGGTCTCGTCACGACGGTACAGGCACAGCAGCAATGGCACTCGGAGTTCGGCATCTCGAGCGGCTACGCTCGCATCAAACCCGCGGGCACCGGCGCCTCTGATTACATCGACGTCTTCGGCATCCCCACCTTCAGTCTGGCCGGCGTGATTCCGGGTGGCGCGTCGCTGTTCGGCATTGTGCCCGTGAAGAACAGGGTCGCGATTGAATTGTCCGCCAGCGCGCTGCAGGGGAACGTGATCCTGCCGGGCCTCATCGGTGACGCGACGTTCTTCAACTTCGATGCGCGCGCGAACTACGCGCTCACGCGTAAGGTATACGGCGCCGCGGGTGCGGCATTCAACTTTGTGGAGAACGGCGGCGTGCACGAAACGCAGCTCGGGGTCGAAGCGGCGGTGGGATACCGCTTCGGGTTCATTCTCGGGTTGCGCGGGCGCGTCGAAGCCAACGCGGTGTTTCTGCACAAGACGGACCTGGTCGAGCCGAGAAATGTCTACGCGCTCGAGTTCGGCGTGTCGAAGGAAATCGGCGCTCGGGGCCGGAGCACCACTCCCGCGCGGGCGACGAATCGCGCGTGGCGCTCGCAACTGGGCATTCAGGGCGGCTACACGCGCACGCACGTCATTGGCGCCGGCATCGACCTCACGGGGCTGTCGATCCCCGGGTTCGGCGGCACGGTGACCCTGTTCGGTTCGCCCGCGTCCCCGCCAATTCTGTTTGCGATCCTGCCGATCGGCAGCAAGTTCGCGATCGAACCCGGGCTCGACATCAGCCGGGTGCAGAGCGGAGGCCTGACCTCATTCAGCTCGAACGCGTCCGCGCGCCTGAATTACGCGGTCGGCCATGGCTGGTACGGAGCGGCGGGCGGCAACCTGGTATACCTCAAGCTGACGGGAGGCAGCGGCGAAACCGTCACGGGCGCGAACGTCGCATGGGGCTATCGCTTCCCGCTGGCGGGCGGGCTCGGCGGGCGGTTCGAGATCGATTACACGATGATGGGCGAAAACACGGATCTCGCCCTCCCCCCGGCGAATACGCTGGGACTCCTGTTCGGCGTGACGATGGCACTGCAGTAACGCATCGGACAGCGGCTCGCGCGGCCCCCAGATGACTGACCTGGGGGCCGTTGCATTTTCGGGAAGGGGCGACGACACTACCAGCACTCTATGCCCGACCAACCGCTACCGCAGATGCCGCCGCAAGAATTGGCCGAGCGACTCGATCGCGGTGAAGCACTGCAGGTGCTGGACGTGCGCGCACCCGAGAAGGTGGCGCGCGGTCACGTCGCGCTCGGGTCCGAGCGCGATTTTCACGCCGTGCCCAATTCCCAGCTGTTCAAACTCTCGGACCTGCGGGCACTGGAGCTCGACGCGGCGCGCCCAGTCGCGGTGATTTGCGGCCACGGCAATTCCAGCAAGCAGGCGACGGCGTTTCTGCGCGAACGCGGTTACCAGGCGTTTTCGGTCACCGGCGGCATGGCGGCCTGGGAAACGGTATACGTCGCCCGGCGTCTTTCACCCACGCCGTCGCTTTCGCACGTCATTCAGCTGGATCGCATCGGTAAGGGAGCATTGAGCTACGTGCTGATGAGCGACGGCGACGCCGTTCTCGTCGATCCCGGGCGCCACTTGGACCGGTACGACGCCGTGTTCACCGAGCTGGGGGCGGCGCCCGCCGCGGTGGTGGATACGCACGTGCACGCGGACTACCTGAGCGGCGCGCGTGCTGCTGCGGCACGGTGGAAGATTCCCTACTTCCTGCATCCTGACGACGCCGTATCACCCTACGACGAGCGGCCCGGAAAGCTGACGTTCCAGCCCCTCAGTGACGGCGACACGATCGTGTTCGGTCGCGCGACACTCCGCGCCGTCCATGTTCCCGGACATACGCTGGGCAGCATCGCGCTCATCGCTGACGAAGGACTCGCGCTCACAGGCGACTTTCTCTTTGTGCAATCGATCGGCCGGCCCGACCTCGCCGGCCGCACCGCGTCGTGGGCGAAGCTGCTCTGGAAGAGTCTCGAGCGCGTGCGGCAATCGTGGCCGGGCGATCTCCTGATTCTCCCGGCGCACTACGGCAATGAGGGCGAGCGCCGCGCTGATCGCGCCATCGCGGCCCGCTTCGACGTCGTGGCCGCGACCAACACGGCCGCCGCCATCCAGGATGAGCGCACCTTCCTCAAGTGGATCGCGGACCACACCAGCCCGTTCCCTGAGGCCTACCGCACTATTAAGGAAGCAAACCTGGGCCTGGTCGACGTCTCCGACGCGGACGCGGAGATCCTCGAATCCGGGCCAAATCAGTGCGCCATCGTGTAGCCTAGATCACACTGTGCAAGTCTCAGGCGGCGCGCCGTCTCTCATGGCGTCCCTAACCAGGTGCAGCCATGCGTACGTCAACCGCTTCCGTGCTGGGAGCCGCCGCCCTCCTATGCGCCCTTTCGTCCACCCTCGCTTCGCAGGGATGGATCGATGCGCCTCCCGGCCGGACGGTGCCGCCAAACGGGATGGGCCGCGTCGAACGCCTCCGCAGTACGGTCCAGGTCAGCATTACGGGACGCGTTGCGCGCGTGACCGTCGAGGAATGGTTCCGCAACAATGGCCCAGCGCTGGAGGAAGGGATGTATCACTTCCCACTTCCCGGCGAAGCGGTCTTCTCGAGCTATTCGCTGTGGCAAGGCGACCAGGAGCTGCGGGGCGAGGCGATGGATGCCGCGCAGGCGCGCACGATCTATGAGGCGATCGTTCGGCAGAAGCGCGACCCCGCGCTGATCGAGCTCGCGGGACAGGGGCTCATTCGAGCGCGCGTGTTCCCCATCAATCCAGGCGAGACACGCAAGATCACGCTCAAATACACGCAGCTGCTGGACCGCGCGGGCGACGCCTGGCGGTTCCGCTACCTCGGCGACCGCAATCGGCAAACGGCGCCGCGCAGCTTCCGCGTGCTGGTGGACAGTGCGGCTCGCTTCGGCGACCCGTACTCGCCGACGCATCAGGTCCAGGTGAACCGCCGCGACAATCAGCTGGAGATTACGCTGGCGGACAATGCCAGCGCGAACGCGGGCGACTTCGAGCTCCTGCTCCCGCTCGCACGCGGCCTGATCGGGCTCTCGCTCGTGCCGCATCATCCCGTCGGTGAGGATGGCTACTTCATGCTGCTCCTCGCCCCGGGGACCGCTACGGATGCAGCCGCCGTGCGGCGCGATCTCGTCGCCGTGATCGACGTGTCGGGATCGATGTCCGGTGAAAAGATCGAGCAAGCCAAGAATGCGTTGGTGCAGCTGCTGGGCTCGCTGCGCGAAGGCGATCGCTTCCGCCTGATCGCGTTCTCGGGGGGCGTCCGCCGCTATGCGCAGGGGTGGACGGCGACGACTGCCGACACGCGCCGCGACGCCACGACCTGGATCCGCAGCTTACAGTCAGAAGGCGGCACCAACATCGCCGGCGCCCTCGGCGAAGCGCTGGCGGAGTCTCCGGCCGAGCAGTCGCTCGGCGTCATCGTCTTCTTGACCGACGGTCAGGCGAGCACCGGCGAAACCGATCCCGAACGCATCGTGGAGCGCGCCGAGCAGGGCCGCGGCCGGTTCCGCGTATTCGCGTTCGGGGTGGGCGATGACGTAAACACCTATCTCCTGGACCGGCTGACCGAGCGCGCACGAGGGACGACGGAGTACGTGCGGCCGGGCGAGAACATCGAGCGTGCCATCGGCTCGCTGTCGACGAAGATCGCAAGCCCGGTGCTCACCGATGTGGCGCTGACGGCGAATTCCGGTGTCGAACTGTATGATCTTCAACCATCGAGTTTGCCAGACCTGTTCGCGGGTGATGAGATGGTGGTGTTTGGGAGATACCGGGGTGTGGGGAGTGGGGAGTGGTCTGTGACGGTGCGAGGGCGGCGCAATGGCCGCCAGGAGGAGTTCAGCACAACGGCTGGTAACCGCGAGGATGATCAAGCGCGCTATATCGAGCAGCTCTGGGCATCCCGGAAAGCGGGCGCGCTCTCGCGCGAGATCCGGCTCCATGGCCAAACGCGCGAGACCATCGACGCGCTGAAGCAGCTCGCGCTCCGGTATGGGATTCTGACGGAGTACACCTCGTACCTGGTGCAGGAGCCGACCGTCGCGCTGCGGAGCCAGGCCGAGAACCGCGTTATGCAGGCGCCCGCGGCTGCACCGGCCGATCAGACCGGGTCGGGCGCGGTGGCCCGCGCCGAGCGGGACCGGTTCATCATCGACGGAGTCCAACTGGAAGCCGTCGTCGTGACGTCGGCCCAGGACAAGGCGCGCTTTGACGAAGTCCTGCGGGCCCGCTCGGGAATCAATCCGACGCAGCGCGTCGGCGGTCGGCTGTTCATCATGCGGGATAGCACGTGGACCGATCTTGGGCACGGTGACTCACTGCGGGTTGTGACGGTGGCCCCCTACAGCGACGCGTACTTTGCGCTGCTGCAAGCGCTTCCCGATCTCCGCGAGCCGGCGGCGCTCGAGCCCGCGGTCCTGGTGGCCGGTCGTCGCGCGAGCATCAAGATTGGAACGGGTGGGAAGACACACTGGAACCCCGGTGAATTGGAGCGGCTGGTGAGAGAGTTTCGGGGATAACCAAATGCGGAATGCGAAATGTGGAATGCGGAATTGCAGGCCAAGCGTCTCGAAGTCCGACGCTTCCATTCCGCATTTCGCATTCCGCATTCCGCCTTAGTCCATGCCCGACGATATCGCGGAAGTGTATCGCAACACTTATCCGGCGCTCGTGCGCTTCCTATACCGCAAGGTATGGGACGCCGATCGCGCGGAGGATCTCGCGCAGGAGGCATTCGCCAGAGCCGTGGTGCACAAGCCCGAGAACACGCGCGGTTGGCTGTTCGTCGTAGCCGCCAACATGGCGCGCGACGAAGCCCGCCGCGCGGCACGCGAGAAGCGACACCTGACGCTGCTGAAGAGCGAGCCGGACGCCGTGCACAGCGCGCCGGAGGAGGAAATCGACGCGGACACGCAGCGCACGCGGGTGCGCGCGGCACTCGAGCAGCTGACGCCGCGCGACCGCGAAGCGCTGCTGCTGTGGGATTCCGGGTTGTCGTACGACGAGATCGCAGCGCAGACCGGCTTGGCGCGCGGCGCGATTGGAACTACCCTGGCGCGAGCGCGCCGGAGATTGGTGGACGCCTATGACGCAGGACACGAAGGAGAAGAGCATGCCGCACGTGGATGAAGGAACGCTCCACGCGTATCTCGACGGCGAGCTGCCATCTGCCGAGCGGAAGACGCTCGAAACCCATCTCGCCGAATGCGCGAGC
>Ga0070704_100000709_pt1 | contig 16253 bp, 10 predicted proteins | sample KBSK5252metaG_FD_65467 | JGI IMG/M metagenome (GOLD analysis project Ga0070704, IMG submission 65467) | Corn, switchgrass and miscanthus rhizosphere microbial communities from Kellogg Biological Station, Michigan, USA - KBS K5-25-2 metaG | ecosystem: Host-associated > Plants > Roots >...
ATCTGGATTTGTTCCGTATTTGATCTGCGAGTATAGCGCCACCTCCGTTAAGGTGGATTGAGTTTTTATTCCGCTCGCTACCGCGAGCGGTTCTGTAACCGCTTAGCCGACTCTTGGGACAAAGCCGCGCGTGGGACGTTTTGCTGCCCTCCAGGGTGCCCAGACTCGGCTCAGAGGGGAGCGGGGCCTGAGGGCTCGATTCGTATTGCTATCTGGTGCGGCTACATGGTATACAGGCTGCACAAACGGATATGGTTGGCGGTTAAAGGCCCCACGGCCAACCTCTACCTTGCCACCTCTTTTCTTAAGTGGCTTCCGTCTTCGTTGGCAAACATTTGAGTGCAGATTCTGCGGCGACTTGTGCCACGCCCAGATTCAAAAACAGGTTTTTGGTTGAAGTGTCTGTTGCCGGGTCGTGTGCGGCGCGATCTGTCGGTTTAAGTAGCGCAGACTGCAGTCTGTGCAAAGCGCTGCGCAAGCCGGCAGCTTGCGCTAGCTTATTTGTTTTGGGGGGAGGCAGTATGAAACGAACCACGGGCGCGCACCTTCCACGGATGCGCAAGCAAAACTTGATAGTTGACGAGTTGCCGGACGAAGTTTTGGTTTACGACCTCGATCGGCATAAAGCTCATTGTCTCAATCGGACCGCGGCCATGGTTTGGCGGCGCTGCGACGGGAAGACTCGGCCCGCGGAGATTGCTCGACGCCTGCAAGGCGAACTCGATCAGCCTTTCAATGAAGAGATGGTGTGGTTGGCGCTGCGCCAACTCAACAAGATTAATCTGTTAACAGAACCAGTGGGCCTGCCAGCCAAACTGGCCGGGATGTCCAGACGAGAGATGGTGCGCACCCTGGGCATTGCGGCCGTGGTGGCCGTGCCGTTGGTCACGTCGATTGTGTCGCCCACTGCGGTGCAGGCCTCGACTTGTCTTCCAGCTAACGCACCCTGTAACACCGACGCCGAGTGCTGTTCCAAACAGTGCAATGGAAGCCCCAAGAAGTGTCACGCGTGAGTCCGATGAATAAGGCCGAGAAAACGAGACGGGATTCCCGTTTAGTCGCCACGGTTCTTTCGGGGTCGTGGCGGCAGTCAGGTGAGTCGCTCGAAATTTCTGACTTTGAACTGGCAGAGATTGCCCCGTTGCTGATTCAGGGCGGCGCCGGCGCGCTGGTTTGGTGGCGAATTCGCAATTCTGAACTCTCCACATCCACCACGGCTAAAGCGTTACATCAACTGTATCGATTGCACCGGCTGGAAGGGTCTCTCCACATTCGCAGACTCAAGCGCGTCGTTACTCAATTCCGCGCAGCCGGTATCGAGCCAGTTTTGGTGAAGGGCTGGAACGTGGCTCGTCTCTATCCCGAGCCCGGCCTGCGTCATTACTTCGATGTTGACCTGTGCGTTGCACACGAATGCTACGCAGAAGCGAATAGCCTGGTTGCGAGTTTAGGGGAGGACAGTTCGTACGTCGATCTTCATGACGAGCTGGATCATCTGGACGTGATGAGCTGGAACCAGTTCTTCGCGCGTACGCAACTGCTCAAGCTCGACGACACAGAGGTGCGTGTCCCCTGCGCCGAAGATCATCTGCGCATTCTAAGTATTCACTGGCTGCGTCACGGCGCCTGGAAGCCTGCGGGTCTATGCGACATCGCGGCCGCAGTCGAATCGCGCCCCATAGACTTCGATTGGCGGCGTTGTCTCGGCCCTGATCCGGTGCGCGCCGGTTGGGTCGCCGCTGCGATCAGACTCGCGCAGGAGCTGCTCGGCGCAGAAGTCAGAAGTCAGAGATCAGAGGTCAGAGGGCAGAGAGCGAAGCGCGACCGGCGAACGGCGAAAGGGGAAGCGAAAAGAGGTGAGCAATCCGCGAACCCCATCCCCCTTCCCCCTTACCCCTTACCCCTTTGGTTGGTGCCCGCAGTGCTGCGGCAGTGGAGCAGAAGTTTGAGCCCGAATTATCGCCAGCAGGCTTTGCCCTCACTGCTGGGCAATATTACCAAGGGGAAAGAATTAATCGGCGAGATCTATTCCCGTCTGGATCAACCCGTGCGCGCGACCATTGCCATGCATGGCCGCTTCAACAACTGGCCGCGCTGGCCATATCAGTTAGGCGAGTTGCTGTTGCACAGTCCCGAAGTACCGAAGCAATTGCGCAAGATGGTTCAAAAGTTTGTGACGCCGAAGGCGTCGAATAATTCAGCCCAGGCTTACACCCTGGGAAAACATGTCCCCCAAACCATTCCATACCCCGAAAGGGTTTGATGGTTTCAGCCCCAGAATTAGCGGAGGAATTATGAAAAAAACCTCATCGTCTTCAACCGTGGCGTCCGATCATTTCTCATCGGATAACAACGCAATGAAATGTCGCACTCGCGCAGTTTTTCCAGTAGGTGGTGGCGATGTTGTCATGCCTGTCGTTCATTCGACCATTAAGGAAGTCCCTATGAGAGCAACATTCCTTCGCATTGGCGCAATGGCAGCAATGACAGCCTTTTTGCTGCTCGTGGCTGGGTCAAAGCCAGCATTTGGGGCAAAGACTTTCACCGGCCCAGGTAACTTCAGCGACAGTTCAAAGTGGAACGGTAATTCCGTGCCTGCTGCGGGTGATGATCTTAAGATTAGTGGAACTTGTACCTTCGACAATGCTGCGAACAACCTTGCCTATGGTGCCCTTGACGTGGGAAGTGGCGCTGCGGGAACACTTCAGTGGCCAGTCGGGGGAACGAACACTCTCAATGTATCGAGTATTAGCTCATCCACAGCCGGTTCGGCTATCGACATGACTAACGGCGGTACCTTGAGGATCACTAACAGTTGGTCAACTACAAACCAAACATTTACTGCGGGCACGGGTACCATTCATTGGAATAATACGGCGGCAAATTCAACCTTGCCGGCGGGAATTGCAACCTACAACAATTTGATGATTGATGTCACTGGCCGAACGACGAGCCTTGGCGTGACCATTTCACTCAATGGGAACCTGACAATTTTAGCTGGAACTCTGGACGTGTCAACGAGCAACTTTGGCATAAATCTCAAAGGCGACTGGACTCACAATGGGACAGGCTTTACTGCCCGCAGCGGCACGGTAACCTTCAATGGCACGACGCAATCTTTAGCTGGGTCGACGGCAACGACGTTCAGTACTCTGACCATCGCCAACGGTGCGACTGTAACCGGAACGACTGCTCCGACGATTTCGACGTTCAACATAAACGGCGGCGGCAAGTATATTCACACCACGGCGACGGGAATTCCTGGAACTACGAGAAGCTTTGCAGCAACCAGCACGTACGAAGTCCAGAACTCGGCAATGTCCTTCTCGAATCTCTCCTTTGGCAACGTCACGATCAACTACTCGGGTATTGGGAGTCTCAACACAAGCGGCTTACTCCAGACTATTCAAGGCTCTCTACGCATTCAAAACACCGGCACCGGCCAGTTCCGACTCGGGTCTTCTACGAGTAATACGCACAATATTTCCGGTGATGTAATCGTAGACGCTGGTACTTTCGTTTTCTCAAATGGCACCGGTACGCCCACTGTAAATGTAACAGGAAACGTTCAGCTAAACGGTGGAACGCTCCAACCTGCCACGGGTGCTGGCGTTCCGGTATTCAACGTTGCCGGGAACTGGACCAATAACGGGGGAGCGTTTACGCCGGGCAGCGGCACGGTTACTTTCAACAGCACGACTGCTGGCCAAAACATTAACGGTAGTGCGAGCAGTCAGAGCTTCAATAACGTCACGGTCAGCAAGAGCGGACAAACACTTACGATCGGAGGGAGTGCAGCCAGCGTCACGGTTGCGGGAACTCTAAATATTTCGGCGGGCACTTTCGATCAGGGAAGCACGTCTGCCTTGAGTACGAGCACAGGTGGCACAATCTCGGTAACCAGCGGCGCAACCTTTAAGAACTTCGGCACTGGCAATCTAACATTGGGCAGTGGTGGTGTTTCGAATGCCGGAACAATCAATATCAATGGCGCCGGCGGTTCATGCGGTGATGCTGACATCCTAATCCGCTCATCGTCCGCTGGCACCCAGCGCACGTGGTCGGGAGCGGGAACCTTCACAATTACGGATGCTGATGTTCAGGATCAAAGAACGCCAGTCGCTCCACCACCGGTTGCCATTTTCGTGACCAGCGGATTGAATTCCGGCAACAACACGGGTTGGGTCTTTCTTGGTTGTACATCCGGAACCTATGTTTGGACGGGCACCGTGAGCACGGACTGGCAGGTTGCGGCGAATTGGTCGCCAATGCGGACCGCGCTTGCAACGGCGGACGTTCTGGTCTTCGACGGAACCGGTACACCGGCTCCAACGGTTACCAACGTCCCAACCCAAACGATCGCTGCCCTGCGGCTGGTCAATACTGCGAACCCAGTGACGCTCTCCGCTCTAGCTGCGCCGCAAACATTGACGTTATCTGGCGGGACGGGGACTGATCTTTCGATTGCTAGTGGAAGCCTGTTGACGTTGGCTGGGAGCAATGCGCTTACAATCGCATTAACGGCAGGCGGCACTCAACCGCAAGGCACTGTGAGCGGCCAGATCATCATGCAGGGCGCAGGTCACCGTTTGACCGGAGCCAATGCGAGCGAAATCACTTTCAACAGCGGTGCGTTCTTTACGACCAGCACCGGCTTCACCGGCAATGCTTTTGGTACCGGGACAGCCGGTTCGGTGGTCTTCGCCAGTGGTTCGGTTTATTTCCACAACGCCGGTGATAGTCCATTCGGGACTGCGGGCGGCAGCGCGGTGTGCGTCTTCCAGACGGGCAGCACAGCTAAATGGTTCACTTCGTCGGGATTTCAGGCGAGCGGCCGAACTTATGCGAATTTGGAGATTGGAGACGGCACGACCGCTACCGGTGTTAGCGATACCGGCACGGGTGATTTCCAATTTGACGACCTGACCATCAAATCAACCGGGAGCGCAAACTCGTCGTTAACTTACAACGGATCCAGTACTGCCACCATCACGATCAAGGGCAACATAAGCAGCACCGGTGTTGGCAGCGGTACTTTTCCAGACGTGCTTCTTACTTCTGGCTCTGGCGGGTTCATAATCGACAAATCGGGCGGCACGATCACCTTTTCAACCACCGGCAACGCTCGCAGCATCAGTCTTGATGGAAACGGAAGCGTTACCAGCACGACAACGCTCGCTCTGTCGCGGATTCTTCAGTTGGGGTCGATCAATGTCAACACCAAAACATTAACGGTGGATGGCTCAATCACGGGCGGTTCAACTGGCTACGTAATCGGCAGCCTGAAGAAGACTTCAGTGCCTACTGGGGCTTTTACCTTCCCGGTCGGAACCGTGAACGGTTACTCGCCGATAGACACAAACGTGACGGCAGGCACCGGCAGCTTGAAGGTGGCGGCGACGCAATCGGTTCACGGGTCTGTTAACGCGGCAACTTCATTGAAACGTTACTGGACCCTGACGGCGTCCGGCACATCATTAGATTTTGAGTCCGATTTGACATTTCATTATCTCGACCCGACCGACATCGCGGGTACCGAAGCTAACTATCGCCTCATCCGCATTGATGGTGGCACCGCGGTTTCTTTCCCGAATAATTGCGCGAGCCCGACAGACGAGCAGGCGTGTGTGAATACCGGAACCAATCAAGCGACAATCACCGGGGTCACTGGCTTTTCTGATTGGACGCTGGGTGAAAACATAGCCCCGACGGCGGTCCGCCTGACCGGCTTTACCGCCACGACGCGCGACGATGGCGTGAAGCTTGAGTGGCGCAGCGGCTTTGAAGCGGACAACCTTGGTTATGTCCTCTACCGCTATCAGGATGGGCAGCGCACGCGGGTGACGCCGTCGCTGATTGCCGGCTCTTCATTGATCAGAAAACAGGGTAGCGAGCTTGCCTCTGGCTTCTCGTATGGCTGGTTCGATCCGCAGGGCGCTGTGGGCACGCAATACGAATTGCAGGCGATAGATCTGCACGGTGACGTGCAGACGTTTTCGCCGCGTTACGTGGCGAAATCAGGTTCTCACGGTGATCCGAAGAAAGGCCGTGCTACGACGTTGACAGAGATCTCTGCCGCAGGCGCCGGTGACTCAGCGCAGCGTGGCTGGGCCTACGGGGCGGACAATGCTCTCGCCACGGCTCCAGCCAGTACTCAATCGCTGGCAACACAGCAATCCATCGCGGCCCAACCAGCCGTGAAGATTCGCGTAAACCAGACGGGTTGGTATCGAGTCACACAGCCGCAATTACTGGCGAACGGATTGAGTGCTTCCGCCGACGCGCGCAAGCTTCAACTTTATGTGGACGGTGTTGAGGTGCCGATCCGACTCAGTACAAATCAGTCGACACTCGCGGCCGGGGACACGCTGGAGTTTTATGGCGTCGGTCTCGATGCGCTCACCACGGATACTCACACTTATTATCTAATCAGTGGCACACGGAATGGCCTGCGCATCCCGACCAATGCGGACAAAGGGAGCGGCAAGACAAAGAACGATGTCCTGTCGCCCGACTTTCTCTACACAGTCGAAAGCAAAGAGCGGAATGACTATTCCCCGGGACTGCTCAATGGTGACAAGGGCAACATCTTTGGTCAGTTCGTGGAAAGCATTCCGGTAGATCAGACTGTGACGCTACAGAATATCAACAGCAACTCGAACGCCGCCGCGCAACTTGAAGTTGTCCTTCAGGGCTACACCGAAGTGGCCCATCAGGTTCAGGTGCAGTTCAACGGCTCGTATGTTGGCACGATTTACTTCAGCGGCACGACGAATAAGTCCAGCACGCTGCCAGTCAGCACGGCCCTGCTCAGAGAGGGCGCCAACACCGTAACACTGGTCGCAACCGGCGGCGATATTGACTTCAGCGGGATCGACGCCTTGAGGATTACCTACTCGCATACTTACCGGGCCGATAACGACCGGTTGTTTTTCAGTGTGGGCAACCGCTCGGCGCAGGTGAATGGCTTCAGTTCAGCCGCGATCCGGGTGATCGACATTACTAACCCGAATGCCGTGCAGGAACTCGCTCCGAAGATTACCAACGTCGGAGGCAGCTACGGTTTTACTGTCCAGAGCTCGAGCACGACTCAGAACCTGCTTGCGTTCTTAGACAACCTCTCGGCGCAACCTGCGGCAATCGTGCGGAACCAGCCGTCAACCTGGAATGCGAATACGAACGCTGCGGACATGGTAATCGTGACGCACGGCGACTTCCGCACCGGCGCGGACACTCTGGCGGCAGCGCGTCGAGCTCAGGGGATGAAGGTTTCAGTCGTAGACGTGGAAGACGTCTATGACGAATTCAGTTATGGCGCGCACACGCCGCAAGCAGTGAAAGATTTTCTGAGTTTCTCGAACAGCCAGTGGGCCACGAAACCTAAGTATGCTCTGTTGTTCGGAGACAGTAGTTGGGATCCGCGCAACTATCTAGGCCAGGGCTACAACGATTACGTGCCCACCAAACTAATCGATACGTCTGAGCTGGAAACGGCGAGCGATGACTGGGTGGCCGACTTTAATAACGATGGCATTCCCGAGATTGCGGTCGGCAGATTGCCGGCTCGCACAGCCTCGGATGCCGTTACGATGGTTTCGAAAATTCTGAACTACGATCAGGAGCGCGCCAGCGGGGCGCCTTTGCGGGGAGCGTTACTGGTCTCTGATGGCGGTTTCGAGAATCAGACAGCTGAAGTAGCGTCATACCTGGCGGCGCTGACTACGGTCCAAAGCCTTAACCGCTCAGCTATCGGGAATGACAACGCAATGCAAACGCAAATCGTCAATGCTATCGATCAGGGCCCGACTATAGTGAACTACTTCGGTCATGGGTCAGTCACGGTTTGGACCGGGGCAGGCTTATTGAACGAAAACAATGGCGGCACGCTCACAAACGGCAACCGCCAATCATTGTTCGTGATGATGACCTGTCTGAATGGCTACGCGGACGACGCCTTCATCGATTCTCTGGCTGAGGTTGTGCTCAAGAACCCGCAGGGCGGCGCCTTCGCAGTGTGGGCGTCTTCGGGCATTACAGTGCCCGTCGGACAAGCACAGATGAACACGCAGCTCTATCAGTCGCTGCTTGGCAATCAGCCCATGACGTTGGGAGATGCGGTACGCCAGGCCAAGATGGCCACCACGGACCTTGACGTGCGGCGGACGTGGATCTTGTTTGGCGACCCGGCGATGCGTTTGAAGTAGATGCTGCGGTACTCAGGAGTTGAAGGACTTGGTTAATTCGGTGCATTTTCTGAAGGCCTGAGGACTGTGGAACTTGATCGGTTTGATCGATAGATTCATCGGACAAAGGGTGGGTGGAATCTGGTGTTGACCAGACTTCAAAAGTTGCGACGCTTGCCAGCAGAGGAACGGTGGCTGCTCGTGCAGTCGGCAGTGTTGCTGCCCATCGTTCACCTGGCACTCAAGTTTATTTCTGTGGCACGGCTGCAGGGTCTGGTGACGCGGGCCATGCGGGCACCACGACCTCGGCAAATCTCACCGCAGGCCACCGCGCGGATGGTTCGAATCGCCGCGCATCGCGGCCTTTACCACTTCAAATGTCTCGACCAATCGTTGGTGCTGGGTTGGCTGTTACGGCGGCACGGAACCGACGCGCGGATCGTCTTTGGAGCGCGTAAGGAAGATAACCAAATGGAAGCCCACGCCTGGGTAGAAGTCGATGGCCTGGCGCTCAACGATGACATACATCAGCATTTTTCACCGTTCGAGGAACTCACCGCCACGAGCGTGAACTTAACAACGCCATGATTCGAGTTACCAGGCAGGGAACGGTTTTCTCGGGTTCAAACGAACACTTGAATGAACTCAGGAGCCAATTCAATCAGCGACACTATCTGAGATTCCCTGAGTTGCTCGAGCCGGAACTCCTCGAGTTCCTCCAGGGGCGCATCGACCGAGGCGAGTTTTATGAAAGAGTGCATCAGGACATCGGCCCAAATAAAGAGCTTTGTTTGACCGGCAGCGCGGCCTCGGGCGCCCTGTCTTGCTTGATGAACGACGAACGATTATTCCAAATCATTCAAAGCATAACCGAGTGTGAGCTTCCGCGATGCTTTGAAGGGCGGATATACCGGGCAATTCCGAATCACGGTCACCACGACGCCTGGCACAATGATGTCATCGAAAATCGTCTTGTCGGCTTGAGCATCAACCTGAGCCGAGAGGTCTACACCGGTGGGGTGCTGCAAATCCGGAATCGCGAGTCGCGAGAGATGGTCGCCGAAGTGTCAAATGTTGGCGCAGGTGACGCGATAGTCTTTCGGCTTGCGCGTTATCTGGAACATCGAATCACTGAGGTCGATGGTCACGCCGCCAAAACGGCCTTTGCGGGTTGGTTCCGAAGTCAGCCGGATTGGATTTCTTTTGTTCGAACGCAAATTCACACTGGTAGCAAAATACGAAAACTTGCAGACTCAGCAGGCTGCGCCGGAGTTAGCCGATAAACAAAGGGCTTGCCCTATTGACAGCCGTTATGATCCACTGCTAGTTTGCTCGCAGACTTCAAATATGCAGACCAAAGCAAAAATCCCCCAGTCAATCGGCGATGTAAAGCCCAACCCTAACGTGATCTCTCGAAGACTTGGCGACGAAATCGTGCTGTTTCACCTCGAAACCGATCGCTTCTACGAGTTAAACGGGAGCGCCGCCAGATTTTGGGAATTACTTAGCACCGAGGCAAGCCCGAATCAAGTTTGTGAACAGATGCTCGAAGAGTTTGCGGTTGATCCGCGACAACTGGCCGGCGAAACCAAAACCTTGATTGACTCGTTACACCGAGAGGACCTGATTACGATCGATGAGTAATACCGTGGTCGAGGAACACACTGATACAGCAGTGCCGCAGGAAGCCGGCTCGTATTGGGTTGGAATACTTGCGTCTGAGGCACCGGATGATCCGGCTGGCTTTCGTTCCGTGGCGGTGGCAGGCGAAGGCCGGTCAAAAAAACTGTATCTGCGCAACAAAGTGAATGTGGCTCCGCCGCATTGGGCTGAACGCGCCGGTTGTGGAGTAATCTTCGGTGGCGTGCTTTTCAACCACGCGGAACTACACCGTCAGCTCGGAGATACGGACGTGCCGGTTGCGGCCAATCACAGTGAAATTATCCTGGCTGCTTATCAGCGGTGGGGTGAAGATCTGCTACCACGCTTACGTGGTGTCTTTGGCTTGATCATCTGGGACAGTCAAAGAGAAATTTTCCTGAGCCTCCGCGATCCACTCGGAACATATCCGCTGTTCTACACGAACAACCGCGATGGTCTATGTATCTCTCCTTCAATTCACGCCCTGCTCGCCCAGTCAACGTCGGGAGCATTAAACCGGGCAGCATTGGCAGATTTGTTCCTGAACCGCTTCCCTCGAAAGGATGAGACTTTCTTTGACGCGATCGATCGTCTTCCACCGGGCCATGTAATGCGCGTTGCGCGCGGCGGATCTTCAACGTACCGGTATTGGGATCCGGCGCCGGGAGACAAAGTAAGCTGGTTAACGCCAGAGGATTTGGAACGATTTGACGAATTGTTGGATCAAGCAGTCGCGCGGTGCGTGAGGCTTGGTTCGGTTGGAATCTTGTTGAGTGGTGGTCTCGATTCAGTTTCAGTGGCTGCTTTTGCGGCACATCGGGCGGCCGCGGATGGGGTAAAGAAACCGTGGGCGTTGTCTCTGGTGTTTCCTGACTCGGATGTTAACGAGGAGGTCATTCAGCGTGGGGTCGCCGCGCAACTTGGATTGCCGCAAGTTATGAAGAAATTCTATGACGCCGCGGGAGAGGACGGAATATTGCCGGGCGCGCTTGGAATGAATAGGTTCCTTGCAGCGCCAATCTTGAACACATGGCTGCCTGCGTACCGCGGTCTGGTACGGGAAGGGACGAAGCGTGGCTGCCGAACGATCCTGACAGGTCAGGGCGGGGACGAATGGCTAACAGTCACTCCTTTCCTCGCGGCAGACCTGTTGAGAGATTTGAATTTCAAGGGCGTTTACGACCTGTGGCGATCTTCGCGGCTTTCTTTTCGCCGATCTGATCTTGCGCTTCTGCGCGTCATCGCTTGGACATTTGGTTTGGGGCCCTTGGTAATTCCGCCAGTACACAGATTCGCCAAGCAGGTAGCGCCTTCATTGGTGAGGATGAGGCGTCGTGTGATGGCGCCGCTGCCAAAGTGGCTCGCCCCCGATCCGTCGCTTCGTCGAGAGCTGCAATCGCGTTGGGAGAGTAGAAGTCTCCCTGACAAGTCTGGTTCAGACAGTTTCTATCTTCAAACGGCAAGAGCCAGCCTTGATCATCCAGTCGTGTCCTGGGAAAAAGAGGAGTTATTCAATTTCGGTCAAGAGGCGGGTGTCCGGGTGGTTCATCCTCTTTGGGATGCTGATCTGGTTGACTTGTTGTATCGAACACCGCCTTTCTTATTGATCCGCAACGGCCGGACAAAAGGCTTAGTACGGGAATCGCTGGCGCGCAGGTTTCCGGACCTGGGTTTCGAATACCAACGAAAAATGGACGCGACTCGCTTTTACCGCTCTTTAATATACGGTGAAGCAAGAAATGTCTGGCAACACCTCGGCGGTGGTCCGACGCTTGAGAGTTTGGGAGTAGTTGATAAACAATCTGTAGGTCCTGCATTTGAACGACTTCTGACGAGACGCAAACCAGATGACGCTCATCTTGCCTGGAGCATGCTGAATTTGGAAGCATGGGCTAGAGCCCATGCTTCATGAAAGGGAAACAACAATGGAATTCAACGAGAATAACAGTGCGAACAACGAGAGTGATTCGCAGGCGGCCGACGAAAAAGCCCCGAAAAAGGGATGGGAGCCGATGAAAGTCACTTATGTTGGTGAAGCCAAAGATATTGTCCGCTCTGGCGGCGGGAAAGTAGGGATCACGCAGCAGGATCCCGGGGATACTCAGAAGCCCCCGGGTCTAACATAACGGTGAGCGTGGGGTAACCTGCGCCTCTATCCTGCCTGAGGCTGCTTCAAATGATAAAACTCAGCATCCAGGAAGCCGAGGCTCCGGCTTGGCCATCCGGAGTTACGGCGCCTTCGACTTCGCCCTTCGAGATTTGGACGGACCACGCCGGCGGGGTCTACGCCTACGGCGAGGTCTTCGGAGAGGAATGCTGGATGCACGTGCCGGGGCTGGCTAGCTTTCGATTTACTCCGCACGGAAACGAAGTCGCGGCCACAGTCGCAGAGGGCGTCTCAACTGCCCAGGTGGTGGACGCCTACCGCCGTAGGATCTTGCCAATGGCGCTCCATGTTTCTGGCCGCGAGATTCTTCACGCAAGCGCGATCACCTCCAGCGCCGGTGTGACCGCATTCTGTGGGCCGGCGTTCGTAGGAAAATCAACCATAGCGTTCGGTTTAAGACGCAGAGGCTACACGCTCTGGGGTGATGATGCTCTGGCCGTTGAAGTCTCTAATGGTGGTGCCCATTCGCTTTCTCTTCCATTTGAAATTCGCTTGCGGCGATCTGCCGCAGAGTTCTTCGGCCTCGATACCACGCCCGCATCTGCGCCAGGGGATGATGAGCTACCCGGTATCCTCACTGCGCCGTTAGCTTCGATTTGTGTGCTGCAACGAACAGATAGTGGCGCCGCGCCAGTCAGCGTGCGCCGCCTGCCATTTGCCGAAGCTTTCGCCGCGATTTTAGCCCACGCGTGCTGGTTCACGCTTAGGGTTTCCGAAGGAAAGCGTCGGCTAATCGATAATTACCTGGACCTGGCTGCCCGAACTCCTATCTTCCAAATTACCTTCAAGCCGGGCCTCGACAACCTGCCTGCGGTTCTCGACGTTATTGAGCAGGTATTACAGAGCCATCAAGCCTCGGGCGAAGGAACAGAGCGAGCTAATGGGTCAGAATAACCAAGTCGATCCTCGCTCATCAAGTCAATTCATGTTTCGGAATCTCCTGCCAAGCTGAACTCCGGTAGACCAAAGCTATTTTAACGTGAAGGCGAACCTCGTAAGCTCCTTCCTATCACCGTCAATTCACGAGAGCGCAGAACCACGCGCGTTCGGAAGGGTGGTAGGGTTTATCCGAAACTTTGCGCCGTATCGCGGTTTATTTCTGGTGCTTGTCGAGCTGTTAGCAAGTACGATCTTCATATACTGCTTTTGTCGCGCCTTCAGATTAAGTCAGTTTCTAATACTGATTCATTTGCCTCTTGTCACAGGAGTGCTTGCAGCGGCCCTATTTGTCCCGGGTCTTTTACTCTATTGCCGATGGATACGAGAGTGGGAAGCGACGAAATACTGGCTTGCTACGATTCTCGGGGCTGCGTTTTCGGTGGTGGCGATTCTGTATGCAGCAGATTTCGCGAGCTATTCATGGACGGGAGCTAACCTGAATTATAAGCTGGTCTACTTGTATTTTTGGGATCTGCGACAGGGCGGCGACATAATTTCATTGTCGCCTTCCATTTACATTTCGGTAGTTGCCTTTGTCCTGGCAGTCCTCGCAATTCACGTCGCGTGTGCTGGAGCGATTTTTCGAGGGTTGCAAACCCTTTTACTACCGGAGCTGCCAAACAGTTTGTCTAAGAAACGTCGCCACGCGGCGAGAGCCTCTATGCTCGTCGTCATCTTGTTATTCGCCTATTGCGTAGGCTTCTACGTATTGTTACAGCGAGCGCCTTACAGCGAACTGTTAAGTGCTGATCCGCTCTTAAGCCTCGTCAGGAGCAGCACCGAACTGCGTGACCCTGAGTATCCTGCAATCGCTGAGAGAGTCCGTCGAGAGGACGAGCAATGCCGCAATAGTTATCCGCGAAACCTAAAGTTTGAAAAGAAGAATGTCATTATCATCATGGCTGACGCCCTCCGAGCCGATCACACACAGTTATATGGCTACGATCGAGCGACAACGCCGTTCCTGAAAAAGTTATTCGATTCCGGTCACTTGCGCAGAGTGAAGTTTGCCACCTCAACGTGCTCGGGTACATTTTGCGGTGTTATGAGCACCCTCGCTTCCAGGCACGCCAGACGGTTGATTTCCGGAAACTACAAAATCTACGATTTGTTGCACGACGAAGGCTACGAGACTTATTTGATCTTGTCCGGTGGTCACGACTACCAGGGCCTCAGAGAAGCTTATGGGCCGGAAATGACGATGTATTTTGACGGCCTAAGTTCGTCAAAGTACACAAGTACTGACGACCGGCTGATTTTTGAAGGATTGGAGCGCGTTCCCCAATACTCCGGCACACCAGCTTTCTTTTACTTCCACTTGATGGCAACTCATCTCACCGGCATCAAGCAGGAGTCGTTTAGAGTCTACCAACCTGCCGCTGAACGAAATTATTTTCGACTGAAGTTCCGCGCCGACAATAAAGAATGGCCGAAGGTAATCAACGCTTATGACAACGGTGTTGTTCAGGTGGATGCAACGATCGAGCAAATATTTGACACCTTGAAGGCTAAAGGCTACCTGCAGAACAGTCTGGTTGTGATTATGGCAGATCACGGCGAAGGTCTGGGCGAGCGAAACGGGCATAGTTGGGGCCACAGCTTGGCGCTTTACCAGGAACATATTCGGATACCGTTGCTGATATACGACGTTTCGTCAGTGAAATACGAGAACCTCGAGTTTGCAACTCAAGTTGACATTGCGCCGACGATTGTCGATCGCCTGGGTCTACCTATTCCAGGTTGCTGGCAGGGCAAATCACTACTTGGTGCCGACGTAGAGAGAGTAACGAGCTACAGAAGTGATTCTCCGAAGCCGTGCTACGCAATCATCCATAGAACCAATGAATCTTTATTCAAATACATTTATTGTGTGGCTGGAAAAACAGAAGAGTTGTATGACCTGGTCAAAGATCCCGGTGAGGAAATGAATTTGATAGGAACGGCCGATGGCGGGCTGGTGCAGCGAATGCGCGAAGAGTTGCAGCGAAGCCGCAGCGATTAGCGATGGTTCGTCAGGTGGATGACGAGCCGATCGTTGGGTTAGATTGCGCTGAAGTGTAGCGATGGGTTCGGAGACATAAGATGCAAGCATTCGCAGAACTCGGCGCCCTCATCGAGCGTTGCTGGGGTTCGCAGGACTATCAGGAGAAATCTTTTCCGGGAATCGCGTCGCAGGCGCTTGCCGAATTCAACTTACCTGAACGCACTGATCCATGGGAAATCATCCGTTGGGTGCACACCACACCGAATTTGCCCGAGCAGATGGATCTTAATGCGGTCTTTGGCGATCCCCCGATTACTCTTTACTTAGGTTCCAGATTTTACATCGATGCTTATTACTGGCTCGACGGCACCACCAGCATTCACCAGCACTGTTTTTATGGCGCGTTTCAGCTCTTGCTGGGCAACAGCGTCCATTCCACATACCGTTTCGAAAACCAGCAGGAGATCAATGCGCGTTTTCTGGTTGGTGACCTTCTGTTCGATCGCGTGTCTTTGTTGAGCGAAGGTGACATTCGAGAGATTGTTGCCGGCCAGGAGCTAATTCATTCGCTCTTTCATCTCGATCGCCCCTCGGTGACGATTACGGTACGAACTTATAAGACGCTCAACGCGCCAATACAATACAGATACAGAAAGCCGTTCATCGCTTATGATCCATTCTTCAAGGATCAGTTACTCGCAAAGCAAACGCAAACGGTAGGCTTGCTCCTCAGCATGAAGCATCCCGATGCTGACGCGTTGATCGACGCCCTGCTTGAATCTGCAGACTTTCAAACTACCTACTTCATTCTCGAGAAAGCGTTCGAGTTTCTTTGCCATCGCCCGTTAGAAAGCCTACTCGGCGTGAGCAAGAGTACTGACCGATTTCAGGCTCTCCTTGATCGCGCGCGAGCACGGCAGGGCGAGCTGGCTGATCGACTGTTACCCGTATTTGAGGAAACCTGGCGCCAGAACGACATCGTACGGCGCCGCGATCAGATACAGGACGCAAATCATCGCTTTTTTCTCGCGTTACTATTAAATGTTCCCGATCGGTCAAACGTGCTGAGGCTGGTTAAGGAGCGGTTCCCCGAGCAGGATCCTGTCGAGCTTATTGTGGGTTGGCTGAAGGAACTATGCGCGACTAAGACTTTCGGGTCTCGCGAGCCGAATGTCCTGGGCATCGGCAACTTCGAAGAGAGTCATTTCTTTGTTTTCAAGGAACTGCTTCTGGGTCGGCGGGCGGAAAACATTGGCGCAGACCTCGCCACAGCAGACTTCACAGCCCCGTTTCAGGATGTGGCAAACCAAATCAAGAGTCTCTCATTGTTCAAGTCGAT
>Ga0070704_100000721_pt1 | contig 16145 bp, 21 predicted proteins | sample KBSK5252metaG_FD_65467 | JGI IMG/M metagenome (GOLD analysis project Ga0070704, IMG submission 65467) | Corn, switchgrass and miscanthus rhizosphere microbial communities from Kellogg Biological Station, Michigan, USA - KBS K5-25-2 metaG | ecosystem: Host-associated > Plants > Roots >...
TCGGCAGGTCTACCGGCTCCTCCCCAGCAACGGAGACGTCGCCGGGTTACTCGCGCTCCTGCTCCTGACCGATGCCCGCCGGGCGGCGCGCACCGGGCCGGAGGGCGAGTTGATTCCCCTCGACGAGCAGGATCGCACCCTCTGGGACCGTAAAGCCATCGCGGAAGGAGTCGCCCTGGCGAGCGCGGCGCTGGCCATGGGATCGGTGGGCGCGTACCAGGTGCAGGCGGCGATCGCGGCGGTGCATGACGAAGCCGACAGTGTCGGCGACACCGACTGGCCGCAGATCCTGGCGCTGTATGAAATGCTCCAGCGGATGAGCGATAACCCGGTGGTGGCACTCAGTCATGCGATTGCGACGGCGATGGTCGAAGGTCCCGAGGCGGGACTCGCCATGCTCGCTCCGCTCGAAGACGACGAGCGTTTGCGAGCCGGTCATCGGCTCGATGCGGTGCGTGCCCATCTGCTCGAGCGGGCCGGAGAACGTAGCGAGGCCGCGGAGCTCTACCGGAAAGCCGCCGAGAAGACCACGAGCCTGCCGGAGCGGAACTACCTGCTGATGCGGGCGGCGCGGGTGGAGGACGTCAATTCATAGCGAGAGGCGGAATACCTGCACGGTGGCAGCAGTGAAAACCACGAGTGCCTTTCCGTTCGGGAGGACGTACAACTGAGTGGGTGCCCCGGTTGTCGGCAAGGTGCGGGTAATCGCGCCGTCCGAGAGTCGCACTTGCAAAACACCGTCGGAGGTGGCAAAGAATCCGGTTGCCCCATCGGTGGACAGGGCAGTGGCGCCGTCGGTGTAACCGGAGGGACTGTAGGTCTGCAGGAAGGTCAGCGTCCCGGAGAAGAGCGTTGCCCCGATGAGGAACCGGGACCCGTCCGAATTCGTGGCGACAGCTGGAAAGAAGCGGTTCACCGTGTCGAAGCGCGAGCTCCACTGATCGGTCGCCGCATCATATACGAAGCCCCACAACGGGCAGCACGAATCGTCGATCAGAAGCAGCATGCGCTGGCGATCGGTGGAACGCGCCAGGCGAGTGGCTTCGGTCACACCCTGATTGACTCCGACATCGACACGCGTCCGTTGCAGGTGAGTCGTGAGATCGTATTCGACCACTTTCCCGCCGAAGCCGCTGCCGTCGAAGGTCACGGCGATGATGACCCTGTTTCCTCCCACGACCCGCAGGATGTCCGGGCGACGGTTCAGGAAGTTGTCGATATCGAGTCTGACCGTGTCGAATACTCGTGAAGAGGTAGCGAGGTGGATGACGCCGATCGCCTTCGCTTCCGGCAGCGACACGATGAGCGAATCCTGACCGGCGGAGAGATCGACACCGGTGGGACGGTTCGGGCCGGTCGGGATCGGCATTACATACTGCAGAGACGCCAGTGAAAGAATACCGATCTGTGAAAAGCTCGGCTCGGCCAGGTAGAGGAGATTTCGCTTCCCATCGTAGGCGATGTCCCGCACCGGCGCTTCGAGGGGTATCGATCCCTCCTTGACGCTGAGGTCGGGAGGTGCCGGTTCGGTGGCTCCGCAGAAAGCCAGCCCGATCAGGAGCACGGGAAGGGTCGAATGGGCCCTGCGGGAAAGCCGGCTCACGAGCCTAAGCTACCCCGTGAATGGCAAGTTCCGCGAGTTGACGCCAGGGAGCCGGTCACGATCTTTCCGCACTGCATCATTCCCGCGCGCTCGAGGGTACGCCTCGATGCTTCGTTGTCCGTGCTGGTTCTGGCGGCCGGCACGTGGCCCCCTTCCCGGCAAATCCGTTTCACTTCCTGAACCAGGTAGCTCCCATAGCCCCGGCGCCGGAAAGGCGCGGCCACTTCCATGTAAATGTCGCCGTAGGGCGGATTGTAGTGAAAAAGCAGCCCGCCGGTCGCCACGACGCTGGAGTTCATTTTGAGCCCCCAGTCACCCACCGGCTCGACGGTGTGACGAAACATCCGCAGTCGATCGAGCATCCCTATCGGCCCGAACTTCACGTCGGGTGCGTCGAGATGGGTCTCAACGGCGTCCGAGAAGAGAATGGTGTCACTCGTCAGATCGGTCGCGAACGCCTCGAGCATCCGGGAGAGTAAGGTGTCGTTGGTCTGCGCCTCGACCGTCGTCGCGCCGCTCACGGCCACGAGATGCGGGAAAAGCGGCTCTGCGAGCTCACGGTATTGGGGCAAGAGGAAGAATTCCTTGACGATCGTCTTCGGGTCTTCCTGGACTCCGCCGACCGAGCCGTATCCAACGGCCTGCTCCGCCACGGTAAACAGAAACGAACGGGTAAACCCGCGCGCGTGCCACGAATCGTGGACGATCTGACAGTTCATCTCGCGCCGGTACTCCTCGCGCAACGCGAGGATGGCTCCGACGCGAACCTCTCGTATGTCCGGGAGAGCTGATGTCATGACTGAAACCTGGCCATTGGTCTCAACGTAAGTCCACCTTCTTCCCCAAACCACCGCTTTCCCCTCGGGATCCCATGTCCAAGCTGGTCATTCTACGGTCATCCCTTGCCGCGCTCGTTCTGCTGGGAACCACTGTCGGGTCCGCCGCCGCGCAGACCGATCGGGCAGCGCTCGTCAAGAAGCTCGACTCGCTCGCCGGCTCCGGCGTCCTCGAGAATCGCGCGGTGGGCATCGCCGCCGCCGTCGTCCGGGGCAACGACACCCTGCTCCTCAAGGGCTTCGGCAAGGCGGACGTCGAGTGGAACATCCCCCTGCCGGTCGATGCGATGTTCGAGATCGGCTCCATCACAAAGCAGTTCACCGCCGTCGCCATTCTGCAGCTCCGCGACGAAGGGAAGCTCTCGCTCGATGATCCCATCACCAAGTGGTTCCCCGACTTCGACACGCGCGGCAACACGCTGACGCTGCGGCGGCTTCTGGATCATACCTCCGGCATCAAGGGGCTCACCGAGATGCCGGAGTTCGGCAACCTCTCGGTCAATCCACGATTCCCTCGCGATTCGGCCTATGCCCTCATCAAGCGCTACCCGTTCGAGTTCAAGACCGGCGACGCGCAGATCTACAACAACTCGGCGTTCTGGTTACTCGGGCTCGTGGTCGAAAAAGCGAGCGGCGGGAGCTACGAGGACTACGTCGAGAAGAAGCTCTTCGCGCCGCTGGGGATGAAGCGCAGCATGTATTGCAACGGCTCGGAGAACGTGGAGCGCCGCGCGCATGGATACGGCGTCCAGAATGGCATGACCCGCCGGGCGCCGATCAACGTCCACACCTGGCCCTTCTCTGCAGGCTCGATCTGCTCGACCGCGGGCGACCTGGTGACCTGGCTCAAGTCCCTGCACGGCGGGAAAGTGCTCTCTCCGAAGTCCTACGCCGAGCTGATTACCCCGGCCAAGCTGAATGACGGCACGCCGACCAGGTACGGAATGGGAATCGCGGTCGGCAAGGACCCCCGCGGCCTCACCTACATCGGGCACGGCGGTTCGATCGCCGGTTTCACCTCCTACGCAACCTGGTATCCCGACGCCCAGGCGGCGATCGTCGTGCTCATGAACAGCAACGGGAACATCGATCCCGGTGCCGTGGCGGGCGAGCTCGCGGGGGAGCTGCTGCCGTGGAAGCTTCCGGAGGTGAAGCAGTTCTCCGGCGACGCGGCGCCGCTGCTCGGCACTTACAAGGGGCCGTCGCGGGGACAGGAGATGGTCATGGAGGTGACCCAGGGCGCGCAGGGCATCGAGGTCTCGGTGAACGGCTCGCCCAGGCGTTCACCGGCGTGGGTGGAGGGGCTGACGTTCCGTCAGGGGAATTCCCTGCTGATTTTCCGGCAGACCGGGAACAGCGGTCCGGCGACGGAGCTGCGCTTCGACGGCGGTCCCGGCAGTTACTTCATACTGAAGCGACAGTAACGAACAGGGAAGACCTGCTAGCCCTTCGCCTCGACATGCCTGGCAAAGCTGTCGAGGATCGCCTGCCAGCCGCTGCGCTGGACCTCGGCGGGATTCTCGGTTTCAGCGTCGAAGACCGTCTTCACGAGGATCTCGCCGCCGCGCGCCACAAACTCGACCGTGACTTCCCGGCCATCGTCGATCCGGTATTCGATGAGCTTTTCGGGGACGACTCGCGTGTATGTCCCTCCGAAGTCGAAGCCTGCACTGCCGTCCCTGGCCTCCATGCGGGACAGGAACTTCCCGCCTGCGCGCAGATCGACGGTGCTCCGGGTCGTGTGCCAGTCATCCGAGGGGGCGTTCCACTGCGTGATATCCGCCGGGTTGTTCCAGGCTTCCCAGGTCCGGTGCAGCGTTGATTTCACGGCGGTCTCGACGGTGATCTTCATGGTTGCCTCTCCAGCAGATTCTGCGGCGCTTGGTCCCGGGATTTTAATCTACGCTACTTCGTGCAGCGGCGCCCCGATGCCGGGATCGAGACGCGCTCGCGATTCCCCGAGGGCGAGGGTAATCTTGTTGCAGTGTCCCAACTCGAGCGGGTCCGCGAGGCATTTTCCAAGTCCTACGCAGTGGAACGGGAGGTCGGCCAGGGGGGGATGGCCACCGTTTACCTCGCGCGGGACCTGAAACACGCCCGTTCCGTCGCGCTCAAGGTCCTCCGCCCCGAGCTGGCCGCCGCCATGGGGGGTGACCGGTTCCCCCGCGAAATCCAGATCGTGGCCCAGCTGGCCCATCCCCACATCCTCCCGCTGCACGACTCGGGGGAGCTGGGCGGCTTTCTCTATTACGTCATGCCGTTCGTCGAGGGTGAGTCGCTGCGCCAGAAGCTCACCCGCGAGGGCCGTCTCCCCCTCCACGAAGCGGTGCGCATTCTGCGCGAGGTGACCGACGCCCTTGCGTACGCGCACGAGCACGGCATCGTCCACCGCGATATCAAGCCCGACAACGTGATGCTCTCCGGTCGCCACGCCCTGGTCACCGATTTCGGCGTTGCCAAGGCGGTGAGCGCCGCCGGCGCCGACCGGCTCACCACGGTGGGGCTGGCACTGGGCACCCCGTCCTATATGTCTCCCGAGCAGGCGATGGGGGAGACCGACCTCGATCACCGCTCCGATATCTACGCGCTTGGCGCGATGGCGTACGAGATGCTCACCGGCGAGCCCCCGTTCGCGCGCCTCACCGCGCAGGCCATCCTCTCGGCGCATGTGCTCGAGACCGCCGAGCAAGTCGCGATCCGGCGTCCCGACGTTCCGCTCGCGCTGGCCGAGCTGATCATGCGCTGCCTGGTCAAGGAAAAGTCGGGCCGCTGGCAGTCGGCCGAGGAGATGCTGCCGATCCTGGAGACCGCGCTCACCCCGAGCGGTGGGCTCACTCCTACGAGCACCCGTCCGATCCGCACCACAACGGCGCAGCCCACCGGCCAGCCGAAGGCCAAACCGCGCCGGTGGGTGATCGGCGCCATTACGGGGGCGGTCATCGCGGTCGCCGGGTTAGGTGCGTGGCAGCTCCTCGGCGCCGATGACGTTCCCGGCCCCGAGCGAATGGCGGTGCTGCCGATTACCGACGTCTCGGGCTCCGACGGCCAGCTGGTGACCGCGATGCAGAATCAGCTCATCGTTTCGCTGGGGCAGATCCCCGGAGTGACGGTGGCGCCGGGATCGGCGATGGAGGTGTACAAGACGGCGCCCAAACCGGCGGCTGAGGTGGCGCAGGAGCTCAAGGTCGGCGCGTTGCTGGAGGGGAATGTCTTCCGCGCCGGCCAGCGACTCCGGATCACCCTCCAGCTCACCAACCCACGCACCATCGCGCAGATCTGGAGCAAGAGCTACGACATCGACCTGAAGAGCGATCTGTTCGACGCCATCGACAAGGTCATCCCCCAGATCATCGACGGGATCAGGCAGGCGGTCGCCGGGTCCAAGGCACCCCAATGAGGATCACCGCATGACGCGCACGGTCGCGATCACCGGCATCACCCTGTTCCTGGTTGCCTGCACCGGGGAAACCGTCCGGCCCGGTCCCGAGCCTTCGCTGCTCGTGGACGACAGCACGGGCGTCCTGGTGAGCGGAGGGATCCCCTCGCCGGACGGCAGCCGCATCGCGTTCGCACAATCGGTCGCCGGGAAGAGCGCGATCTGGGTCGCTGCGCCGGACGGGAGTAACCGGGTCCAGCGGACCCATGGCGTGTGGGACTACGAGCCGTGGTGGTCGCCGGATGGGAAATGGATCGCTTACTTCTCCGAATCGCCTGATTTCGACCTCCTGGTCGTGTCGCCCGATAGCGGCGAACCGCGCCTGCTCTCCGGGGGACCGCCGCGGGATTCCCCGCGGGGGTGGCTCCCCGATGGCAGCGGTGTCGTCGCCTCCCGCACCCGCCAGGGCGATGACCACATGATCGTGGTGCCGCTCGATGGCGGCGCTCCGCGCCGGCTGGGGCCGGAGATGCCGGGGGATCAGCACGGCATGGTCTCCCCCGACGGAACCAATTTCGGTTTCGACATCCACCAGGGAGGTGGCAACGCCACGCTCTGGGTCCAGGAAATGGCGGGGGGTGCGCCGAGACAGCTCACCAGGGAAAACCTGGAGAACACCTCCGCGGCGCTGATGTGGTCGCCCGACAGTCGCTCCCTCGCCTATACGTCACTGCGCACCGGGACCACGGACATCTGGATCGTGGACATCGCCTCGGGTGAGGCGCGGCAGCTCACCAGCGATGTGCGCAACGATTTTTCGGCGCGCTGGTCCCCGGATGGAAAGTGGGTTGCATTCCTGTCGGACCGTGGCAGCCAGACCGATATATGGGTGGTATCGTCGGCGGGCGGCAATGCGATGCGGGTGACCAACGACCGGGCGGTCGAAGCCAATCCGCGCTGGGCTCCCGACGGGCATTCGCTGTACTACGAACGCGGCGAGAACGATGTCGAAGTCATGCTCCTGCCCCCGGGCGGCGGAGCCGGCCGGACGCTGTTGTCCTGGCCGGGACAAAACATGTCATCTGGTGAGGTGTCACCGGACGGCAAGACGATTCTCTTCGCTTCCGATCGTAGCGGCAATTCCGATATCTGGTCACTCCCGGTGAGCGGGGGAGATGCCGCGCCGTTCGTCGTCAGTCCACTCGACGATAGCTATCCGGTGTATTCCCCGGACGGGAGCCAGGTGCTTTTCCGCTCCGATCGCGGCGGGTCTCCCGATCTATGGGTGATTCCAGCCGCGGGGGGAACGCCGCGCCAGGTGACCGAGGGACCGGCCAACGACGGAGAAGCGGCATGGTCCCCCGATGGGAAGACGATCGCGTTCGTCTCCAATCGCGGAGGCCCCGGTGGCGACCTCTGGACTGTCCCTTCGGCGGGCGGCGAGCCGACCCGCTTGACCCAGGGCAACGTCCGGCCGAGAAGTGTTCAGTGGAGCCCGGACGGCAAACACATCTACTACACCGGGGAGCGGGAGCTGTTCCGCATCGCAGTGTCGGGCGGGCAGCCCCAGGCGCTCGGGGCAAAACCGGGCATCGGGAACAGCAAGATGTCACGCGATGGCTCGCAACTGGCGTACTCGAGCTTCGAGGGGGGCTGGGCCTTCCTGGATGTGATCCCGGCCGCGGGAGGTGTTCCCCGCCGTCTCACCACTCAAACCGAGAGTGTGTTTCACCCCTATTCGGTCTGGGCGCCGGACGGGAGCTACCTGGTGGTCCACAGTCTGGATCTCGAGGCCAACCGGGATGCGATCGACCTGTGGACGGTGCGGATCGCCGACGGCACCTGGCAGCGGCTCACCAGCACCCGCATGTCGAGCGAATTCCTGGCGGGGTTCACCGCCGACGGGCAGATGGTCGTGATGGTCGGCACCGACCGCAATCAGATCATGAAGGTGTCGGTGGAAGAGCTGCTCAGCGGGGCGGGGAAGTCCACACCGTAGCGCTCAGGGCCGGCACGGCGGGCCAGGGCTAGAACCGAACCGGAACGCGGAGTTCGGCCGCGTGCTCGGGAAGGCCCGAAGGATTGTCCTTGGCCAGGATCAGGGTTCCCGTGCGCGCAGCGGGCGCCGTGAACGTGAGTGTGACCTTGAATGGCACGAATTCCCTGGTCATCCACTCCCCCTGGGCCTGCGCGGGAACCCTGGCGATCGTGTCACCGTTCGCATTCAGGAGGTATACGGGAAACGACGCTTCGAAATACCAGGTGCCCCGCGCTCGGCCCTCGAGCGTCACGGGGCTTCGGAGAACCGCATCGGGCAGCGGCATCTGGAGCTCAATGAGGTCCGCAATCGCCGCGGGCTTGCGAGGAGTTGTCCCGTTGCAGCCCAATAGGACGAGTGTCACCAGCAGCGCAGTCTTGTTCATGCGAATCAATCTACCCGCCCCGCCGCCACCCCCCCTCAGTACTCCCTGACCTCGACGGCCTCGAGCAGACGGCCCTGAGGTGCATCGACGAGCGCGTGACGAGGCGCGGATCGTCCACGGCACGGAGGGAGGCTTGCCTAGTGTGGGGGAGGATCCAACCGGTCGGCTTCGTGTTGCTTGGTCAGAAGCCGCTCGGTGAAATCGAGCCGCTCTTCCAGCTCTCCCAGGCGATGCTGCATTGCGTCGAATGCCTGACGCAACTCGCCAGTCTCGTTATCCGGGGCGGGTAGTACTCGAGACGAAGCCCGCATCTTTACAACGACGATTTGTGCCAGGGCAAACGCGAAGATGATGACCGCAACACCGACGGCCCATTCGGGAATGATCATGTCGTCAGGCTCGCTTTCAACTCCCGCAGGAACCAGCGCCGCTGCCGCCCCATCCCTCAAAGATATCCTCAGGCACCTATCCCCAACCGGTAGGCCAACCAATAGCAGGCAACGCCGAGGCCGACGATTCCGCCGACCAGGAGCGCGAGCACCGGTGCAATGCTACGGTCGAGCTCGGGGACATTCACGCGGGCATAGCCCCGGAGGAACACCGCGTAGGCTGCCAGGGCGAGGAGTATCCCCGCAATGAGATCGACGACGTAGTGCTGCTTGGTGAACAGGGTGGAGAGTGCCACCAGCGAGGCGAATGTGATCGCGACGGCCCCGAGTGTGCGATGCACCCTGAAGCAGGCGAACGCCGAGACGAAAGAGTGCGCGACGTGAAGGGAAGGAAAGCAGTTGTACGGCGGGTCGGCGTCGTAGAGGAACCGGAGCCCCCAGGCAGCGAAACCCTCTCCCGCCACCGTATCCGGACGCGAAGCGACCGTCGGGTAGAGCAGAAAGACGATGTATGCCACGGTCCACACCATGAGGTACGCCCACACCGTGCGGCGAATCAGCTCCTGCTGCTGAACCACGAACACGGGCAGCACAATGAGGAAGGCGTAGAGCGCTCCATAGATCAGCGCCCACACCGGCGCGACAGGCAGGAGCCGGTCCAGTGCCACCTCGGGCGCGTGCACCGTTCCGACCCGGGCGCGGCTCGCAATGACCAGGTAGAAAGGAACCATCGACACCAGCAGGACCATCGGGATGGTCACCGGGTACGGCCGGGTCAGCGCCTGCCTGACGGCGCGTACGTCGATGGCCTTGATCACGCCATGCTCCGACGCAATTCCTGCTCAGGGGAAATACAGCGTATTCAAGCGGCGCGCGGCGTAGACGCCGGCGCCGGTCCCGATCGCGCTCAGAATGAAGGCCGTTACGGGGCCGACGAGTGCGCCGAGCCACCAGCCGAGCGCTCCGCCTAACGTGGCCCCGAGGAGGACGGCGAGAGTTCTCACGGGTGCGTTGACCTCATCGTGGCGCGATGGGCCAGATCGTAAAATGCGGCATGACCGTTCGCGTGAGCCGGCCCCGCATGCCGGTGAGCGCCGAATCGAGCGCCACGAGATCCGCACGGGTGAGCTCGAGCGCGTGCTCCTCGGGCTGATCGACGGTGCCTTCGGGGTAGTCCACGTAGGGCCGGCGGGTGTTCTCGATGTGGGTGCCGAGGATGTGGGCGATGGGCCGGCGCTCGGTGAAGCGCACCAGCCTTTCGACACTGCGGACGTACGCAGCGGAATCCCGCACGTACAGGCGGCCGGGATAGAAGGTGTCTCCGGTCAGCAGGACTCCGGTGCGCCGGTCATAGAATGCCACACTCGCCGGTTGATGGCCCGGAATCGGCAGCACATCCAACACACGGCCACCGAGGTCGAAGGAAACGATTTCCTCCGGCCAATTCCGGATGCCGAAAAAGCGGCGGACACTCGCGGTGTCCCGTCCGACGACAGTGATGCCCGCGCGCCCGGCGAACAACGAGTCGCCCGCCACATGATCGCCGTGGCCGTGACTGTGGGCCACCACCAGCTCCACCTGCTTCCCACCCTGACGGCGCCGCCATGCCTCGAGGAGACTGTCGACCGTCGCGGCCACGTCGAGTCCACCTGCGCCGGTATCGAGGAGAAGAGCGCGCTCCCGGCCGAAGAGGAGATAGAGGAACGGCTTTTCGAAGTTGGTGCAGGCCGGCTGCCGCAGAATGTAGAGGTCGTCGGTGTAGGCGTGGACGCTGAACGCTGGACGAGCGGGGCAGGTTGCCCCTCCCGCGTACCATGTCGCCGGTAACCGGCCCTGAACGAGGCTGGCGGGAGCCGGGCTACCTCCATTCGAGCCATGACATCCGACGCCGGCGCCAAAAGCAAACAGCGCGAGGACAGCGCGATTCAAGGCCGCAACACGGGGTCGCCGGACGCCGCCGCGACTCGCCAGATCGACAACTGGCCGAGGTGATAGCCCAGGTGCCCCGCCATGATATATGCGGCGAAGCTCCCCGCTGTCGGGAACGAGGCTCGCGCCGGCTCAAACGGATTTGGCGCGCTCAGTGCTTCTGCAGGAGTATTGGGCGCGTTGGCGACGAGATCCTGATATACCGCCCGAAAGGTGTCGATCAGCTCGCGCATCGGCGGATAGGTCGTAGCATCTAGGCTCGGCGTCGTCCCCGGCGCAAACAAGCTCCGCCACTCCTTGGGAGAGCGGGGCGGAAGGCCGCAGAGCCGGCGGGCGAAGTCCCCGGTGATGACGAGGTGGCCCAGCAGCCACCCGGCCGTCTTGCCGCCGGGAGTGGGTTCGAGGTCCAGATGCCGGTCGTCGAGTCCGGCGAGCAATCGCTCGTACTCCTTGAGGAGGTGCGCCCCTTGTATCGCCGCTGATTGCATAACGACCTCAGACGAAGTGGAGACTATTCACAGAGCGCGCGCGAGGCAGGCCTGCGGGCAATGGGTGCACCTCGGGATGCAGCGCATGCGCGAGGATTTCCAGACTGTCCACCAGCCGGGGACCGGGACGACTGAAGTAGTGTGAGCCGTCGGTCGCGGATACCCTGCCCGAGCGTACCGCGGGCAGGTCTTCCCAACCGGAAACGGATCGCAGCAGCGGAAGCTCGTCCAGCGTCCGCTCCACGCTGAAACCGCAGCAGGCGATGAACACGACCTCCGGCTGCCAGGCAACGACTTCCTTCCAGTCGAGCGTCCGCGACCGTCGTCCCGGAGAGCCCAGTCCCTCGATGCCCCCCGCCCAGCCGACCAGCTCGGGATTCCAGTGACCGCAGGAGAACGGCGGGTCGAGCCATTCCAGAAACGCCACGCGCGGCCGGCTCTCGATCCCCGTTGTGCGGGTGACGACGGCCTCGACCCGGGCCGTTAGTCCGGCAATGACTGCTTCGGCGGTCTGCTCCACTCCCGCGGCCGTCGCCACCTGGCGAATGGAGTCGAGGATTTCCGGAAGGGTCTCCGGCTCCAGGTTGATCACACGCGGAGCGCCGGGCAGCGCGCCCGCGGCGATCCGCACTTCGTCCTCGGCAACTGCGCAGACATCGCAGAGCGCCTGGGTGACGATGAGGTCGGGTCGCAGCTCCTCGAGCGCCGGCAGGTCGAGCGAATACAGTGCCTGGTTCGTCTTCAATCGCTCGCGCACCAGTCGATCGATCTCTCCGCTGGATGCTTCGGTGGGAATCAGCGTGTGGGTGACCTTCGGCAGCCGTCGGACGGAGGGCGGGTAATCACATTCGTGAGTGACACCCACGAGCTGATCTTCCAGCCCCAGCGCGCAAATGATTTCGGTCGCACTGGGGAGGAGTGAGACGATTCTCATCGCCCGCTTCCGAGGGCAGTCCTCATTCCAGCTTGTTTTCCCCTGGTCCCAGCGCAGTGCGTTCCCGGCCCTGGGTGAGGAGTCGCTCGGTGAAGTCGAGCCGTTCCTGAAGCTCCGCGATTTGGTTGGACTGATTCGCCAGGTTGTTTTCGGCGTCGTCCAGCATGGCCGCGTGCAGCTGCAGTTGCTCCTTGACCTTGGCCAGCTCGGAGGCCGAGCCGGTCTTGTTGAACGCCGCGGCGATCGTCTTGACCACCATGAGCACCGTGCCCGCGGCGATGGCCAAGGCGAGGAGAAAGACGGGTTCTCTCATGGTATGTCCCTGCTGGAGTTTGAGCCATCGGGCAGTCGCTTTGCGGAAGCGGCGAGCCGCGCGATGATGGCCTCCATCTGCGTCCTTCGCCGGCGAGCCCACCCCGAGACGCGCACCGCTCCGGCGGTAAACATGCCGATTCCCGCCGCTGCCATGAACCCGATCCCCGTCAGGGTTCCGGAATCGCCGAGGCCTCCCGCCACGGCGAGAGCAATCAGGGTGGCGGCGGCTCCTCCCGCGACCGCGCCCCCTGCGGTCATCATCGCGCGCGCGTCGGCCTTTACGGTCTGGAGCCGGAGTCGGTGACCATTCGAAGTCGGCTCGAGGAGCGCCTGGAGATTGCCGTTGGTCCACTGCCGGAACGGGCCGTCGTACCTCACCGTGCCCCGCGCCTCGAAGGTCGTGCGCAAATCCGCGACCAGGCTTTCCCACTCCGGATCGGAGAGCGGCCGGTCGAACTCGACGGTCCGGCCGACCCCGATCGGCAGACCCATGAAGCTCCGCGACGCCGGACGACCGGCCTGGTCCAGCGATCGGGCGGCGAGCGCGATCGACTCCGGCGAGATCCCGACTTCCCGCCCGATCTCCTGCAATGCCGCGAGGGTCATGCCCTTGCCCTCCGACGATGCAGGCAGTGCGCCATGCTCCGCCTCCGCCGCCCGCTCGAAGATCGCAGCCACTTCTTCGTCGTTGAATTGCCGCTCGGTCATGACAGGAATATAGGCGCCGGAGAGTGGGAGCGAGTCAACCGGGGAGCGGCGCTGTCAGCGTCCCGGCCGGCGTTGTTTGCCCTTGTGATCCGGCGCTTGCCGGAGGTCGATCGCGATGTAGGTGACGGCGTCCCAGGCGTTGTGAATCCCGACGAAGATGAGGAGAAGGCTCACCGCAGCGACAAGCGCCAGCGCCGTCTCGGGGTAGCGCGAAAGCGAGAGGCCCGCGACCAGAAGCACCGTATAAGCCAGGGAAGGGAGCAGGGCATGCCAGATCCAGTCCTCCAGTACGGGCTTGTAACCCTGCGACCGCCGGGCGCGCCGGACGACGACAGCTGCGTACACGACACCCGCCGCGCCGCAGGCGGCCAGGGAGAATCCCGCGCCTCGAAGTCCGGGCCAGGGCGCGCTGAGGAGGGCGGCGACGAGCAGGACGGCGCAGAAGTGGAGAATCGTCGGCGTCCCGAATGCGGCGATCTCCGGAGAGCTGGTGTGGGCGTCGGAGTCGGCGATCAGCGCGACGACGACGAATTGCAGCCCGGTGAGCGCCCCGGCGGACGAGCCGACGATGATGTAGAAGGCTTCCCACACGGCGAGTGGTGCGTGCACGGCTGTGTCCACGCGAAGACCTCAGCGCGAAGGGTCGGGGGGTGTCGGGCTATGCGCACGTTCAGTCATCGAGGGTGGCGACCTGAGCTGAACGATAAGGTATATCACCACGACGACATTCAGGAGCATCGTCGCGGCCGGGGCGGGAGAGGGGTGGTGCCAGACCGCCCAGCCTTCCAGGGGCAGGTAGGAGCTGGTCGCGATGACCGTCAGATACTCGGCCCACCGCTTTGCCCGGACCAATCCCACGCCCTCGACCAGAAAGAGGCCGGCATAGAGGAACGCACCGATGGCCAGTTCCACCAGCCGGCGGGAACCGGCCGCACTCAGGAGAGCCGCGGCATGCTCCGCCCAGGAAGCAAGCAGGCGGTGGCCATGGCCAAGTGCAAGATGCTCCAGCCAGGCCTCCGCGAGCGCCGCGCGAGCAGGACTCAGGAGACCGAGCGCAGCGAGCCCTGCTGCGATGAGGACCGCGGCCTTCAGGAACTTGAAGGCGGCGATGAGCTTGAGACCCGGGTGAGGAGCTCGAGCCGCACCGCGCGCCGGAGCGCTTCTCCAGCGATGCATCAAGCCGGGGATACTTCGGTGGCGAGGCGGGCGAGTTCCTGCCACGGGCCCATATCCCAGGATCTTCTGGCCGCACCGCTCGTCGAGGGAGCCACGAACAATCGAGTCATCCCGATCCGCTGCGACTGGAGTCCGTAGTAGACCGAACGTGCCGCCAGGAATTCCTTGGCGGCCCGCTTCCCGTTGAAGCACAGGTAGTATGGCTGATGCTTCATGATGGTGGCCGTGAGGCGTTCGCGGGCGGCGGGGTCGAAGGTGATGACATCGTCGTTGCCGGACTGATGCACGATCAGATCGGTGAGCCCGATGCCAACCGTCAGCAAGGTTTCATAGTCGGATGGCGACAGCTGCTGGGGCGTGAGGCCCACCTCGGCGAGGGTCTGCCAGAATCTGTTCCCGGGGCCGGCGTAGTACTCCGACAACTCGGCCGATCGTTTGCCGGGCGCGGAGCCGCAGAAGACCAGCCGGAGGCCTGGCCTGAGCACCTCTCGCAGGATCGACAGGGGCGGTGTGGTCACGGTTGCACGCGCCGTTCAGCTCTTCCCTACGTGGGCTTGGTTGACGAGGTGCCTCCCAAACGCTCGAGGACATGGTGAATCACTGGTGAGAGCATGACGCCGGCCACCACCAGGAAGACCAGGCCCGCGAAGAGCGCATACAGGCCGGCAAGCCACTTCCCGGCTTCGGTATGCAGGGGATCCACAGGTCCCATGCCGCCAAGAAGCATGGCGGCGTTCAGGAAGGCGTTGGACCAGGGAAGCCCTTCAACCCAATGGTAGATGGACATCCCGAGCATCAGGGTAGCTGCAGCCAACGGAAGCAGGGCAGCACCGGTCCGCAGCATGCGCTGAGCGAGGTGCCAATGGTGGCGTTGCGCTTCCAGGATCGGTCGCGACATTGCGGCTCTCCTTCGAATTGCGGGATCCGGATATCGACGAGAATATGCTTGCCGGGCGGCGTTCCCGCCCGCTTGACAATCCATAAGCATCGGCTTATATAATATCCATGCAAAGCGCGGTCATGGCCGAGAACAGGATCTTCCAGGCGCTGGTGGACCCCAGCCGCCGGGCGATCTTCGTGTCGCTCACCCGGGGCGAGGCGGCGGTGAAGGACCTCACGGCGCGCTTCGACATCTCGCAGCCGGCGGTCTCGCAGCACCTGGCAACGTTGAAGGACGCCGGGCTGGTGAACCGCCGCCGCGACGGACGGAACGTCTACTACCGGGTGGAGCCGAAGGGGATGAAGCCGCTCATCGACTGGATTTCGCACTACCGCGCCTTCTGGACCGAGCACGCCGGTCGCCTCGAACAACTGCTGGAGAAAATGGACCGATGACCCTCATCGACACGACCGCGCCCTCGCAGTACGAGGCCCTCGCATTCGAATTCGAGTTCGGACACCCGCCGGAAAAGGTGTGGCGGGCGCTCACCGACCCCGGACTGCTCGCCGAGTGGCTCCTGCCCGTCATCGACCTCAAGCTGGAGCGCGGGGCAGGATTCACCTTCAAGGCGGAGCCGGTCGCCGGTTGGGACGGCGTGGTGCACTGCCGGATCGCCGAAATCGAACCGCACCGGAAGCTCAGCTACGACTGGGGCGTCGGCGACATGGCCACCGTCGTGACCTTTACGCTCACCCCCACGGCACAGGGCACCCGCCTCAGCCTGGTGCATTCGGGCTTCAAGCCGGAGCAGAAGAAGAACTTCGGCGGGGCGCGCTACGGCTGGAAGATGATGGGCGGGAAGCTGGTCGACCTTCTCGGGAGGATCGCATGAGCAAGACAAGGGCAGGCGGGGACTGGCGCGAGGAAACCCTGGCCCGCATGCGGGCGCTGATCCTGGAGGCCGATCCGGGGATGATCGAAGAACGGAAATGGAAGAAAGCGGCAAATCCGGATGGGGTCCCGGTGTTTTCGCATCACGGAATCGTCTGCACCGGCGAGACATATAAGGACAAGGTGAAACTCACCTT
>Ga0070704_100000730_pt1 | contig 16095 bp, 16 predicted proteins | sample KBSK5252metaG_FD_65467 | JGI IMG/M metagenome (GOLD analysis project Ga0070704, IMG submission 65467) | Corn, switchgrass and miscanthus rhizosphere microbial communities from Kellogg Biological Station, Michigan, USA - KBS K5-25-2 metaG | ecosystem: Host-associated > Plants > Roots >...
GCGTCTGGGAGGGCATCTTAGCCTCGACCGTGACATCCACCAATTGCCGCCCCCAGGAGTCCAGGCCACCATCGGAGAGTACCGCCGTCTGGTCCGAGACATCGGGCGGCACCCGAGCGTCGTTGATCCCGACGATGGGATTCCGTACCGGGCCGACGAACGCGCTCTCGACGTTGTTCAGATTGGTCGCCACCGCGAAGAACCAGCCGTCCAACCCCGCATGGATGGTGTCAGTCATTGTCACCGTACCGCCATTCTGTGGCGCATCAGTAGAAGCGATCATCTGGGCTTGCTTGAAGACGTTGTAGGCCGTGATGGGCCTTGCGATTACCGCAGGAGACGCAAGGGCTATCGGGGCGAAGTACACCCGGTAGCTCCGCTTAGTCTGTCGCGTCGGGGCCGTAGGGGGGTCGCCCACTTGAAACACCAGGGTCGTCTTGTCCGTCGAAAACCCCACCATGAAGATGCCGGGAGGCGCTACGGCATGGGCGTGGATGAACGCGAGGTTGGGGTCATCGAATACCGGGTGCAGGGTGTCTTCGGCTTGCCGTACCATCAGATGCTCGTCTGCCCGTCTTCCTCAAGGTCCGTAAAGCAAATGTCAATCGCGTAGAGATCACGAATCACGTTGTCCCCCGGCCAGTTGATCGTCACCTGAAACCTGTACCCGTCAACCACCGGCTGGTCCTGGGTGAACTGAACGACGATCAATTCCTTCGCGTTGATCGAATCCAGCGGGAACGCCCCCTGCAAGGCGTAGAGCGGATCGGACTGCGGCGTTGCGGCCCACTGGTACGCGCCGCCCTCGTTTACCGCCGTGACCACCCCCCACGGGTTGGAGTTGTCCGAGACGTAGATGCGAACGAAATCCATCCGCCGCCGCTTCTTTGACTCGATCATAATGGGATTGGTCGCCACGGTCGCCTGCAACACCCCGGTCGTGTTGTTCGTCCCTAACCAGTCGTAGACGTGCCCCGCGTGGATGAACAGGAACTTCACCGGCACGGTGACGCCGTACACCTTGGCAAAGGCTTCCGGCCTGACCGCGCCAACATCCTTGACCGTGACGATGTGATCGGTCCAAATCTTCCGCTCGAAGTCGTAGATTTCCGTCTTGTCCTCAAGGGTGCAGACGATGTAGTGGTTGCCCTCGATTGCCACGTCCGCGATGCGGGTATTGGCGTACCCTGTCGTGATGTCGGCGGAGAACACGTCCTGCACCGGATCGCTCATGGAGATGTTCCCGAGCGTCGGCGCGGAGATGTACACCTTCTTGTCCTTGCCGAGATAGAGTAGCGAGTCGGAATCGTCCGTCGTCTGCCCGACGAATTCCGTCATCTGGTAATCGGCTACCCCGTACATCATGGTCGAGAAGCGCAGGAGCCGGTACTGCGGCGAGGCCCCGGCAACGAAGTAGGCGTAGCGTTCGGTGGTCATTACCAGCATCGGCCCGACGAGCTTCATCCCGGTGATCCGGCCATCGTCGGAGGGGATACGAAGGATGTTGGACGAGGGGTAGCACTCCTCGGGGACGCCGTAGAGGATGTCGATGATGTCGCCTGAGAAGACGACTGCCGAGGGGTCGTTAACCGGATTGCCCCAGACTCGCCCATCCCAATAGGCTTGATGGGCAAACGGCGGCGGCTTGCGGTTCAAAGTCAACGGGGCCTGAAAGCCTGCCGTGGTCAAAAGGTAGGAATCGTCGTAGGAGTCGGTGAAGGTCAGCGGCAAAACCCCGGTGTTGTCGATCAGGCCCACGGCGGGATCGAACGGAAACAGCGTCCCGCCGCCGCCTGTCAGGATGGTACGGAAAATCTGGATCTTGTTGAAGCGCGGCTGGTCCGAGGCCCCCGAGGGGATGATGTTGTCCAGCACGACCGAGACGCCATCCTGGTTCTGTTCCGTGACGTAGGTGATGGGCGAGACGTTGGAGATGTGCCCGGTGCCGAAGCCGTTGACCGCGTTCGTGGCCGGATCGTCGTAGTAGGCGTAGGCGTACTGCGGCGGCGAGGTGCCCCACGTTAGTGGCCCGGAAAAGACCGTGAACGGGGTGTTCGTCGTCGTGTCCCCGAGGTACGGCGTGGCGAGAATCAACTGCGAGTTGCCGATGCCATCAAGGGTGTAGCCATCGGTCGTGTGGTTGAAGTTTAGCGGCGTGTCCAGCGTAACGACCGTATCGGCCCCGACGTGGGTGTAGCTGTTGATGTAGTGGATCTCGGTGCCGCCGCCGATGTTTAGCGGGTCAATCTGGACCAGCATTCCGATGTAGTCCATCGGCAAGGGCCACAAACCGCCAACGATGGTGAGGGTATTTGATGTGGCTGTCCCGCTCGCCGTCCCCGGCGCGGCGAAGGTCGTAACCAGGGGATTCGGCTGCAACGTCTGGTAGAGGATGCCCCCCATCAGGATTGCCCGGTCGGTGTTCTCAAAGCCAGAGAGGGTGCTTGTCACCCAATTGACCCGGCTGCTACCCGCCGCCGCCGCCGCGAGGCCCGAGTCCGTATCCCCGAAGGTGTAGGTAGCCGCAGTCGCCGGGGCGTCCACCCCAACGTCGTACTCCCGCACCGCCACCGAGTCGTAGATGAAGTTGTTCGTCGCGGCCCAACACATGAAACAGCGATTCTTGATGTTCAAGAACGTCGCCGGGACAGCGGCATCCGCGCCAGAAGGCGTGTACGTCTTGATCGTCGTCAGCGTGTTGTGCTGCGTAATCTGGTGACTCCCATCGTTCATCAGGTTGTGCGAGAGGAGCTTGTTGACCGGGGGCGTGTTCGCGTTGGTGTTGTCGAAGGCCGCGTAGTTGTGCAGGCCGATGGAGCGGGTGACGTTTGGGACGATCTGGTAGCCCGCAGCGGAGATGGCTTCCGGCGCTCGCCGCCAGCGTCCGTAGTAGACGAAGACGTTCTGCGCGGTCCTAATATCCAGGTTGATCGATTGCGTCGAAAGGGAAGACTTCGACCCACCCCGACCGGGCTGGTCAGGTATAATGCGTACTATCTTTCCCCCTACGAATGCCAACTACGCCAGCCCTACTTCCCCTTCCGCCTCGAAGGTTAGCGATGTGGCCGCGCTCGCTCCGCCAACGAGGAAGTCAGCCGCGTCCAGTCGGAGCAACCCGTACCAGTCGTAGGCCGAGTTTGCGGCGACCGATAGCGCGGTGCCCATGAACTCGGTCCCCGCCACGTTGCCGCCCGTCGCCCCGATGTAGAGCGAGAACGTCACCGCGCCAGCCGTCTTGTTCACGATGCGGATGTGGCGCAAGACGATGTAGGACGCGGTGGGCGTGTAGCCGGTTCCCGATCCCGCCGCCGCAGGATTCAGGATGTTCGTAGTCAGGGTATTGCTGAGAGCGACGGGGCCGATCCTGAGAATCCTGTTGCTAGCCATGCCTTCTCCTTAAATCTCAAACACGACGATCTGGGCGTCTTTGATGGTCGAGCCGCCAGCGGTGACGGCCAGCAGCGAGAGGTCGAACCATACGGCGGTGTTGAGCGTCAGCCCGGTGATCTTGCCCATGACAATGAAGCCTTGCTGCCCCGCCGTGGTTGAAGCGATGAAGTGCTGAGTCTGACCGAACGCGGTGCCTAAGCCGGTTGTAGCCCCGTTCGATGGCGCGGTGCCGGTGCCGTAGCGCCCGGTGACGTTCGTTCCATCGCCCGCCGCCGTGCTGTTCAGGGCCACGCCGCCCATCCAGACAACGACGTTTCCGGTCACTTGCGGCGTCAGCGTGAAGCCCGCGACGAGGCCCAAGCCCATCGCCTTTTCGGTAGTGGAGACGTTCCCGGTGGGCGTTGCCGACACGCCAGCATTGTTTTGCGGTCGGACGGCCATCGTCTCTGCTTGACGGATGACCGGCGATGACAGGACCAGCCCACCATCGTCTATTGTCGCCATCTGCTTGCTGCTGGTTGAGTAGACATGCATCGTCCCCGCCGCAGGAGTCGCAGGTGCCGAGCCGTTGGTCAGAATTACGCCCATTGATGCTCCTACGAAGTAGTTAACGCCGTGACGATAATCGAGCGGTTAAGAAAGTGGAAAGTCGCCCCGGTAACGCGGTATTTCATCGTGAAGGTGTTCGAGCCTGGAGTCAGCCCGCCAATCTTAAAGCCTCGGCTGACCGAGGCCGACGCGCCCGCAACGACAGACGGCCATGCAACGTCGTTCGTGTCGCTTGCGGCAAGCGTCGTGGCTCCTGACACGGCCACGCTGATAACGCCGACGCTGCCTAACGCAAGGTTGTAGATTTGAGCCGACAGCCATACAAGAACCGTCGTCCCGGTCGTCAAGGTCACGGACGGACCCACGGTCGTCAAGTCCACGTAGGTCGCGCTGTTCGTGCTTTCATCCGTGGATATAGTCGCCCCATCCACGCTGACCGGCGATCCCGTTCCCGTGGTTTCAAGAACGCCAGTCGCCCCAATCGTGAGGCTCTGCCCTGCGGCAATCGTCAGGACGCCTGGAACGTACCAGCCATAGCCGCTAGGGATCAGGATGGAGCCAGCCGGGGAAAACGGCGTCAGGACGGAATCGGAGCCGTCAAGTTGGTGCGTAGCATCATGCGGAAGCGTGTTCCAGCCAGCGTAGATTTCCGGGTCGTCCGTCTCGATCACTGGAATCGTCGGTCCCATCGCCCCCTGAGCGCCGTCTGCGCCGTTCGTGCCGTTTGTCCCGTCACGCCCCGGAATGAGCATCGGCATCTCGGGGTCGTCAGGATCAAGGAACACGGTGTAGCCGTTGCGCCCATCCACCCCCGTTGACCCTGTTGCGCCGGGATCGCCCTTAGCGCCTGGGATCGGGTAAGCGTCCTCGCCGTCCACGCCATCGAACATCCCGAAGGGAAACGCGGGTATCACGGTGGTCCCCGGAGGCACCGTGAACGCGCCGGTCCCGTCAAGGTACTTCGTCGCGTCACTCGGCAGGGTTAGCGAGATGTCAGGCGTCGTCCCGCCCGACGAGGCAAGCGGCCCAGTCGCGGTAACAGCCGTGACCGTGCCGCCGCCTGCCGGGGTCGTGAAGTTGCCCGTCCCGTCGAGAAACTTGCTCGCATCGTTAGGCCCTGCCGGGACGACACCAGGGTTGGTCCCGTCGAAGGTGTCAACGGAAATGTCCGGGGCCGTGCCGCCCGAGGAGTTGATCGGCGGCGTCCCGGTGACTGCGGTAACGGTGCCGCCACCGCTACTGCCCGTTAGCCCCGGAGGGATGCCGTAGTTTGTCGGAGTCGCGCTCGGCGTCCGATTCGGTGCCGGAACAGCCATTACTCCGCTCGCTTGAGTTGGGCTTCCTGAGCGTTCATGGCCTGATTCGCAAGACCCTCGATGTACCGCTTGGAGCTGCGATAGGCGTCTATAAGTTTCTTGGCCGATTCCGTCGCCTTGCTCTGAATGTCCTGCCAGCCCGCGAGGTGATAGACGCGCTTGATCTCCGCTTCCGACAAGTCCACGATCACCGTGTCAAACTCGTCCGGCGAAGGGTAAAACTGGTTGTCGCTGGTCAACTGTGTCGCGTTGACGTGGTAGAAGAGGTTCAGCGTCACCGCGCCCGAGAGCGTCGTATCCGGGGCGAGCTTGCCCTGGTAGATCGTCCCGTTGTTTGTGATCGTCCACGCGGAAAACAGGCCACTCGGCGGCGGCGAGTTGAAAATCTCCTGAATTCCCCACTTGTCGAACGGTACGAAGGGGATCTCGGCCTTGAACGTCTGCCCGTAGAGCATCATCACGTCGCCCGGATCGGCGTCGGAAGGCAGCGGGAAGTCAACGGTGGTTGCGTTGACCGTGACCGTCGTTCGCCGCAAGGACCACATGAAGGAATCCTGCTGCGCGATCCAGCGATAGGACTCGTTCAGCCGGTCCTTGCAGTAGGCCGCTTGGAGGCCCATCGGGATACGCTGCTGCAAGAGCGCCACCATGTCGCCAAACGAGAGCGTCGAACTCATCTAACCAAACCAAGTTTTCGCAGGGCCGCGTCCCGCTTCGGTTCGTCCTCGATCATGTACGCGGCTAGGGTCGCTTCCAAGGTCGCCATGACCGCCGCGCCTTGGCAGGTGCATGAGTGACCATCGTGGCCGTAGCTGCCGTCGCAATCACAAAGAGCGGGACAGTCCTTGTGATGCAGAACGAAGTCTTTCATTGACTTGCCGCAGTCACGCCCACGAACAACCCGCCCGCGAAGATCGAGGACTTCTCGTAGCTCGGATAGGTCGAGTACGTCGCGTAGTTGTCGTCCAGGCTCGTCGTCATCTTCCGTCTCATGTTCTGCAACTGCTGAAACGCTTCCTGCTTGACCTCCATCCACCCCGGCATCGGCGTAGGCCGGTGAAACCGGACGTAATACTCGGCCAGGAGTTCCACGACCCTGTCGAACGATTCGGGAAACAGGGTAGTCGAAGTCAAGGCCGTCAACATCGGTGGCCGTCGCCGGTAGATCATCCGGTATTCGTCGTAGGAGTTGGGCTGCGGCCCGAAGCGGATCAACGCCGCATGGCTCGTATCGTCCACCCCGGCATCCGTGATCGCCTCTAGGACGTTCGTGAACAGCGCGGGAGGCCAGTTGTACCGCATCTCGAAGGAGTACACCGGGAGCTTGACGAGCCGATACGCCAGCCTAGGGTTGACGACGATCAGGATGGTGCCGAATTCGCAGTCGGAGGGTAAAGCGTAGGTGTCCTGAAATATCTTGTACGGCGCGTTGACGTAGTTGGTCGCTACGTTGATCGGCTGCACCAGGGTTGCCGAAGTCGTGCTGTTGATGGTCGCTATCTGGTAGTTGATCCCGCCTAGCAGGAGCCGCTTGTACTTCCACGTCGTATCCCAAGTCGTCCCGGTGCCAGTTAGCGAGGTCGAGCCGTTGGTGATCGAGACGGTGCCGGTCTGGTACGGCGGCTGGACTGGAATCAGGAACTCGGCGCGGGTCCACGGCCATTCGTACTTGTTGTGGATTTCCTTGTTGGCGTCTTGGATCGCGTCGAAGATTTCGCCCATCGGGACTTGCCCGCCAGTCTTCCTAGCGATACCCGCCGCGATGCTGCCGAACGTCCGTGCGGCCATCTACTTCACTCGGGGGAAAAGTCCGTTGAACGCGACCGCCGCCACTTCCCGATCACCCTGCGGATGGACCGACTCCAACCAGATGATGTAGTTGAGAATCTTGTGCCTTCTGTCCGGGTCAATCCGATACCGCTCCTCGTTTAGCACGTTGGAAAACCGCTTCGCCTTGACGATCCGCTCGTCCTTGCCAAACGTGATCCAATTCCGCAAATCCGCCTGCACCTGATAGTGGTAATACTCGAAGGACTTCAACGGATCGCCTTCGATCTTCGGCGGCGGAGGCGCGGCGGGGCGCAGCAGCTCCGATGGGATCTCCGCTGACACCCGACTCGCCGTGTATTCCGTAGGGGCCGTGTCTTCCATCAGAAACCTCCTAGAAAAGATGGGTGGCTATTTGTTCGACCGGCACCGTGCCAGCACCGGCTAGGAGAGCCACCCACAACTCCCTTATCTCAAGTCTACTCCCGATTATTCAAGAGAGATTTGGCACGGCACAAGCAACGTCGCAGCGTCGTATGCCGCCCACGGAATGATGTACTTCCCGTTCATGTTCAACGCGACAATCGACCCGCCCTCGATGATGCCAGCCGCAGCCGTTGACGCGGGCACTCCCGCCACCAACGCCGTACCACTCGCATTCCCGAGAACAAAAGCCAACGGCCCGCTGATCTGCACAACGGTATTCGCACCCGTAACCGAATCGTTCACCAACACCCCGGTCGGAGAGGTCGTCGCGGAATTCAGCGAACAGTGCCACGGCCTGATGATCGAAACCGCCGTCCCGTTGGTCGGCGCTGCCGGAAGGATGTCCGCGTCGTACTGGTTGTTCCCCACCAACGAGGTCTTCAAGCTCACCGTCACCGTGGTCGCGGTGTTCGCCTTGATTAGCCTCGAAAGCCCGAGATCGTTGAAGAAGATGTAGTTCCCAACTTCCGCGTTGGGCGTCAAGCCACCCGTCACCAGGGTCACGTAGTCCAACGTCGATGCCGTCGAAGCAATCGTGTCCGTCGTCGGTGCCGAGAAGCACACCAGAGTCCCGCCCGAGTAAGTTACCGGGCCACCTTCGGACGTAACGAGATCGAGATAGATCATCGCAAACTCGTTGCCCGTCGCGTAGTCCGTCCACTTCTCGCCCAACTCCAACGCGGGCATCGTGCCCGCCGAAGTCGGGTTCGTGGTCTGAGACGAGTCGTACCACGGAATCGTCTGAGTCTGGTTGAGCGTGCCGGTCGGAAGCGCGTCCTGATTGATGTTCTTAAACATTTTTCGCCTCCTTCCTTATGCCGTCCAGCCGTCGATGACACCGAGGAACATCCTGTCTTTGTAGCACAGGAGTACCCGGAGCAGCAGCAGCCGAATGTCAACCACCTGGTTCGGCCAGGTCCGTGATTCCGTCCACCGGAACATCATCTGGGGGTCCGTGTAGAAATGGACGTACTTCGTGTTGATGAAGTACTGCCGACCATCCGGGCACTGGCGATCCCAGTACCACGGCATATCCTGGTAGTAGAGGCCGCCGAAGGACAGGTCGCCCTTCTTGAGCGGATCAACGTACCGGACCGTGTGCAGGAGCGCCGCGTTGTAGTACTCGAAGACCGACTGAGACGAAAGGATGGCCGTGGGCCGATCCATCGCGCCGTCCGTGCAGTTGTCGAACTGCTTGATGACGAGATCCTGAGTCGAGCCGTTGACACCGTTCGCCGCGAACGATCCCGCGCTGGTGATGGAGTTGTTCCTCCACCAGATGTGCGAGGGCGAGTCCACGCCGCCGACAGGCCCGGAGGCCGGATCGACGGTCGGCGTCGTTGAGATGCCTGCGGCCAGCCCGACGATGGTGTTGCCACCGAAGGATGTGCCGTCCGAGTAGACCTCGGAGCCGAGCAAGTTGACCATCGAGCGGACGGCTTGCCGGATGCGGCCTTCCATCAGGTCGAACAGTTTCTCCTTGCCCGAGTTTGCCACCTTCTCGATCTCCGACACGGTAGCCGAGGATGCGACGTGCCGCCAGGGGTAGATCAGCGGCAGGGCGAATTCCGAGGGTGTCGTGTCGATTTGATCGTAAGGACTGAAGAACTTGGTGGAGCTATTGTTCCCGAACTCTGCGGGGATTTGGACCGAATAGCCCCCTGACTCCTTGTGCCCGTAGTTGTCCATGAGGAGGTTGATCGACGGGCGATACTCAACGAAGTTCTTTTGAAGTTCTTTTTCGTACTTCTTGATCGTTGAGGTCAAAAAGGAGTCGAAGTTGATGGTGTCGGTAACAGCCGTCATTTACTTCTAACTCCCACCAGCCTCCGCCCACGCTTCCTCTAGCGCATCGCGTAGGCCCTTTGGCGCTTCGGCAGGGGCACCCGTAGGTGTCGTGCCAGCGCGAGACGTTGATGTTGGAAGACCGGCGAGTTGACGTTTGTAGGCTTCGACGGCTTTCTTGGCTTTCAGATCGCCTTCGGCGGCGAGGGCCTTGATCTGGCCTTCGAGCGTCTGGGCGTGCTGCCGCCAAGCGAGGCCCGCCAATATCTTCGAGGCGTATCGGCGGTTGTCAATCGAAGCGAGCCGAAGGAGGTCCGGGTCTTGCTGTAGTTGTTGGGCGACTTGCGCTTCGTACTTCGGCAATTCCGGCATCAGCTCTGCGGCCTCCTGGACAGCCCGTGTTCGGGAGATGTAGTCCATCTGGGGGCCGGTCTTCTCGTTAACGAGGTTCTGAACCAGTCCTTCGATGGCTTCCGTGTTTCCGTTGGCTATCTCTTCGAGGAGTTGCTTTCTCTGGTCTACGGTCGGTTGAGGCTGATTGGTTGTGGTCGTCAGTTTCTCGATGACCGAGAGGAGAGCTTTCCGCTCCGCGTCAATTTCTGAGGTCTTCTTTCCGTACTGAGACAGGAATGGGGATTCGAGTTTGCGCCGGAGGTTTTCAGGAAGCGCCCCTGGATCGAGTGATTCCAGCTTCTTCAAGAACTCCTGATCGGCGGGGGAAGGTTCGGGCGTGTCCTGAACCTTGTCGAGCGAGGCAAGCAGATCGGCGTCTGACTGGCTGCTGGAAGCTTCCGGCGTAGCCGGTTCCCCTTCCGCTCCCCCAGTTTGGGCGATCTCTTCGTCGGCCATCTCAATCTCCTCCTACAATGATTGGTTTCGTATCTGAGTCTATTCTAGCAAGTGGCGGACCTTGCTTGCCTGCCGCCACTTCTTCATACGCATCTGCGATGGTGTCTTTCAGGGTCGAGAAGTCCGGTTCCGGCTCCGCAGGCGCGGCGGCTACGGTCCTCCGATACTCCGTCTCGCCAAGCCCTTCCAGCCCCTTGCTCTTGGCCCACTGTTCTCTCTCGCTGCGGGAGTTGAAGTGCCGCCCGGCCTGAACGTCGTATCCCGGCTGGAAGGAGCGATGGACGCCGCGAGTCGAAGGCTCCTCGACCCCAGCGAGGCCGGGGGCGCGCAACCAAATCTGGACTGCGACGCCTCCACATTCGCAGTTGACCTCTTTCCTGAAATCGGCGGCAGACGCGAAAGACACATCCAGAACCTGATTGCACTTCGCGCAACGGTAATTGTGAGAAATCAAGCCAGAACCTTCCACCAGTCGCCGTGCTGGATTGCGTTGACATATTTCGGTCGTATCCCGTAGATGGCCGCCAGGATTTGCCTATGCACCTTGCCCTTCATGGCCCGCAGAACCTTGACTGCTTCTGAGTTGAGTTTTGTGGCGCGGGACGTATGCGAGTTTCCAACGCTATCGGTCACGCGGAGATGGTCAGGGTTAACGCACAGCGGGTTGTAGCAGAGATGATCCATCACGCCGTTTTTCGGGATCTTCCCAACGAATATCTCGTAGACGAAGCGGTGCGCCAGACTCTGCTTCTGCTTGTGCTTAATGACCCCGTAACCGTTAACGGTGGCTCCCTGCCACTCGTAGCAGCCGGTCGCAACGTTGTGTTCTATCCGCATCTCGCCCTTGCGCTTGCTCACCCTCGCGGTATGACCACGAACAAACCTCTGCGGCTGACCCTTCACCCATCCCCTTTTCGTCATAGTCATTTTGGCGATAGGAGCCGGGGAACCGCAACCGCACTCGCACATCTTCATTCGACCCCCGCTCCTGTATCGGTCGGGGCCGCATCGCCGCGAGACTGCGGCGATTCCTGATTCCCTTGCGGCGCACCGCCCTTGCCCTGAATCTCCTGCGCTATTAGCTGCAACTCCTCTGGCGTCAGGGCCGCTTGCACCGCAGCCGCCGCCGCCTCGGGAAGCGCGTTCGGCGGCACCTTGCCCTGAGTCATCGCCAGCATGATCTTCGCCAGTTGCGCCATCGCGGGCTTGTAGTTCCTCAAGAGCGCATCGACGCCCTTCCATTGGAATGCTTCCGCCAACCGCAGGATTGGCGGCTCGGGCGGGATGATGCCCTTCATCACCAGCGGCTGCAAGGTCTGGAACAGTTGAACTTCGCTGTTCTTGTGGGCCTCGGTGTTCCTAGGCATGGACGTACCGGCAAAGACGATCAGGTTGAAGTTGCCGTCGATGTCCTCCGCGTTGTAGTTGCGGAATTCCGTCAGGTTACGAGCCTGATCGAAGATGCGGACGTAGCGATCAATCACCATCGTCTGCTGCAAGGCGATCAGGTGCTTCTCGATGAATTGCCGGTAGAAGTCGGCCACCGCATCGGCACGTTTAGCGAGCCGGGCTTCCAGCCGTTCCTTGACCGCGACCGCTTCACGCGCCGAACGAGTCCTTGGAAGCCCCGCCCGATCAGGCGGGCCATAGCCCATGATGTTCGTGATCTCCTGATGAATCATCTCCCGCACCGCGAGCGAGTCCTTCGGAACGGACGGGTCTTGGATCGCGCCCACCAGCTCGTTGATGTTCGGGTACTGGTGATTCTGAGTCCCGGCCATTTCCGCGAGCGTGTCGCGGTCAACCTGGATCAGCTCATTCTTCATCGGGTCGGTGATCTTGGAAGCCTGATCCGGCGAGATGAGGTCCGCGAACGTGACGAACTTGCGCCACTTGGTCAACACGTCCTGATAAATCTCCGCGTCGAGCTTGTTCAGCATCTCCAACTGCGGCGCGATGAAGTCGATCTCCGGCTTGGGGTAGAAGCCCTTCCGTGCCGCGTTAAAGGCCATCAGGGTGATCGGGAACATGGTGCGCCCGCCGATCTTGTACTTGACCGGCCACTTGCCCTCACCGATGTCCTTGCCGGAAGCGTCCGCGTGGTAGATGACCTTCTGGTTAACCTTGTCGTGGAATTCCCAGATACAGACGCGCTTGAATTCCGGGTCGCGTTCCTGCTCCTGCCCGCCGCGTGTACTGCCGGACTTCGCCTCTTCACGCCCGCCCTTGCGATAGCCAGGGGCCGCTTCCGGCCAGCCCATCATGTCGTCCTTAGGCGGCAACTTGTCGAAGACTTCCTTATCGGCCATCAACTCGGCCACGGTCGGGTAGAAGGCCACCGCGACGTACTTGTGGTCGGAGAGGTCGAGCTTTCGCCCGGAGGGGTCGAACAGGATGTCCTCGGGCATGATGCGTTCCGCGACGTATCGCTGGTCTACGGCCCGATCAACTTCCTTGTTCTCGCCTTCCTCTTCCTTGTCAACGACCTTCTCCTTGTCCGTGTCGATGCGTTCGATCATCGCCATGTAGCCGCAGACGAAGTTATCCATCAGGCCAATGTTGCCCTGCGATTTCACGTCCATCTGCTCGATGTCGAATTGTGAGATGTGGGAGAGGAGCTTGGCGACTTCCATCTTGGTGCCGGTACGGGCCTCGACCATCGACTCCGGGTTGGTGACGTAGATCGCGGTTTCGAGGGATTTGACGAGGCCCCAACCGTAGGAGTATTCGTTGTCCGTCTGTTCGGATTCGGTGGTCGCGCCGAAGAGGAGGCGTTCGTTACGCCGCCACGATTTGGAGTTCTTCTTCTGGTATTCCTTCATTCGGGCGAGGCGAGATTTCCACGGGCTAACCTGCTCGTCTCTGGCTTCGCCCTTGCCCTTCTTGCGCTTCACCGGAACATCCTCTCGATGCCGGGAACCAACTGCGCCATCGTCGGCAAGCCTGGAACGATCTTACGAGAGCCTTCCAGCTTCGCCGTCTGGTCAACCATCTGCCCGTCCTTCGCCACCTTCGGACGAATGCCGATCTCGGCCATAGCGATCATGTCCAAGAAGTCCTTGAACCGAGCCGCCTGACCGCGCACTAACTCCTCGCGGATTTCCGCCTTGATCTTCGGGTCAATCTCTTCCGCGAAGATGATGCGCCCGGTGCGGAACCTCGGCTGGACCTTCTGCCACTTGTCGTACTTGGACTCGTTGCGGCCCCCTGGTATCCACTGAATCCGCAGATGCCGCCGCTGGCCCTCGCTCGAACGCACGGCCTCTTCCAGTTTCAGCGAGTGTTCGAGGTAGGTCATGTGTTCGTCTTCGATGAGGATGGGGATGTCGGGGTACTCCTCTTCGAGCAGGAACAACTCGTTGATGAAGTCCGTCGAAGACCAGGAGCGTGAGCCGGTGATGTAGGGGAAGTAGAGGTTGGCGAAGCGGTCGTAGCCCGAGACGCCGATAGCCGCGTAGCAGCCGAGCGCCTTGGCTTCCTTGTGCTGGTTGGGGTCAACGGTGGCGCGGATGGTCTTCAACGGCGGGAAGAGATCCCGCGACTTGAAGATGATCTGGTCCTCGGAGACAAAGCCGCTAGACCCCACCGGGTCGCAGAGGTAGTTGGACGAGAAGAGGTCTACGGACATCGTTTCGCGGTACTCCTCTAGCACCTGAAGCGAGAGTTTGTCGGGGAAGTACGCGGTGCCGTCGTCGTTGTATGCCGAGTGGACGATGACATTCCACGGCGAGACGTATTCTGGATCAGAGAGTTTCCGTTCCTCCTCGACGCGGAGGATCGTCCCCCTCACGTCAGCGTCCCTCCAGGGCGTGCATGTCAACACGAGGCGTGTCCGCTTGCCGCCGCGATCCTTCGGCTCAACGATGGGTTTCAGCAACTCGAAGTATTCCTGCGCCTTCTTCAACTGACTGTCCGTTGCCGTGTTTTCCTTGTTGTTCAAGTCGTCCACGAAGGCTTCGTCGGCATGGAAGCCGGTCGAGATACGCCGGATGGAGGCAACCCAGAAAGACGGTTCCGCGACGGAGGCTAGTTCGCCCGCCTGTAAGCGAGGCGCGAGGATGAGGCCCTCGGGGTCTTTGGACGACATCTCGGCCTTCCGGTCGTTGAGCCAGAGCTTGCCGTAGTCGGCAGCCAGCTTCTTGTTGTAGCGGAGTTGTCGTTCAATGACTCGGAGAGAGGTTTCACCCAGAGCGAGGGTGGCAGAAGCCAGTACGATGCGGTGGTAGACGTTGCCGTACAGATATATCTGCCGCAACTGTTTCCAGACCAGCGCACCTCTAACGATGCTGGTTTTATAAGTTGAACGCGGAACGACCAGCATGGTGTAGGGTTTCGCGTCGTCTTCCTCGGCCTTCTGGATAACGGCACACATCTCCCTATGGGGCTGTTCGTGGAGCGTGAGGCCCCAGTAGTTAACGAGGAAGCCATAAAGATCGTGTAGGGCGGCTTCCGCTTCCTCGGATAGCTTCTTCGGCTGCCACATCCATCACACCATTGACGCGCCGACGATCTGCCTCGTACCGTCCTCGCCAACGACTTCGGCCATTGGCCGGTTGTACTTGTCCTGCTTGGGCTTGGCGACGTTGGCCTTCTCGTCTTTCAACTGCTGCGCGATAGGGCTGATGTACGCCATTGGCGCACTCGTCTCGGAGGCTACCAGGGTCGGGCGAGCAACGGGCTGCGACTGCGGGACAACAGGTCGCAAGGCCGCGAAGAACTGCTCCGGGGCCTCGATGGACAAGGCCGCGAGCTGGTCAGCCTTGAGTACCCTGACCGTCTTGAAGCCGCGCCGACGCGGGAACGAGACGAACTCGTAGCCCGTCTGGTTGGCCGAGAACGCGGAACAGCGGAAGCCCACCTTCATCCCGGTAGAGGTGATGGCCTCGACAACGCAGAGTTCGACTTCCGTTTCCGGGTCGAAAGGCGCAGGAGGCGTCTGGACCGGAGGCGGTGTCGGAGTCGGGGCGTAGGGCGTTTGAGGCTCTACGGGCGGCGCAGGCGCAACGGGAGCCGGTTTACGCGGCCCTCTTGCCTTCCCTTTGGGCCAGCCTCTCTTGGTCTTGGGCGCTTCTGGAACTACGGGCGTCTCTTCTGTCTCGCTCAATTTGGTAGTCCTTTCACCATGTAATGAATTCGGAACCTGGAATTATCCGGTGGAGTGATCCCGTTAGCCCACCGAATTGTCACGGCACTCTCGGCAAGAGACAGCACCTGGATAACCTCCCCTGACGAACTCGACCATTCCGCACTCCCGCCGCCAGCCGTCCCCTGCGCCGGGCACACCATGACCATCGGAGGATTAGCGTAAGCCGTAGCAAAGGTCAGGGTGATGATTCCCTTGAAATCCGGTACGGTCGTACCGAAATTGAGGTTTATCACTCCATCCGTATCGTTGGAGCCGGTCAGGAGGGTCGCCGTACCGCCCGCACCTAGATTAGTGGACGAGACAGACGGAGCATCGCCGTAGCTCCCGATATGCTGCGTCTGCACCGTCCCGGAAACAACCTTCCCGGCGTTCCAGATGATGTTGTTCGTCCCGTTATCGACAATCAGCGTGTCACCGAAGGTTCCGGCGTAGAAGATGTTGTAAGCCAGCAGGTTGTCTTGGGACGTGTTAGCCAGCGTGAACGTGGTGAGGCCGGAGAAGTCGTTGCCGAGGAAGGCGCAGCCAACCGCCCCGCTGGTGTCCATCAGGTCTGGCAACCCGCCCAACACGTCGCACTCGAAGTGCGAGTCTCGGATGATCGAGTATCCACCAAGCACGACCCACGCCGGGACCGGGTCGTGCAAGTCTTCGAGGAAGCAGTCCTCGATTGTCGTGTTGGAGCTGTCCGCGATATTGAACACGGCGCTGATGCCGATGTTGGAAAACACGAAGAAATGCTCGAAGTGGTTGTTGTTTGCCGTGCCGTTGCCCGTAAAGGTGCTGCCGTCGTCCTTCTTGTAGTCGAAG